>Ga0209489_100151_pt1 | contig 105310 bp, 36 predicted proteins | sample SiratrowhiteBW_FD_187527 | JGI IMG/M metagenome (GOLD analysis project Ga0209489, IMG submission 187527) | Root nodule microbial communities of legume samples collected from California, USA - Siratro white BW (SPAdes) (version 2) | ecosystem: Host-associated > Plants > Roots > Nodule | place... | reverse complement strand
CATCTTCTTTTTTTATTTTTCTTTTTTTTTCGTTTTTTTTTTTTTTTTCAGGTTGTCTCTAGTAAGTACACGTGGGATACTGTTCATGAGCCAGCTGTACCTTCTTGCCACCTTTCCTTTCTCTTTTTTATCCGGAATTAGATTGTTTTAATTTCACTAAATAAAGTTGTACCTTATAATAGGAGAATTTAAAATAAATAATGCTTTTAAGGGTTGAATTGTTGTTTACTGAAAGTTTTTTTTTTTCAATTATGTAATTTGAAGTTTTTTTACTTTTTAAATTAGAAAGTCAAAAGCTTTTTATTATGTAATTTGGAAGTATTTTTAACTTCTAAATTATGAAATATGAAAGTTATTTTTTATTTTTAAATTATACAAATCTAAAAGTTATTTCATACAAAAAAGTTACTGAATTATATAATTGAAAAATATCTTTTAAATTACATAATTTAAATATTATTTTTATATAAAAAGTAATTTTTAGATTAGACAAGATGAAAAAACTATAAATATTTTTTGTTCAAAACATTTTTTTTCTATAAGAGCACCACGACACGAAAGAATCGGCAAAGACAGAGTGTTAGTAGCAAAATAGGCAAAGTGATCTTTCCATCCAATAGAAGTATATATATAATAAACAGAACCATGAATGGGTATTTAGAATTTATGATCTTCTTTATAATTTTTTTTGTTTTCATTAATTTTTTGTGATTCAGAGTTTGATTATATTCTAGAATGTGATTTTGATTGATGTGTTAAAAGTATAATATATTCTTGAAAATTATAATATTGTTGATTGAACTGAAAGGGATCATAATATTTATTTATTGACGTTTGAAATTTTGAAAATTTATATCAATCGATATGATAAATTCTCCCAGATAAAACGGATGATCATTTAACTTAGAGATTTTAAGAGAAAGCTATAATTTTTGGACCAATTTTATCAATTTGAAAACGATTATATAAATGAATAAGTTGTATAAAAGGAGTACAACTTCATTACTCATAAATCATATCACACTTCAACATGACTTCAATAGTAAATCAAAAGTTATAAACTGATCACATTTCTTAACGATTTTCTAGAAACATTTTGAAAAAGTTATGAAAAATATATGTTTATTATTAATATGTTGTTGACTGATATATTGATTTTAGTGTAAAAATAATATATAGAAGTTCACATGATTTTATTATATATTATTTTTATATTCAGGTCTTTATATTCAATCTCTATGTCTAAATAATAATACAATGTTAGGAGTAATTAGGTCGAATGAATAATCAAGTTTTAATTAAGAGTAGTTGTGTATTTAAATAATACTTAATTATTAATTATGAATGGTTGAATAATATTTTATGTTTAGTTAGGAGTGACTATAATCTAAACATTACTTATCTTTTATCTTGTAGTGTTAATATTTTGTTAGTGAAACTTGACATTTGATTATAAACTAGATGTAATTTGAGTGTTTAGATGAATTAATATAAAAAATTTTAGTGTAAATATTTTTACCTTATCTCTTTGCATTGAATTTTATCAATTTGCAACTAACCAACAAAGGAGAAACTTGTTTCGAAAAGTGTTTTAATTCATTTGTAAATTGAAGTTGGATTTGACGATGTTCATCTAACGCAACTCCTATGAAAATTGTTGCTTGATAGTGTGTTTATCAAATTTAAACTTGGTCTAATCACTTTTACTAGACATTAATTTGCAAAAAAGAATTGAAAGTTCCAAAGACACAATTCAACCATTCTATGTTATGTATTTCTTTTATTTTTACAATTGGTATCAGAGCTCAACCTCAACCTCTAAATGGGTGAGTAACTTACAATGTTTAGAGGAAATATCCAACACATGGTTGACATCATATTTTTAGACTATTTGTATCTCCTTGTTTTAATTGTGATCTAATTCACTCATTGCAATTTTGCATGGTGAGGAACATTTCCTCATTTTCAATATTTACTTCATCTTAAATTTCATTATAAATATTTTCCTGCAATGATTTATTGGTTGGAAAAAAACTACACTAGTTATCAAGAAGTGAAATTTAAGTTTAACTCAACCTTACAAAACCGGCTTATAAAGTGAGATTTGCACCTATTTATAAACTATTAAAAGGTCTCATCTCTAGTCGATGTGGGATCTCCAACACACTGCTTCACGCCGAGACTGCTCAACTCTTGCGGCGTGAGAATATATTGTTTAAGAGTGGTCTAATAGCGGCCTGATAAGCCCAACAACTGTGCTAAGATTGACTCTGATACTATCTCAAGAAGTGGAATTTAAGCCTAACTCATCCTTATAAAACCGGCTTGGAAAGTGAGGTTTACACCCATTTATAAATTATTGAAAGGTCTCATCTCTAGTCAATGTGGGATCTCCAACACACCACCTCATGTCGAGACTGCTCAACTCGTGCATGAGACTTATTATTTAAGGGTGGTCCGGTAGCGACCCGATAGCGAGTGACCCAATGGGCCCTAACTCATCCTTATAAAATCGGCTTGTAAAGTGAGATTTACACTTATTTATAAATTATTGAAAGGCCTCATCTCTAGTCAAGGTGGGATTTCCAACACACCACCTCATGTCGAGACTGCTCAACTCGTGGGTGGGACTATAGTATTTAAGGATGGTCTGATAGCGGCCTGATAGCGAGTGACCCAATGGGTCCAACAACCATGTTAGGATAGACTCTGATACCATCTCAAGAAGTAGAATTTATGTCTAACTCATCCTTACAAAACCAACTTGTAAAGTGAGGTTTGCACCCATTTATAAACTATTGAAAGGTCTCATCTCTAGTCGATGTGGGATCTCTAACACACTCCCTCACTCTGAGACTGCTCAACTCGTGCATGAAACTATATTGTTTAAGGGTGGTCCGATAGTGGGTGGTCCGATAGTGGGTGGCCCGCTAGGCCCAACAACCATTCTAGAATATACTTTAAATGACTTTGATACCATCTCAAGAAGTGAAATTTAAGTCTAACTCAACCTTACAAAACCGGCTTATGAAGTGAGGTTTGCGCCTATTTATAAATTATTAAAAAGTCTCATCTCTAGTCGATGTGGGATCTCCAACACATACCCTCACGTTGAGACTGTTCAACTCGTGTGTGGGACTATATTGTTTAAGGGTGGTCTGATAGCGGCCTGGTAGCAGGTGGCTCGATAGGTCCAACAACCGTGCTAGGATAGGCTCTGATACCATCTCAAGAAGTGGAATTTAAGCCTAACTCATCCTTACAAAACCGACTTGTAAAGTGAGGTTTGCACCTATTTATAAACTATTGAAAGGTCTCAATCACATCGACTAGAGATGAGGCCTTTTAATAATTTATAAATGGATGCAAACTTCACTTTATAAGCCGATTTTGTAAGCTTGAGTTAGGCTTAAAGTCCACTTCTGAGATGGTATCAGAGTCTATCCTAACAGGGTTGTTGAGCCTATCAGGCTACCTACCATCGGGCTCTTATCGAACCACCCTTAAACAATATAGTCCCACATAAGAGTTGAGCAGTCTCGGCGTGAGGGGTGTGTTGGAAATCTCACATCGAGTAGAGATGAAACCTTTCAATAGTTTATAAATAGGTGCAAGCCGATTTTATAATGTTGAGTTAGACTTAAAGTCTACTTTTGAGACTAATGCTTGATTATTTTAGAAAATTATTCCTACAATCAACAAAAATATGTCTTATATTTTGTTTTTTTTTCTTTAAATTGTTATTTTAATGTCAAACACATTTAGTTAATCAACATCAATGGTAACAATTAACATCTTTAAAATAAAAATTTAATGAAACTACAAACAATTAAAAATTAAATTATTACAAATAGTTAACTCATATGATGTTTGTAAAAAAAACCTAGAGATTGCTTGAAAATCTTTAGATTCTTGAAAACCTTTAAATATATATGATGCACTTGAGTTGGAGATTAAGGATGACTTGGCCTTTTATCCATTTTTGAACTTTTATTTCCTAAAATGGACTTTAAGTTCAATTCAACCTCACAAATTTGATTTGTAAAGTAAGGTTTGTGTCCAATTATATATTATAATTTGTCTATATCTTTAGACGATATGAACCCTCCAACACACTCATTCAATTTGAGGATATCCAGAGTGACAATAATATGGGGGCTCAATCATAAATGACACAATAGAGTCAACAAACTTTGTTAGTACAAAACTAGCTTAAGGTTTACACCTACCTATATATTTTTAATTTGATCATATTTTTATTGAAATCATCAATACACCTCCTCATGTCAAGAATATCAAGAGTTAAAATAAAAAAGAACTCAATAATATATAACATAATAGATTCATCAAATCTCCTCAAGATAAACCATTAATACACTTTAGTATCATATATTATAAAAGTGAACTTAAATAATTTAAATTAAGTATATTTGCATACCTCCGTCACCTCTTCAATGTGTATGATATCACATATTAACATCTTCTTACCTTCCTCATAATAAAACATGACTTTTGCACAAAAATAATGCAATTTTATCCTGTATTTACGAATAAGTAAAAATCTTATAATTATGTTTTTGCACAAGTATGTTTGAGCTAAACGACTTCAAAAGAAAAAAGTAATGCTTAAGTTGCACAAATTTTGATCCTCCGAAATTTATAAACTAAAATCATAGTTGAAAAGCACAATTTTTGTATGGGATAATAAGAAAGTCGTTCAACTGGACATGAGTTTAATTAAGAAGAAAGTTATGAAAGGATTCACAAATTCAATATAAATGTGATTACATCTTTGCATAGATAACTTTTGTGTAAGTATTTTCTAATTATTTAGTAATTTAGGATTAAAAGAATAAAGAATTAATATATATGGTGAATAAAATTTTGTGAATAAGTAAGATTTATAAAGAAAACTATATATAAATTTAAAGATTGAGTTGTTAAATAATTAAAAAATTTGTAAGAAATAATTATTTGATTAATTTAAAAATGATTAAAATTGTTATTTTTTTTTATTTACAAAATTAATGAAAAACAAAATTGACATAAAAATTATCTAACAAATTATTTAATTAAGTTCTGTAATTTTAAAATTTACAATAAAAAATTGTTTGACAAATTTGTACTAAATTATTATTTCTAATTATTTAAGTAATTTTTTGTTAAGACATATGTGCAGGAAATTTTAAGATTTTTTTGTTTTAGAAATTATTTAATAATAAAATATATGTTTTTATTAAATGTTAATATGTTTTAAGGTTGAGTTTGAGAATGTGGGAATTTGGTTTCTCACTCGATTTTATTTTATTTCATGTCTTATTTGAAAACAAATCTTACGAATTTCTAGACATATATTAATAAAAAATCACTTAAATAATAACTCAATACATATTATATAATTTATCAAACAATTTTTTTGTTATATTTTAAAAAATTACATAGTATGATTCCATTAATTTGCACAATAATTTTAATATCATTTTTATTTTTTATGCATTTCTCAATTGAAAAGAAATTATTTTATTATTTCTTAAATGAATCAATTAATTATTTCTTAACAAATTTATTAAAAATTTAACAACTCAATTAAATTATTCCATGTTTCAATTAAAAAAAACAACATTTTTTACCTCTTAATTTTGTAATTAATCTAACAATAATAAGAATAAAGAAAAAAAAACCTGCAAACTTGAAATCCTATACCCAGAACACAATTATAGTGTCAAACTTAAAATTAAAGTTGTCACTTTCATACTTAAATTCTTATATAAATTTGACATTAAAATCGTACTCTTCATGTACAACTTTAACTTTACAAGTTTTATTTTCAGGTTATATTAATAAGGTAATAACTTCACTACTGATTAAAATTGTTATAAGACCTTACAACATTCAGTTCCACATCAAAGCCCTGATGTGAGAATATGATTTCAATTCAAAATATGCTCTAAAACAGAAGTCTTGAAATGAAACACGACTTTTATTGTATAAAAATAAAGTTGCTCCAGTAAAATATAACTTACTCAAACAAGTAAGTTTAATATTATAACAAATATAAGATAAAATTATATCATTTTAATGAAAAAGCCAACAAAAACATGTACTATGTATGGAGGGCTACGCCAATAGAAAAAAATGTAATTGAGATACATGAAAAGGGCTGATTCTGTCTTATCACCGACACCCACCAATCCAAAGTCAAAGACAAATGAGACACAAAAAACGCGGTTTCAGTTTCATTTTCCAATGTTCATGCACACATCCAATCCAGCTGTGATCATGAATAATATCAATTTTATATTCTGATGTAGGAACCTTTTTATTTTTTATTTCAACATAATTTTATGCGTAAAGTTATGTAGATCTATGCTACAGTGTCCACATTTTATTTGTCGTAATCTTAGATCTTCAGATGTCAAACAAAAAAAAAATAAACTTCCTCTTCTTATGTGTTTGTGAACTCGAGTTTTAGTTTTTGTTTTGGTTCCAAGATTTTTGATTTTTGCTCTCAACTCTTGTGCTTCTTCTGGGAAGGTTCTTGGGTGCAGCTCCCTAAGACAAGACCAGGTTTCTAAATTTAGATAGTGTCAAGAGACATCATCGGTATTGGATAAGTTTCTAGAAATGGAAAGTTCCAAGAACAATAGAGTGGAGAAAAGAGGGTACGAGCTAGTTGAGGAGGGTGACGATGCACAAAACCGTCTTACACAGTCAAAGAAACCAAAACTACCCGGTTTAGCCAGGTATATTCACTTTACAAATATTTGTTCTCTCATCATCACTTGTATCTTTTAATTAGGTTATTTTGCTTCAAAGTCCTGTTTCTTGTTTGACTTGATTTCCATTTGGGTGGTATGGTTAAGATTGTTACTAGATCTTCGATAACATGACATCACTTCGCAGATTAATGTTTTGTGGCTCTTAATTGTGAAACTAATTAATGGGACTTTGATGGGAATATCAATCTACTTTGGATTCTACAAGGAATCTGGTTTAATGGAAGTGATGGTGACATTGGATATAGCATGAGTGTTTTCAACTGATGAATTTCCCAATCTGTTTCTCAGTGTTGGTTATCTTCAGTTTGTCGTTTGTTAGTTGGTAGTTATTTTTTGTGCCTTTAAATACAAATTAAGTGACACTCACACCAATTTATTACTGGAATCGTGTTTAGTGTGATTGTCGAAGCATTAAAGGTGGACAGTCTGCAGAGACTTTGCTCATCTTTGGAACCTCTTCTCAGAAAAATTGTGAGTTATTTTTGCTTTCCTTATATTATATACAGCATAAGTTTAACGTTTATTTTTTCACTTTACCTGCAATGATGAAGCACTTTTCTGTATAATAGTGGCCCTGTGCTTGCTCGAGCCTTGAGCACTTCATCACTAAAGAAGTGACATTAACGTAGTCTGTGATATGTAATTTAGATGCACTCTATGATTTAAATTTTCTTGCGTGAAAAAGAAAAGAAAGAGATTCATAATACGTAAGACCTACCTAAACATGATGGTAAAAATAAGGGCGATGCTCTTATAGAGAACCCAAAAATAAAATGTTTACTTACAACCCTATTAATGGTTTTGTTAGAGCTTGATATTTCAATAGTATGTTTGTTACTTTCATTTAGAAGTAAGCTATATGTAGCTAATTAAATCAATAAAGATCCTATTAATCAAGATATACAAATTTATAATAAGGCTAACATGTTAATCCTTCAAATGCCATGACCTTGTAGGTCAGTGAAGAAGTGGAGCGTGCTTTGGCAAAATTGGGCCATGATAAATTGACTGAAAGGTGTGTTTCCCTGTCAAATTGGAATTTGGAAAGTCTATTTCTAGTCATAAATGTTTGTTTAGCACGATACTGATAGCTGATGATTGATATTCAATTGAATAATTATCATACCTTAGCCATGATTTGATCAATGATATTCTGACTATCAGATCACTGCCGCCAAGATTAGAAGGACCAGTGGCAAAGAATCTGCAGCTTCATTTCAGAACAAGAATGCCGCCTCATTTGTTCACTGGGGGAAAGGTGGAGGGAGAGCAAGGATCGGTAATCCATGTTGTGTTAATGGATCCCAACACTGGCAGTGTGGTTCGTGTTGGACCAGAATCTGTTGCTAAATTGAATGTGGTGGTACTTGAAGGTGACTTTAACGAGGAAGTGGATGATGATTGGACAAAAGAGCACTTTGAAGGACATGAAGTGAAGGAGCGGGAGGGGAAAAGGCCACTTCTAACTGGAGATTTGCAGGTTAGTCTGAAGGAAGGGGTAGGAACCTTAGGTGATCTTACTTTCACTGACAATTCTAGCTGGATAAGAAGCAGAAAATTCCGGCTTGGTGTTAAGGTGGCTCCTGGTTATTGTGAGGAGATTCGTATTCGTGAGGGAAAGACTGAAGCCTTTGCTGTTAAAGATCACAGAGGAGAATGTGAGTTTTCTAGTACTTCATATTTTTTGCTTATGACTATTCAAATTTGTATGTTTTGGCCAGATTAGGAGATATTAGATCACCAAAAGTATAACTGCAACATTTTCATATTTTGAATGACGTTTTACATGAGGAGAAATTATTTAAAAGTCTTTAGAGTTGATACCATATAGCAGATAACATGTTCATGGATGTTAATCTTCTGTATCCAGCTAAATACATACTGAAAATAGAAATATTGTCTCTATAGTTTTGTTTGTTTCCTAGCATGGTTTGCTAAGGCAACAATATTTTCAGCTACTAAACAAATTGTTTTCTTTAACTTGCAGTATATAAGAAACATTATCCACCTGCTTTGAATGATGAAGTTTGGAGATTGGATCGGATAGCTAAGGATGGGGCACTTCACAAAAAGTTGATTCAAGCAAAAATAGTAACTGTAGAAGATTTCCTACGACTTCTTGTCCGCGAGCCACAGAAGTTACGAAGTGTAAGAACTCAATAAAATCATTTCATAAGCATTCACGTCGTTCTTCTCTAATCCAAATTTTCCAAGTACTCATTTCTAGAAACTACTATTTTCCATCTTTGATACAGATACTCGGTAGTGGAATGTCCAACAGAATGTGGGAGAGTACTGTGGAGCATGCCAAGACATGTGTCTTGGGTGGCAAGATCTTTGTTTACTACACTGATGAAACTAATACCGCTGGCATTGTGTTCAACCATATATACGAGCTGAGAGGCCTCATTGCTGATGGCCAATTCTTCTCTTTGCAATCACTTACTCCAAATCAGAAGGTTAATTTTGTGTTAATTGAAAGCAGAGTTCCTAGTATGTGATTGACATGTGTTTACTTGACCCGTAACTACATTAGCTCATTTATTCAGAGTTTGATTTGCAGATGTCCGTGGACTCCTTGGTGAAGAAAGCATATGACAATTGGGACCAAGTTGTAGAATATGATGGAAAAGTTTTAAATTCGCTGACTAATAATATGAAAAAGGGCTCAAGTGCTTTAGCCACTCAGCCAATGCACCATAACAGTTTCCCAGAGCAGCAGTATTCCTCAGCAAAGAACAAGGTGTCATATGTCTCATCAGAACCAAATCAACACTTGCAAATAGCAAATAACTACTCAGCCGGTCCCGGCTTGACTGATTATCTATTTGGGAGATCTGACAGTCAGATGGTAGGAACATCTTTAACTGACTCTCAAATATCATTGTCTGGCAGCATGAACTACATAACAGGTGAAAATCATGAAAATGGTGGTACTTATTTTGCTGGAGACTGGTCCCGGCCGAGAACTGGACAAGGGTTGGAAGACATTGTTGCTGAAGAACTTCGTCTGAGAAGTTCAGAGATGTTGGAGAGTGATGATATGCAGAGGTTACTTAAGACAATTAATGCTGGAGTGAACATGTCAGCTAATCTTGGTCATTCTGATGAGGGTTGTTACACCTATAGCCTTCAGTATGAGCCTCAGATGTATGATTCATTAAGTGAGGATCAAGGGAAGCCTTCAGGTAAAGCTGTAGTTGGGTGGCTTAAGCTCAAAGCTGCTTTAAGGTGGGGCATATTTATCAGAAAAAAAGCTGCAGAAAGGAGAGCACAGCTCACTGAGTTGAATTGAGTTATGTGCTTGAAAGTGGGACATTTTCAACTCATTTCAAGCTGACATGCAATGCAATAGCTAGCTGATATTGCTTTCGGAATGTGACAAATTTACAATGCATATAACACTTTGAGAAAAAGGTTAAATAAGTTGTACAGATGTGGCATTCAAGGTTTAAACAGCAGTAACATATAATTGGAAAAGGCAACCTAAGACTTGCTTCAGCCGTCACACACAACACAGCTTGTGAGATTATAGATATCAGGCAGCGCTGTCATGTAACAGGCTCTCTTATTGTGGCATTTTATATTTCTATTTTTATTCGGTAACTAGTTATGAATTAATTTTCATTTCTTACATTTTCATTAACTGATCAAGAGTTTGTATCTAATGGTTCTTGTTTTTTCATTATTTTCTGATATGTACCATGACTTATTTGTGAGCACTTACCACATGTAATGAAATAAATTCTACTGAAGAATCTTTGACAATTTATGTTCATAAGATGGAAATGTCATCCATCTCCACCTAAGAAATGAGAATTGAATTTTATTTTTTTTTTCGACAGATTCACATTCAATTAATTTGTTTCAGTAAACAAAGTTGAATTTGGTAGTTTGACTTAGATGTTCTGCAAAATTCAAATTGAAGTAACTGTTATTATCAGAGCAACGAATAAAAAACTTTAAAGTATAAAATAATATTTATATTGATAATTATGATTGGTTTATGTCTTAAGAGAAATATTGATCACGTAAAAGAATGTTAGTACTTGAATGTAAATATTTTTATATATGATAATAGATTATTTTTTAATATTTGTAGTACTTTTACCATTTATTCTAAATTTATATCAATCAAAAAAATATTTTCCATTAACATATTGCTACTTTGTATTAATTTTTAAATGTGGATATTTTAATATATAATAATGCATAGTTAATTATATAGAGCAAAATCTCTGTATGATTGTAGTTAATAATAACAATATTACTATTGAATATTAATATTTTAAAATTAGAAAACGTAGTTTGATTTAATTTTTTAAAAACCAATTAATTCAATGAGTTTAGTTAATAAAATGTTAAGTGTACTAAAAAAATTAACATATTAAAAAACTTTAAGTAGTTATGCTTTCTATAGTATCATAATTTTCATCTTTAAATTTATGTAATTAGTATATTTTACTCATAGACTATTGCAAAAAATATCATTTATTTAATTTAAAAATAATTGATTTAATTACAAAATATTTGTCGAATTATATATATATATTCAATTGAAACATGTAAATATATTTTCAAGTTTTTATAATAGAAGAAATTTTCACTTATATAATAACAATCATTCTTCTCCATTTTTTTAATGTAATAATTTTATGATTAAATGTAGAAATTATAATAATTATTATCATTATTTTGAATTCAAAATCCAAACTTTGAAATATTTAGTTTTAAATTTTGAAATAATCATGTTTATGCATATTTATAATCCTTTTGAAGATAATGAGTTGCGTTCAATTTTAAAATAGCATTATATAAATTACCAAAGTTTTATATTTTATTGTGGTTACAGTATCTTTTTAACTGGTTGGTGGTGGTTAAATTACTTCACAAATGATTGTACTGATGTAGCAAAAGAAGAAATAAAAAAAAATGTTAAACAACGATGAATTCCTATACAAATAGGAAAAATATAATAATTTCTTAATTTATGTAAAAAAACAACAAATAACATGAATACGATATTCAAGTTTTTTTATTCACTTTTCATATGTCCTTATTCATGTGATTTCGTCGTTTACAATTTTCCTACTAAACATTGTATAAATATAAAACTAATTATGTATAATAAAACAGTATAAAAATTTAGGGGGAAAATATATTTTTTTTAAAAAATAAGAGAAAATGTAAACAAAAGAATACTATGTAAACCCAAGCTATCAACAAAAAAAAAAAACGCTTTAACAAATATTCAATTTGCGATATAGTTTTGAATCATAATTATAAATATATAATTTTTAAACAAATAAGTTAGTAATTAAATACGCATACTTTGTAGTAATTATGATAATTATTTAAAATTCTAACTTTAAAATTCAAAAATTCAAGAGAATTCGAAGTTTTAAATTTTGAAATAATTGTATTTATAATATGAACAAAATATTTTTAATTACAAAAATGCATTATAGAATGAGTTTTCCAAAATATTTTTAATTACAAAAATGCATTTCAAAATGAACAAGAGATGATCCAAAAAAATTATGAGATACAGCAGAAACATCCATTAATAATTGATTGAAGCCTCTTACGTGAACCTACAAGAAAAACGTGGCAAATCTTTGAAAAGAAAAAACTAGAAAAACGTTTTTTTCTCAAGAAAGTCATCTTACCTACTTCGTACATAAAAAAGTCAAGTCTATGAAATGGAACCAGCAAACTATTTAAACTATAATATCAAGTTTTTTCTTTAATTAAATAGCATACCGTGTTGTTTTCGCTAAATTAGTTCACTAAAGCAACCCCATTATTATTTCAGTGTTAAAAATTTCTGAAAACAATCTTGAAATGTATAACATCATTTTTCTATAGACTAAAGATTGTGGATATTAAGAGCATTTAGCCTTTTGTTAGTACTAAATATATGAATTATAGAGTTCAAAAGACATTTAAGACAAAAGTAATATTCAATGCAAACTTTCCCATTCCGAAGTCATTGAACTATAAAACTCTTGTATTATTATATGGCTTAAAATGGAGTTCCTTGTTTTATATTTGTTTGGCTTTAAAGGCAAAAGATAAAAATGCAACAAACAAGGAAAGAAGTAATTGAACATTATTACTATAGTATTATGTCTTAATATGACGTTTCTTGTTTTATATTTGGTTGACATTAAGGAGGGAAAAGATCCAAAATGCAACAAACAAATAATTAGAAGTCATTGCATCCCCAATACAGGAGAGAATGAATTTGATTCCAATAAGCAAGTTGAACATACATATGGGTTCCTTTTCTATTCTTCTGACATAATCTCATATACTATGAAGTGTCTATGACCACATTTACAAGAGGATCCTATAGTTCATAAAAACCTCATCCAAAAGTCCATGAACTTAACTTTAGAATTAGTTATGTACTTGGCTAAATATTAAGTGGGATTTACTGCTAGGAAATCTCTTTCCCCTTGGCTTTCTACAAATCTTTCCCCAACTTATGTACCCCATTTTCTCAATGGCAATTTCAGTGTCAATATTTACTTCCTTCAAGTTCAAAAGCAAGTCTGTGATGTTAGAGGATGAACCACAAGACCTTTTCTTCCCCCTCACTACTACATTTCTGCTGGCAGTTCTAAGGCAACCTGTTGCTGGGGGAGTTCTTCTGGCTGCTTCCACTAGACCTCCAATGGTTTGAAGATCTTCTGTCACCTCATACCGTGACAAAGAAGCAAGGCTTGGGAGAATGTCACTTTGGAAGTCATTACCCCGCCTCCTCCTGTTTGTGCGGCACTTTCTTGGTTGACTTGGTGAAGTAGATCCACCTTCTTGCTCATTTTGGTCACTACTCTTGTAGTGGCAATAATCTAGGTCCTTGGTGTCAGACAAATTTAAGGACATGAACTCAAAGTAATCAAAGTCAGCAGGCAGAAAGTCCTCAAGATCCTTAATGGTACAATTGAAATCCTCCTTAACCTCGTACTCTGCATGATCCACTACTGTAGAAACAATTCCAGCAAACCAGTGGAGAGAACTACCTAAAGAAGGTTCAGATGATGGGCCATTTTTCATTTGGATACCATTGTAAGTTACAGCTCCTGATATGGAAATCAAAGCCTCAGCCGCAGTTCTGGTTTGCTCTTCCCGTGCTTCTGGATCCTCCTGCTCTTGGCCTGCCAATTGCAACATCTCAAGCTGGTTTTCGTCAGATTCTCCTCTGGGTGGAGAACATTCCTTGTTTTCTGGACTTGCAGGAGCTTGTAAATCAATATCAACTGGCATATTTTCATCTTCATTTGTGCATGAATTTAGGTCAAGAATACCGGACGAATGTTTGGGCTTCTTCTCATTCTTCATTAAGTGTTCACTGGCACATGCCTGTTCGCCCATGTCAGGAGGCGAATTTACAATGGATATCTTCTTAATTTCTTCAATCCAATGATTTTTGGACAGGCTCTGGACGACTTTAGAAGTCTGAGGTTTTCCATTAAGGTCAATTGCAAGAGTCTTGTCTCTACACAAGTCACTTCTCTGAACCTTATTCAACTCCAAATCAGAATGTATACACCCTGATTTCAAAGGATTCAGAAAGGAAGAATCAATAGGGGTTGAGGCTTGACATTCATCATTGGGTTTTTCTTTGGGTACAGGCTTTTCTTTAAGCCAAGGCAATCTTGAATCCTGAAATTTATCATATTCACCTGAAATCCGAATGCTTTGAAATTCTGCAGCTTTTGTTTCAGGAAAACCAACTGGCATAATATTCAGGTTTATGTTCTTGTGAGTCTCCACATATTCTGAATCCTTAACACACTTCCTAAGCTCATGGCCAGCTGATGATGAACCACGATTATCACAGCAGTTTGCATCATCAGTACTAATTGATGGTAGATCCAACAGATTGGACCTGCTGCAAAATTTGCTATGAAGAAGATAGTTTTGACAATCTAAATTAGAGCCAGATGCAATACTTTTCCATATCACTGATGGTGAAATCCTAGAACATTCCATGTCAGACTCAGAAACGAGCTGATGAGAAGCACATGGGCATGAAGCATAGCCTGGTCCAAGCCAGACACCACTGGTGACGTCACTATTGTTTTGGCCTGTACAAGTAATAACTATATAAGAAAGAGGTATACCAAAACAAGATGTACATTACAATAACTACAAGGCAATCTCAGAGACAAGTTCTCACCAGCACCAGCACCCAAGGGCATTCGTCCGTGTTTTTCCCCCTGATTTCGTAGTGGGGGATCAGAGCAAGCTTGGAGATCCTGTTTTCTTTTCAAATTCTGGATGATATTATTGGGAAAACTATGAGAGCCCGGTCTCATTCTCCTGGGCGTATCATGAAAGGGATAGTTTCTGTGATGGATTGACGTACCAAAATCATCAGACTTCACACATGTCTCTTCTTCAAACTTAAATGGTAAATTTAAGTCGGAAAAACCATTAAAATTGGTTCTAAATGGTTTCTCAACAGTCTTATACACAGCCTTAGAAATCCCATTTGAAGTATAAGTTGACAGTGCGGGCTCTTTGATAACCCTTTCATTTTCACAAGATTCACCTTCACTATCAATGTATTCATCAGCTGGAAGTTGAAGATCCAATATTTTCTTACCAACTTTTCTGTAAGCTGATACTGATAGTGTAGGATCTTTTGGAGATTCTATGATTTCAGCTGGAGCAGGAGCAGGAAGAGGAGTAGGGCATAACGGCCTGCTCTTTTCTTGCATAGAAGCCAATGGTAACTGGATGCCTTCAGCATTTAAAATAGAAGATTTACTACTGAACCAATGCAAGTTTTGTGAGTAATACAAAGAGGAACTTGACGATGATGTCTCCAACCTTAAACTGTGTTTATGTAACTCAATCCTTTTAATTTCGTCCATTAATTCTCTTTGTTTCTGGTAAATGCGGTGAAGCTCGTGAATCTGAACAGCAAGGCACAGGCCAGAGTCATTAAGAAATACAGTTAGATCTTTATGAATATCCATGAATATTCAAGAACAATTTTGCCACAAACAACAAACCTCCATAATTTTATCTTTATTTTGGATGAAATAAGGACGGAAATAAATTCTTTTATAAATATAAATGGTGAAATGAATGAATTTGACCAAATTTTCAGAATCATTTGTTTTTTCTACATAAGATTCGTATTTTGCCCCTCACTTTTATAACCAATAAATAAACAAATATGATTAACATTCTTCTCATAGAACCTAGTTCTGACCCAAACAGGTTACATTTGAACATCTTCATTGCCATTTCAAAATGCCTCAGAGTCTAGAGTTACACGACTTCAGGATTTCAGGAACCAGGAGATGATAAATGTTTTATCTTGTGTTTGATGAAGACTGAAATAGGAAAGCCTATGAAACATTATTACTTTGTGTAGATAATGGGTCAAACTTTCACATGAAGATGTTTGCCTTCCACCACTAGTTACAATTTTAATAAAACATAAAATAAATTCTTCTTGGCAGCTATATGCAGAAAAGATAAACACAATAAAACCATGAAGCTAACATACTTGGTCCCTGAATATGGCTTCATGCTTGAGTATTGTCTGTTTCAGAAGTTCCTTGTTGTATCCTAAAAGATGACAAGTTGCTGACAACGGCAAGGATCCAACTCCATAACAGTCATTCTCACGTTCACCATCATAATTCCATGTGCTGCCTTCTGCACCGAAGACAAGATCCCTCGGGGAATGATATCCTGGGATATAACCATTGTTTTGCCTGTTTGCACTCATGCCCAATAGTGCCATAGATGATAATGCAAAGATTTCAATGAAGCAAAATATTATCAAGTATCCTCATTTCTAAGGGAATGAAAACCTGCAATCAAAACAAAAATAAAATGATTATTAGTTAAAATTGCTTATTAGTTAAATAATAATTTAAAAGAAATATTGGATAAAGAATAAAAAAAAAAATACAATTTAAGCCCATAAAAAAAGGGACACCTGCTTTACTTTGGCTTACATGGGTTTTTATTTACAAAGAATACAAGATTGTTGGCTAAGGAGAAAAGTGATTGTTCCAAGTAATATATATGTGCACCAAAAAAATAGAATAATTAGATTCAATTGGACTGTTTTGTAAATTGCTCACATGACCTACAAGGGAATTTCATTCTACAGCTAAATTGTCTGACAAAAAACAGTGAAGACAGAACAATTCTAGATCATGACATTTCCATATGATGTCATAGTAATGAAGACCTGCAAAGAAATGTGAGTCCATCTGCACAACAAGAAAATAAAAAGAGAAAATAAAAATTGCAACAAGCCAACTTTAATCATTGCGTTCTTCACTATTTTGCAATTTGACATCAAATGTTAAGCACTCGTGATGAATATACATTGCACATATTTAATCTATTATAGTATGTATTTTACATAAATCTATAGACAACTTATTACTAGAATTCACAAAAAAATCAATCTCATCAAGCAGTATATATTCTCAGAGACTAATTTGGCCCCAAACAATCTCCTCCATCACCCAAAAATGAAAATATATAGGTTACACGACAAAAGGTGAAGAATAGACAAGAGTCTATAACCGGCTTCACAAAGGGAAATATTGAACACAAGTAATGCTATGCAAGAGGGCCAGAAATTAAATTCCTTTCATCCATGTCCCTCAAAAAGAAAACATTTAAAGTTTTAAGAAAGAATTTGGTTACGGTTAAAAGCATTTTCTAAATGGACAACAGAAAGGAATACAAAACTACCTTGCTTGCAGAAGCATTTAAAATTGAACTGGATAAGCACAAGCCCCTGAAACAAATAACCAATTTTGTCACAATTGGCTTTCTCAGAGAGGGGATTTGCACTTTTAAGTCATGACAGATATCAAATGGTTTCACTTCAACAGTCCACAAAAGAGTGAAAATATTTCCTAACCCAGAAATTAAGAAACCCTGAAATCAACACTCACAAGTATCATTGAACCGGGAAAGAAGAGCACTGTGCATACACTGTTAATGATAATCAGAAGAACATATAATGATAAGTACTGCATAAACAGCAGGACAAGCGCAGAAGCACCAAGGATGATCAAAAGAATTCTCTGAATAAGATAGAGTTTGGCCAAATATTACGGTATCAAGTCAATCAGAAAATTCTGTGAGACAAATCTCACAGGCAAATCATCTTTTGCAATCAGAATCAGATGCTCCAGACAAGGGTATCATATCCATCCATCAGATAACCAAGCCAACGACACGAAAACAAAACAAAACAAAATAAAAAAGTATTTATTCTCAAAAACTGAAATAAGTCCATCAAAATCATTTGATGTACCAAAAAGTAACAGGAAGAATACTCAAGACTATCTCATTCACAAAAACTTGGAATGAAGGGTATAGAACTTAACCCAATTACATCCACCACTGAATCACACAGCTCAGTGAGAAAAGAACAAGAAAAAAATACAGTCAAATTCAACACTTGAAAGAAGAAGCCAGTGAAAAGTAGTACAGAGAGGAAAATTTAAACACAAAAAAAATGGGAAATTGAACATGAAAATGCTGAAGAGAAATAAAATGAACTCATTCACTCACCGGATGAGCCATTGTTAGAAGAAGATGAAGGAGAAGAAAGGCATTAATGGTGAAGCGAAAAGAGAGAGACCCAGAAGAGGTTGGGAATCAAAAAGTGATCTTTTGCTTTCTGAGATGCCTTAGAAAAGCAGAAAAGAATGGGGATTTGGATCCGCAGTGCTGGGCCATTCTCTCAATGAAGATTTTGCTTTCTCTCAGAGAGAAAGAGATAGAGAGAGAGAGAGAGAGAGGAAAGACCCCCAAAGTGAAACCCACACAACAAAACGAAATTTACATCAAATTGGAAATTAAAGTTGTCAATAACTTGTCTCTCTCTTCTCGGTCTCTTTCTCATTAATGTTTTTTTGGTTCTTACAAGTTGCTTTACTTTAATATTCCCTCCATTTTATATTTATTTGAGTTTAAGTTTTTAGATTAAGAAAAACAATTACTCTAACATAATAGCATTTTTTAAGGTCAATTTTATTCAAATATTTATATTCTCTTCCTTGATTTTTATCATTTTGTCACTAGCTATTATAAGAGAATAATACTTATTAGAAACAAAAATAAAATATAAATTTTGATATTTTATGAATAACTGGAAAAGATAAACATTAAAACAATCATTATAAAAATTTAGAATAGGTGAAGAAAATATGGAGAAAACTCACCAAAAATCATTTAGCAGATGTTGTTTTATCCAAATGATTGGACATTCTCTTCTTTTAATTTAATCTCAGTGTGGAGATTTCAATCACAATATTTTGAGAATAATTTATTTTGAGTGTTCTATGTAATATGATACGAGAAAAGATTAAACCTACAAGTTTGGATGTCGTTTAACAAATTAATTACATAAAACCATTATTTTTTAATAAAGAAATATATTGTTAATGTAATTATCATTTATTGTTAACAAAAAGGAGAAAAAATCAAAATTAAAAAAAATGAATGACTAAAGTTAAATTCAATCGGAAAACATTTTGTCGTGATAAAAATATGCATACATCAATGCTAGATGTTATTTGCTTTTTGAAAAATAATAGTTTTTATTATCAATTTTATAGATATTTTTAAACAATCAAAACCTATTATATACGTTCATAATTGAACCATTTTATAAATGATTATTTTCTTTAAATTTTGTTTATTTAAAATAAGATAACTTAATTCAAGCATACACATGAGTACTTCATAAATAAATAATAATAATAGAAAAAAGGTATTGGCATTATTTGAAGTAGCCCTAGTTATTGCAACAAGGAATGATTGAGAAGCTATGTTTCTAAAACTACCTTGATCTTTCCAATTCAATATTTTAATTGGGTTTGGATTGTTACATTCTCTTTGGTATGTTGTTATTTTTATTAGTTTCCCAAGTGCAAGAGTCAGCAGTGGGGTCCCCTACCCTAATTTCGAAGTAAGAACCATGCAAATTATGGCACCTTTATCTGCCTATCCACACACCATTACTACAACCATATTCTTTCTCTCTCATGCCCTCAAAAAGCTTCTTCTCTTTCTTTTTTTTAAAGTTAAATAGTATATTCACTACAATAAATATTAATATATTTTACTTTTAATATAATAAAATTATAAATTTAAAAATATTCGATTATAGTAATTAATAAATTCAAACAAAATAAATAAAATTGAAATTATTTTATTAAAACTTAATTTTTTTACTGTACTAAAAATGAAACAAAAAATATATACGATAATGATGAATCAAATGTTTATCTCTAGAAAATAATAATAATAATTTATTTTTTATTTTTAAAATATACTGTTAAGTTTTTTTGACAAATAAATAAATTTAGATGAATTAGATTGGAAAATTTTCAGAATGAGAAGACAGACCTAGGGTCCACAAATGAATGGTAATTTTACTCTATTAATTCATAGGATTAATCTAATAGGAGGACAACTAGCCACTCGAAGATTAGTTCTACCACCCCATCTGAATTAAAAGAAAACAATTATACTAAATAGTTAAATTTAAAATTTTTACTTGTAATATTTTTAAGATTTTCACATTTGTAAGAAATTAAAATATTATTTGTTTGTTATTATTAGTAATATAATTTCTATAAAAGTTAATATTTAAATCAAATTTGGATTAAATTGTTAATATATTTCACATTTTTCACTAAAGTTTATCTACTTAAATTAATTTTAATTTTATAACTTTACTAAACAGTAATTTATAAAATAAATAATAAATTAAAAAGGTTAACATATCAGTTCACTAGCCGCAATTAGAGAACATGTCAAATTTTTTAATGTATTTTAATTATAAATCAATTAAACTCCACCTATTTTTATGGATTGGTGACCAATCCTACCTAAAGATGTAATCCTAAAATGTTTACTAAAGTAAAAATAAATAAAGAAAATTCATATATATTCATAATGAAACTTAAATTTAAGATCTGAGATTATGAGTGTGTGTATTATTCACCGAACAAATTCACCCATAAACAATTAAAAAGTAGGTTAATTAATGGAATGGAAGGTGAGCCATTATAATCAAACCCTCAATTAGTTTATTGAAGCTATGACATCACTGTTGAGGAGTTAATTCTGTCTTATCATTCATATATGGTAGTTGGATTTTGTATTAAGTCACTTTGAGTTTCAAACAGACATTTTTATTCTCAGAATAAGCATCTAATTTGAAACCTTTACAATTTATATTCCACTATTTCAAATTTTGGACTCCTATAGAGTATATACGAGGGTATTTTTTACATAATTGGTCGGAGTTTTAGTTGAGAAATACGGATTTGAGCAAAAATTATGAAATTAGATTTAATTGTCATGCCCCCACACGACTTTGAAAATAAAGATCGTCACGGTAGGGATGATTCTTGTTCAACAGATAATTTCTTTTTATCTTATTAGAAGTCATGTCACCGTATCATCTAAGACGATTTTTTTTTTTTAACTCGTAGCACGACTTTAGTATAGTAAAGTTTTTTTTTTATTTTGTCTAATTTTATTGACATGTAGTTGTTTTTTTTTTCTACAACCATAATCTTCTTATATAGCACGATTTTAGTGGTGAATAATATTTTTAATTGTTTTTCTGACCATTTTTTTTTTCCGACAACCACCGTAGTCTTGCTTTTGTTAGTGAAATTTTGTTATATTTTCTTAAAATTAACTCTATTTTAAGAAATTAGACAATGCTGCAAGAATTTAATTTCACTAAATTTTCTTTAAGTTTTCATAATTGAGTGACTTCATTAAATAATAAAATACTCTACTTATTCATCTGGCGTTAAATTTACATTATAATAGAAAATTAAATATATTGAACTAAGGAGAGAATAAATGAGGAAAATAAAATTCATTCCTGATATTATGTTATTTTACAAATATGTTTAATTAATTCCATTATGTAAAACATGCATGCAATCAAACATGATCATTGTAATTTTCTTTTATTAAGTCATAACTTATGCTATCAAGCATAATTTTTAAAAAAATTTATAACCAATATCGTATAATCAATACCATCACCCCCTTTATCTATAGCAATTATTATCAAAGAAAAAAAAATTAACTACATTAAAAAGAATTAGACAAAAAAAAACTTCACTACACTAAAGTTGTGCTTGTGCTTCATATGACAATTACAATTTGGAAAAGAAATAATTGCATAAAAAAATTAGATAAAATAAAAAAAAAAAAATCACTATACTAAAGTCGTGTTACCTAACACAACTTTAAAAAAAATCATTTAAGGTGACACGACTTCTAATAAGACAAAAAATATTTTTTTGTTAAATAAGAGCCGTTTCTAGTGTTATAACTTCTAATTTCAAAATCACGTGGGACATGATGATTAAACACAGTTCCGTAATTTTTAAAATTTTTGCCCATATGTATTTGTCAACTAAAACTACACCAATTTTGTAAAAGAATGGTATATGAGAGACTGATAAAAAATGAAAATAAAGTTGTTTTAGATTAGGAAGTAGATCTGGAAGAATGGGAAACGAAATAAAATAAGATAATACGAATGAAAAACGGAGTTAATTAAATTAACGAGAAGAAATGAGTGGAGGTCAGAGAAAAATTTGTAATTATTTTGAGTGATGTGATAGATTACATAATTTTTTAATTGATCAAAATTAATAAAATTACTGTTTTGTTTTTATGTTAAAAATTAAAATTAATATAGATAAAATTTTATGCCTACTAAATTTTGTATTAGTTAAAAAATTATTTACGTTAAGATATAGGTATCGGGTCAAAAATACATGCAAAAATATATTCTGTGAAACTTTTTCTAGTCAAGAGATTATTTCGTTGTATTGATTTGTTTCTTCGTTTTTATTTTTATTGAAGATTAAAATTAAAGTGTTATATGAGAAATATTTTTTAAATTATTGTTATTAGCATCAATCATATCAATATATATTAAATTAATATTAAAAATAAATTTAATTTAATATTAGTTAAATCAATAATATTTTTTAAAAGTTTTAAAATAAAAATACATTATTATCGATTTGACTGACATTAAACTATTTTTGTTAAAACTCAATTTAAAAGTGAGTGATTAATTAACATCAATTTAATTAATGTTTCTTCAAGTTAGTCATAAAAAAATCATCGTTTATATATAAATTAGTGTACATGATTTTGAAGTCTGCTACATGTGACACAAATATAGTGTTATTGACTAATTGGCATCCATTTTCTATTTGTTAACGTTGATTTTTGACAATGATATATATATATATATATATATATATATATATATATATATATATATATTCTTGTAGTGATCTATACTAATTCATTTGTATAATCTTAATTAGTGTAAATTGCTCTATTTTATGTTGTGCGTAGCCCAGAGAATCATCTCTACCATTTACATTATAGTATTGTTGAAGAACTTAAATTTCCTTAAACTAGCATCTTTGGAAATTTTGCAAAATTGTTACTTTGATAATAAATGTTTCATTTTGCACCTATTCATAATAAGAAATGTGTAAAAGAAGGAAACTAAATGTAACTTGACTCCATTTAATATTATTAGATTAGAACAAATAAACATTAAATATATTTTAAAGTGTAAACGTTGATTTTAAAGATATATTTTGTATTGACTTAAAATTTTCAGGATCAATATTATAAGTATTTAATATGAGACTAGCACTCTATTAAAAATGACTTTTAACCACGATAGACTAATTATTTGACATTTGATCTAGTAAGATTGGTGAAAAACTTGTAATATAGTATAAGTTTTATATGTTAGTTGTCTTGTAAATGATGATGAAATGTGATTAAAACACTCCCTTCCTCGTCCTACAGATTACAAGAGAGTGAAATCATTTCTTTTTTTTTTTTTTACTACAGCTCTGCACAAACACAAAACAATGTCTCTCTTTTTATTTTGTCAATTCTTGTCGTTTCAGTTGTGATGGTGTCATCTACTCACTCGTTAAATTACACGAACCTCTTCATGAAAGAGTTTCATTGGTTTCTCTCTTCTCTTTGAACCCATGTGCACCTTTTATTTCTCTTCCTTTAGTGTTGTGGTCGTGGTGGTGTCTCAGTGTTTCCGTCAGTCCCATATTGAAGTGTCGTTGATCCTTTCTCCCTCTCAATTTTTCTAGTTTGGAATGATTTGTGTGTTGGTTTGTTCGTTGTTGATATAATTCACATGTAGAAATGCATTCTCCAAGTGTTTTTGTTCTTCCTTTGATGTGTTGAATTTTGTTTTGGATGATGAAGTTGTGCAATGGAATGATTGATGTTTGCAATGGATTGAAGTGTTTGAGATGAAGTTTGGATTGAATTTAGTGTGAGGTTAAATCAACACACTTAAGAGAAGATAAGAGTAGAGTCTTGAAATTAAAGACTACTCAAGGGAGAGGTTTAGAAAAGAGGCCAAATTGGGACAACATAACAATCACCTATTTAATTACAGGAGTCACCTATTTATAGGCTAAAATATGACTTGTCTTACAAGTTTCTCAAAAACCCTCTAATAGAAGTTTAACAGATGGCAAGTAATGAGTAGAGGATCCTTTTCATTGGAAAAGTTTCATATGTCCAAGGTGACTTGTAGCCCGAGCTTCATATCCTCTCTAATGAGATGAGGACAAATGAAAAAAGAAGTTGGGAAGACAAGCTTCCATATGTTGCCTACTTGCCTCACATGTGGCCTCTTAATAAGCTTATTTGGCACCTTCTTAGAGTATTTGGGAGCCTCAAAAAGTTAACACCTTATGTAACTTTGATACAAGGCCTAAGGCCCAAAATCTTATTTTACTAGGTCCAAAATACAAGGTCCAAAACCTATTCTACTCAGCTTAAATACAAGGTCCAAAATAAATTTTACACTATACTATATAATTTTTACAAATAGATATCTTATAATCTTGAAGCTTTAAAGTCTCTACATAGATCTTCATCAAATTTAAACTTGGGTTCAAAAGTTTGTTTAGAGACCCAAACAAATTTAACTAAGCTCACACTCCACTTAAATTTATGAGTAAGACTCTAACTCAATGACTCTTTATTGTTATTTGTATTCTAAAATATGGGTTTGCATAAATTATTGTGACTTTGGATTATTTTGTGTGTATATATGTATAAATTATTGTGACTTTGGATTATTGTCTGTGTATGTGTATGCATATACCTGCGTATGTGTATTGAAATTGGTTAAATACCATATTTGGTTCCAATATTTTTCGCAATTATTCAATATAGCCCCTCAGCTTTTTTCTCCAACTTAATGTAGTATTTAACTTTATTAAAATAACTCAATTTGGTCCCTTTGTTATATTGTTGTTAACGTTGTTAAAAAGGTAATATTTTTACAGGTGAAAATTGACACATGACAGACACATAAAATCATGTCATCTAAGCCAAACTTTTTAAATAAACAACAAAAATTAAACATCTACGAATAAGCCTCATGTGCTATTTTTATTTGTCAAATCATCATCTTCTTTCTAATGTTGAATCAATATAATGGAAGAGACTAAATTGAATATTTTAGCAAAATTGAAAATATATTAAGTAGAAAAAGACTAAAGAATTGAACTGAGTAATTACTAAAAATATTAGGACCAAAAGTGATATTAAACTTATTAAAATTCACGAAGTTTTATTAACAACGAAATTGTGTGTAAAAATGTTATCTCATTCTTTGATAGTTCCATTAGTTACTCAAATATATGAAATTATCAGCAAAAGTTAATATTTACTTATTTAATTTTAAATAAATATGAATATGATATATTTACTGAGAAGCTCTTATATATGTGCAGACAGTTTATTATGTGCAACTGAAAATCTGTTTCATTAGCTTCAAGTTTTATATAAAGTAATATATTAGCTGGTGTCTTATGCTTTTCAATATATATATATATATATATATATATATGTGTGTGAGAGAGAGAGGTTGTCTGTGTATCTGATGAAACATCGTAATAGCCTGTGGCTTTCGCTTTTTATTATATACAATTTCTTGTATGATGAAACATTATAATGAAGTTTTTTCCGAATTCTAAATCTAATGAGTATAAATTAAAGTAAATTTAGTAAGGATAAATGGTAATTTTGTTATTTCAAAATGTAAATCAGTATCAATTTAATTTCTTGTGTGGATATTTTACTTGTAGTTCATTGTAGTATCCATAAACAGTTTCAACATTTTCCTATAAACCTTTCTTTTTACGTATAGGCTTAAGTGCCCATGATTAGACTTGAAAAATTAGCATGTAGACTTGTGAGTGTCTCTTGGCACGAATGCCTTTGTCTGCATTTTGAAAGTGATATTGAGTTTGAGTTCACTCCTGTTTACTGATATTTGAGTTCTGAGATTCTTAATAACTGCAGTTACCTTTGATTAAGAATTAGAAATCTTATGGACTGATTGATGAAAGAAATATTTTACATTGCCATTGATAACAGAGGTGCTTAGTATTCATGAAAAGGATTTAAATAAAAGTAAAGTCACAAAGACAAGTCCGAAGGATACTGAACAAAATTGAGCAACTTCTTCAACATGAATAATGAGTTTCTTTACACGAGAAGAATGAACTGTGTATGACATGTGTTCTCTATGTAAACTGTATTGGAACTTACACTATGCACAATTCTTTTATCTAAAGTCTACACAAGGTGTCCATAATTTGAGTCCCCAGTGGGATCGTATATCTTAACAAGCATAGCTAGAACCTCCTTCATGTTAGGCCTAGCATGTGGTGCATCATGTGTGCATTTCACTCCAACTTGGAGCAACTCACCCATCTCCTTAGCACCCTCAACCACCTCACTTCCCTTCAACAAGACTGCCACAGATTGGCCTAACCCTTGTCTTCCAGAATCCATCATAACACGCCTAGTCCATTCCACCAAACACTCTTCTCCTCCATCCACTGCTCTTCTCCCAGTTGCTAGCTCCATAACCAACACCCCAAAACTGTACACATCCCCTTTTGTGGTGGCTTTCCATGTTTGTCCATATTCTGGTGCAACATACCCCACTGTGCCAGCCACTATAGTACTCACATGACTGTCTCCAGCATCAACAATCCTAGCAAGTCCAAAGTCTGTGACCTTGGCCTTCCCATTCTTGTCTAGCAACACATTACTAGCCTTCACATCTCTATGCACAATAGAAGGGTAGCACTCATGGTGTAAATACACAAGTGCCCTGGCCACATCAATTGCCACTTCTAGGCGCCTCCTCCATCTCAATCTTTTTGTATCAGTCACAAGTTCCTCCAAGCTTCCACCTCCTATGTACTCATAAACAAGTATCTTCTGTGAACCATAGAGGCACCAACCATACAGTGTCACAAGGTTTGGATGAGGCCAGCTGAATCCATGACCACTCAGAACCTTCATTTCAGCTCTGAATTCTTTCTCACCCTCAGTTCCTTCCCTTTGAAGCTTCTTCACCGCCACCTCTCTCCCATCTGGAAACGACCCTCTGTATACTGTTCCATAGCCACCCCTTCCTATGACTCTCTCCTCTGAGAAGTTGGAGGTTGCTTTCAAGATGTCTGCATGTGTGAAAACTGTCTTGTTCAGGTGGAATATCTTAACTGTGTCAGAATACCATGGTGAGGATCCGGAGCTGCCTGAATCATGTGCTTGCTTCTTTATATTATTCATGAGGTATCCTGGTTCCACAGATGGACTTTTCACCAAGAAACATATTACAAGGAAAATAAGTCCAAAGACCACGATAGCCAGTCCTAGAGCCAGAACCAAAGACCATTTCGTGGGATTTTTCAAGACTCTGTGTAAAGTGCTATTTCTATTATCAGAGACGTTAAAGAACTTTGGGAGGTGCAAGAGGGGGTCACCCAAATATGAATCTTTGTCAAAAGTGAGTAAGTGTCCAGATGGTGGGACTGTACCAGATATGAGGGGATTGTATGAGATGTTGAACCTGCTAAGCTCATCCAAGTGTGCCAGACTTATGGGAAATGTCCCAGAGAAATTGTTACTAGACAAATCAAGATCCTGTAGACACTTCATGTTGCCAATTTCACTTGGAATTTCACCAGAAAAATTGTTTCTGGTCATGTTCAAGACTACAAGTGGTAAACCTACCATCCCTGGAGGAAATTTCCCTGTGAACTTGTTATCTCCAAAATGCAACATGCTAAAGTTTACCATAGTCCCAATTTCTGAGGGAATCTCACCACTCAAATCGTTCCCACTTAGCTGAATATACCCTGATATGTGCGATGATCTAGCAGAGGGCTCAGATGAACACATGGGGAAGATACCAATTCCTTTGAGCAATTTGTCCCAAAGGGACCTACAATTCTTCCTTGTCAGGATGGTATACACAAAGCTGAACGGAGGGTAATCAGCAGGTATCCATCTCTTCATAGCTGAGCACTCACTATTGCCAGCAACAACTCCCCCGAGAGTCCTTTCATTTGATTCAAATGTGGCCCTTGCATTCCTTCCAATTCTTGTTAGATCGGGAGGAATTTTTCCATATAGTTTGTTGTTTGCAAGGTTTAGCCATAACATGCTTGAGCAGTTTCCCAACTCTGGTGGGATTTCTCCGGTTAATGAATTATCTGAAAGGGTTAGCCATAAGAGAGAAGTCAAGTTTCCAAGGCTTGGTGGGATCGGTCCACTGAAACTGTTGAAGGCAAGATCAAGCGCCATAAGGCGATTCAACTTGCCCAATTCAGAAGGAATAGGTCCAGAGAACTTGTTGTAGGTTAAGGTTAAGAAAGCGAGTGCAGACATTTGTGAGATTTCTACAGGTAATGGACCAGAAAAATTGTTGAAGCTTAAGTCCAAGCGGCTAAGATTTGTTAATGTAAAAATGCCTGATGAGTTCAACCCTCCAGTGTAAGAATTTGAGTGCAGCAAAAGAAACTTCAGTTGCTTAAATTTCCCAAAAATCTCCTGCACCTCCCCACCAAATTTGTTTCTGCTCAAATCCAAGATGAACAAATTGGTTAAGGTCAAAAGGGTATCTGGGATATCCCTTGAGAAAGAATTGTTCTCCAAGAACAATCCCTCAAGACCAGAAATGGAACCGATTTCACGGGGAATATCTCCGGTGAAATTGTTACTAGAAAGGTTGAGAACCACTAAATTCTTGCAGTTAGACACTTCCTTGGGGGCCTTACCAACAAATTCATTCACTGAAAGGTCCAGTTTTTCAATGCTACAGTTTACTGGAAAAGCCTGGGGAGGAACAACCCCAGTTAGAAAATTCTCTGAGATTGAAAACTGTTTCAGCCTGGAAAATCCAGTCCACAAGGTCCCATTTAGATGGTTGGTGCTCAAATCCAAGTACTGCAGCCTCAAGCATTGATCAAAGAAGCCATGAATCCCACCACTCAAGTGATTATCCGAAACATTTAAAGTCACCAAACTGTCACAAATGGCAGGGAAACTCAGCCCAAGTTCCCCATGGAACCTATTAACAGACAAGTCCACTGTTTGCAACTGAGTCAATCCCTTTAGATTCAACTCCCCCTCGAGAGTATTATGGGAGATATTGAGATACACAAGCTTGTGGCTCATCCTCAAGTCCTCAGGAATCCCCCCAGAGAGAGAGTTCCAAGAGATGTCAAGGTGTCTGAGCTCAGTGAGATCAGAGAAGCCATCGAATATGTTACCATATATGTCACTGTAAGAGATGTCTACTTTCACAACCCTCCTTGTTGTCCCGTTCAAGACACTGCAATCGATTCCTGACCAATCACAAGGATTTGAACTGTTCTTGTTCCAGCTTATGTACCTTCCTCTATCTGCAACAGTTTGGGCTTGCAAATAAGATTTCAGCCTCAGCAGAACCTTTGCGTCAGTGTCCAACGAATCCCCAGCAACTAATTTACCTGTCAATCACCACAGCCTCTGTAACCGTGAAAGACAACTAATAAAACAGAATCAATGATCAACCTAGGAAAAAATCTTAATAAACAAAAATAAACAGAGAATCAACAACACCCCACTACAAAGCTCCGTATTAAGGTGTCTTAATTAACCAAAAAACAATCATGAAGGTCACTCATTATCACTAAAGCAACTACTATTATTAACCCAAAAAGGAATTTGAGGCAAAAAAAACTTACCTTTTCTGGAAAAGATAAGCAACAGAATTTTAGGTTAGTTAGTACCTGAGAAAAGGATCAAGAAACAGACAAACAGGAAGCCCCATGAATCGGTTTCCTGCTCTGACATTAATGATGATCTTCCTTCTTTTCTTGTGCTCTGTGTTCTTTGTCTTGTTTTGGCCAAACTCATGTACTTGATAACTGTGGCAGGGAATAGAACAAAAGGAAATCTTTGAGGGACTCAAAACTGGTGCGAGGACGTTGAAGCCATTGGGGTGTGTTGTATTGTTGGAAGTTGGAATGGTCTACCTGTGCCAGGTGGTGGTGGTGGACATAAAAACAATTGAACTCTGAACAACACAGTGACTCGTGTCTTTATTTTCCATTTTCACGTCTTGTGATATCACGCTGAGGGGTTTATTTTATTGAATTCAAAATATGAGTGAAGAATGAACCAACGATTGTCGTTGTAATTAATATAAAGAAAACTGTGGTTGATGTGCTTTGTCCCCGAACGTGAATGTGAATGTCAAATCGCCTGTGTTTCTAATCCGGCTACATACACATTTTTCTAACATTCCAATTTTACTATACTCTCTTCAATTTATATTGGGTTTTAATTGTTTTACTAATATATTGACTGATAAAATTATATAAGAATTTAAATACAATGTTGGGGGAATAAACATTTTACACTGTTTTTTAATTTTAAATTATCTGTATTCTTAAATTAATATATATTATAGTATTTTTTTGGTTTTTGTGTTTGATTATTATTTCTCAGAGGAAAAAGATGTGGGTGTATGAATGAGAAGAGGCAAAGAAGAGAGAGTTTTGGATTTGGTGGGAAAGGGGTGGTGGAGCCGCCATTGCTGACCGGTTGGAAGAAGATTGGCTCGCACGGGTTTGACTAGATTGCCACCACGCAAAGACTACTGCCTCTTCTTCTCTGCTCAACCATTCGTAAGTCACTACTCTTCTGCGACAACTATTTATTCACGCACACACCAAAAATTAGATAAGGATGTAAAACAATGACTATGAGGATAGAGTTCAAAATTTATAAGACATGTAACACGTGAATTAATATATAGTAAAAATTAAATAAATAAAATAAAAACATCAATGTTTCACAAGTCACCTTCACCTGTTACTACGGGAAAATAAGAGGGAGAATAAATAAAAACATAAATCTTAAATTAAAATAAAACTACCAATGTTTCACAAGTCATCTTTAATTATTGTTGTGGGAAAATAGGAGGGAGAGTAATATTTGCGAAATTTTTATCAATAAGTTATAGATCAGTCGCATAAGTAAATAAGAATGGATTTTGTTTAGTTTAGTGATTAATGTGTTTAATAACTGTACATCCAACATTGCATTTTGTTTTTTTGTGACTTAAGTAGTTAATTTTGAATTTGATATTTGGAATTTTAATATTATTATCATATTACTAAAATATTAATTAATCATCTCACCCATAATATATAATAATATATAGTAATATTTATAAGATGAGAATAGATTTATTAATCTTTTATTTTATTTTATTTTTAATCTATTTATTAAAAGTTCAAAAACTTATAAAATACACATGGATTGTATAACAAGTAATTATTTATTACTTATTACTCAATCCTTTACTATATACTTTACTATATTGTCCAAGATAGAAGAGTTTTTATTAACTCAAATATTAAAGATTTTTTTATGTAATTTTTTTTTTAATCTTCAATAATAACCTGACGTCCAGATTTAGATTAATTTTGTAAATGATGTTAATTCTTCTATCTTGGACAAACAATATTCTTTCTTGCAATAAAAACATTTGGTGTATAATGTAAGATTAAGGTACAAATTTTTCCTGCCTATTTTATGGGCTTTATTATAAGTTATATTATAATTTCATATTTAAAATGGATCCCTTTTTAGTAAACATCTTAAAAGCACACATGGAAATTTTCCTCCAAAAGAATGAAAAGATGATTTATGAAACTCTAATCGCATCAAGTTTTTCAAACAAAACTAAACTCCTTCTTCAAATGTAATACATAGACTAACCTAGGTTGAATCCTGATAATATATAACATACTCTTTCTTTTGCAAATTAAAATTGAGGATTTGAATGAGTTTTGAGATTAAAAACAGATAACAAAATAACAATAGAAACATTAAAAAAATTATGAAACAAAAAACACAATAATGATTATAATGAAATAAGTTACCTATCAATAATTAAACTATAGAAACTGAGATTAAATGAAAATATGTAAAAGAATTAAACGAGAACTATAAACATAAATCAAAAATTGGAATTAAAATGAACAGAAACTAAGCATGTATTAGACAATTCAAGTAAAACTAAAATGAAAAACTAGACTATTTAGAGAATACATGAATATAAAAAAATACATTAAACAATATAAATACAAATAAAATAAGTAAATTCACCAATTAAACAAAAAATGATTTTACCAAACTTTTATCAAGATCAGGCTATCTATCAACCATTGTATAAGAATTTGTCTTGATACTTATTATAACATAAAGTGTAAATGTAAAATTGAATCGTAAGTGATAGAAATATAAAAATAATCAAGTGTAAATGGTAGAAATTGAAAATAACACAAAACAGAGGAAACGATGAATTCTTCAAATACAATAACAAGAAAAATATAACTAAACAGTATATCTAAATCAATCATCTAATGAATTAAAAAGCAGAATAGAATTGAAATTTAAATCGTAATTGAGATCATCTAAAATTGAAACGAATTTCAGGGTGTAAGAACTGAAATGTAAAATCAATAATTAAAAGGAATGATGTAAAGATAAAAAAAATTCCTTAGAAAATGTAATTTACTATATATATTTGAATGAATTAAAAGGTACAAGTTTCTCTCAATATAAATTCTTAAAATTTTATTTTTAATTTTTATGTAAACTAATTTTAATTTATAATTTATTGTAACTTCTAAAAATCAGAAAAATTTATCTAAACATATTCTTAAGAGAACTTGACGAGAGAGAAAGAAAACGAAAGAAAGAAACAAAAACAAAAACAGAAGAAGAAAGACAAATACTGCAGCCACAAGAAGAGGACAAATGCTTGGTGTCTGTGCGTTCTGTTAAATAAAAGACAAGTCCAAGGATAATGCAATAAATAATTTGAAGTGAACATGATTTTATTTTATTAGTTTTTTTCGTAATCTTCCTTACACATCTTCCTTTGCAATGATAATCTCTTTTTTTCTCAAAAGTTAAAAAAAAAAGCGAAATTAAGGGTTCAAAATTATACTCATAAAAAAATAATATTCAATTATAAATATGCAAATACTTATTTTCACTTCATTCTCTTGCATAACAATCTAATAACATTAAAAATGTGTGCAAATATTTCCTAGTCCAGTGCTCTTGATAACCTTAAAGTATTTATAAACAATAAAAAAAAATTAACCTTAAAGTATTTATAAACAATAAAAAAAAATTAAAGATCAAAATAGGATTTTAATTCTTTAAAACCTTTTAAATTTTGTTTGGTTTTCTAGAATATTCTTATTTTTGTCTTTAAAGTTTAGAAACACAATAGGAATTTTAATAACAATTAAAACTATCCTTTAAGAATGGATTTAGAGTTATTATTGATTATGTCATTATTAAACTTTTATCTATAATTTCTTTTTTGAAGCTTTTTTTATCTCAAGATTTAACATAATATAACTTTTATTCTTTAATTTTTCTTCTTGATGAAGGGCTTTATATTGGTATGAAAGAAAATATCTATTGAGAAATCAATACTTATTTCTCAATACTTATTTTCTTAAGTAGTATAGTCTTTTATGTCAATTTATTATAAAAATACATATTATACATGACAAATAAATGAACTAAAGTTAAAATGTTCTTTGTGTCGAAAAGTTATTCATTTGATGTTAACTTGTATTGGACCATGAACGGATCTCTTTGATAGACAAAAATACAATAGACTTTTCCTACATTAGAAAAAATAAGAACACAGATAATTGAATAATACAACGTTAACTTAAACTAGATGTGTATCATTTGCACATCAATTATGCTTATTAGACATAAAAAAAAATACACATTATTATATAATCTCTCAAATACAATGAAAACACCTCCATCTTACATGATATGTTATTTAAACTAAACCTACATTATGTAAGATATTTTATACTTTATTATATCTAAACACTTAATCAAAGTTGTGGAATATTAAATGTTTTCTTAACATTTTATTTCAAAATAACGTATCTATTAACAAAATTACGCCAAAGTACATTATTACAAACTAGCACCTTCCTTTACCAAAATATATAAAACATAATAATAAAGTTGAATCAATACTAAAATATTAGTATTTACTCTAATAGAGAATATGTTCAAGTTATCTTCATGTACTAGTTATTTCCCTTTCAAGAATATAATATATTTTAGACTTAAATTACTCAACTTTAACTTTAAAAGAAAATATAGAAAAGCTTATTGAAAACTATTATAATTTATTTATTTATAAAAATTATACCTATAAAGAAAAACCCAAGTCACTAAGAGACTTTTATATGCTAGGTTTGGATCATGCGTTTAATTTATCCTTATGTATTAAAAGTTATATATATATATATAATAAGTAGTATAAACTTTCTTCAAAATTTTGAGAAATGTGTTTTAATCCTTAATATTTTTAAAATATACAAAGCAAAGAATCCATTAAAATTGTAAGTACCTAATTTTATTAGAAATTTATCCTATTACTTATAATTCCTTTGTCTTCCTCATCATGTATTTCACATATTATACTAATTTTTCGTAAAAAAGTATTCATTAATTGTTAATGCCCTTCCCCTAACCCATCATGCAATTTTACTATATCCTTCATCCCTTTAAAGTCAATTTTGAATCAATAAATATTGTAATTTGGAAACATCACATGAAGAATATGTTATCACTGTCAAACAATAATAAAATATATTCGGTCCTCAAAGATTGAATTTTATTTTATAAGAATAAAGAGATAAAATCTTTTGTAAAAAAAATTAATGTAACCAAAGTAAAGAGATAAGATATTTAAGGTTTGAGAATAATTTAACTGTTAATCAATTGATATGATTTGTCAAATTAACTATAAATTTATAGAAATAGAAAGCTTTGGAGTTAAACTACTATCAGTTAAAATTAAAGCAAAAACAATTAAACGAATTAAGAATTATATTAAAATCGTCAAGAGTCTCAAGATTGAAAGTAAACTAAAAATAATAACTGTCAAGAGTGGGAGGACTCAACTTTAGTATATTAAAATTGATAATAAAATTAATAAATTATATATTTTGTACACATGAAATAAATTTGTATGTATTTTTAACATGATATTTGTTGGGAGGAGTTTGGAGATTTTATTTGTTCCCAAAGGAGAGAGTGCTGAGAAAAATATGACATAATGGTGAAAAGTAGTAAAAAGAATGTGAAAAAGAAAATGAAAAGTAGTAGAAAAAGATGTAAAGTAAGAGATTGAAAAAGAGATAAAGAAAACGAAAAAAAAAACAATATATTTTTTTTAAATATACAAAACTGTTAAATATCAATTTCTTTTACTAATTATTAAAACATCTACTTATTTTCTTCTGTTATGTAAATTCCACTTCATGAATTACACATTGTTTTCTACTTAAACATAACATGGGTAGAGAATATTTTGATGTTCTCTAATAAGATGTGGTCCAAGACCAATAACCAGTGGCTTTATATAAGTGAATTTGTCACTCTCATTATCCCTTTTCAAAGAACTTAATTCAACAAATTAAAATTCCCAACAAAAACACCATCAGTGGTTGGTGGGTCACAACAACACCACACGTGCTACCCTTACATCACATTATTCAATCTCACCTTACACCATTCTTAACTACACTTACTAATATATATGATTATCTTAACAGGATTCCATAAGATTGTATTTGAAGAAAAATTCCAAAACAAATTTGAATGAATAAAATGTAATTGTATTTTTAGTCACTTATTTACTGTATTTATTTATTTTCAGTCTCAATTTTGATTGTATTAATTAGGTTATCTAATTATCATATTTTTTGTGGCAATTATGAGAGGCAAAAGTATAATTAAGTTGGTCCCATAAGTGAAAAATATGTTTATTGTTACGTGGTTGATAGGTTTTACATTAGTTAAGTATCTAATGCAATCAAAGAAACTCAAAAATTGTACAATTATAACAATTTTAGTTTATATGATTGGAATATGAAAATTAAAACACGTCCCAGCACTATGACACTCTATGAGAAATGTGAAAAAATAGATATAGAGAGTTTTATCTCATACTCAAGAAATAAAATAGATTTCTCAAATAATAAAATTAAATATTATGAATCAACTTAATTGAGATTAATGACTCATTGAGTAAATATATACAAATTGAAAACATAAAAATAATAAAAAAAAATATTAAAAACTACTTCTAATACACACTAACAGTTTATAACTAAGAGTTTAAACTAGATAACAACAGAATAACTATTCAGTTATACTAATAAAAAAATTAAATTCAGCTATATACTAACATGTAAAACTAATTCTGTTAATATTCATCTTCTAAATCAATGAAAAGTTATGTGTCTGTTTAATTTTGAACTTTAAAAAATAATATATTTTTTTATTTAATAATAATTTGTTACTATCAATATTATTACCATTAATTATTTTTATTATATGATCAGCAATGTTTATATTGTTCATCATTATTACAGTTATTATCCTTATTAATATCATTATTATCACTATAATAACATTATTATTGTTGTTTATTATTATATAGACATATCTTTAAATAAATTTTAACAAAATAAAAAAAATTTAAATTAATTTATTTTGAAAATAAAACTATAAGAGTAAACTAATGTTTAAAAAGTTAGCCTGTTTAAAAAGTTAGCCTGTTTAAAAAGTTAGCCTGTAGTTGGTAACAGTTTTGAAACTTATAACTAAAAATAACTCCAAACAACATGTTGGAAACTAAAAATATAGTTAAATCTATAAATAAATAATGTATTGGAGGGTCTCCTTCACAGCCCCCAAAAACAAAATAGTTATTAAGAAATGATATCAATACCTGCAGCACACTCGTGGCTAATGATATGAATTGATATTATGAACGTGTGACATTGATAGCCTAGTTTTATTATTACTTTTAATTTAATTTAAGATTTGAATCTTCTACTGTTTCTAAAACAAATGGAGTGATTTGTGTAAGGTCCTTTAAAATTATTTTTATGTTTCTTACTTTCTAGAATATGAAGACAGAAAATTAATACAAGAGAACCAATATTATAATTAATATATATTTATCGTTATGATGTAGTAGCTGAGATCATTATGCTAGTTTTTTCTTTATGAAAACAGGGTAAAATGGAGACCTAGTCAAACTACATGTTATTATTTATATTTGAAAATTGATTAAGAATTTGTTTCTTGTAATCTAGTCTTTTCAATTTGCATTAGAAAATATAAACTTTAAAAGTTAATGACATGGACGTGCATGTTATCTTCCGAACATAAAACATATTTCTGATGTATGTTATGAAATAAAATATGGTTACGTTACTTGGAAAATTGGGGTAATTATTTTTTAATGAGATATTTTGAATATTATTGTTAAATCTCCAATTCGAAATAATATTTGTTGTGTACTCACTTGCCAGAGGTCAGGAATAAAAATATAAAATGATATCAATTATTGATTTTTTTACCGACACAACTTATTTTAAAAAATTACAAAAAAGCAAACCTTTTGAACATTGTAATATGAAGTGTGATTTTACAAGTAGGTATATAATTATTGGAAATTTTAAATATGATTATAAAAAGTTAGAGGGTGATATATTGAATTGATTGAATTGATAGTTTGGAGTAAGGAAAACCTAATATAGGTATAAAAATTGAAGGTTTATATTATATAATTTGTAAAATTTGTGTTTTTGAACTTATATTATTCGTGCGTTACTATCCAAAGTGACGCAGAATTTGAAAGTTTTTATGCATACTCTCATCGTAATATGTTTAAGTTAGAGAATATATTAATTGAAGTGTAATTTGAGATTTGAGTAAGGTTGTTAAATAGATTATTATTTTTTTAAATAAATGATGTTAAAGCAATAAAAATTTTTAGTATTTATAATAATTTATAGAGATTTGAGTATTTATTATAATAGTTAGTTAGTTAATTAGTGAAAACTTTTTTAATTAGTTTGTGAGAAAAAATTAAACTTAGTTCAAGAGCTGGAATGAATCCGTACAAATTTTATTATGTTGTTCTCATATTTTTTTTTATATTAAAATATTTATTTGTTGGTCTTGTATTGTAATAAATTAAATTTAGGTTCTATTCACTTTCTTTTGCAATCATTTATTCTTATAAAACTCAATCAATTGACTGAGAATTGAATATAGTCTGTATTATCAAACAAACCAATATAAAAAAAATCAAAGAGTAATTTTTTATTTTACTTATCCTTGATTCATTGTACATTATTGTATTGTATTAACAAAAACAATGAAAGATTTGCAAGCAAATCTTTAAAATTGACTTTTGAAAGATGGTCTAAAAACCAAAAAATATCATTTAACTATTTGTTATCACAGGATACTCAATAAAAATTAAAAATAAAGGCTAATTCAACTCTATCTTCTAATGTTTTGAAATATTTTTTATAAGTACATATATCAATAATCAACTTATTTACTTAACAAATAAAATTTTACAAAAGGAGTATAAAAAAAGTGTAACACAATCTTATCTAATGTTTATAATTCATAAGACAACACTCTTACTCACAATAATCACATTCAAGATGTCACCTCCACCATATGCAAATACTAATAATACAAAACATATTTTTTAACTTTTCATGCAAATGGCAGATAAAATCTACTTATATTAAAAATAAAACACTGGACCATTTAGTTAGACCTCTTTTTTAAGAATGAGCACACATATATAAATCTTCCATTTAATAAAATTAACTTATTGTAAGAATATATCATCTTTCTACATTGTCTCAGTTGAGAATTTATCTCCAGTTCTTCAAACTCTTATTAATAGGAGATAAAATATTTCACTAATAAAAACATTCATATAAGCCAAAAATGACATCAAACAATAATTATTTATAATAAATTTATTATAATAAAACCTTTAAGTGTTTCTTAAAAAAATCTAAACATTAATCACTTAGTATAAAATAAGTGTTTATATTTTTTCTATTACACTTGTAACCCTCATTACTTATCTTCAATACACACATCTTATAAAATATACATTAAAAGAAATCCATTTTATTTACTAGTTTTGTGAAAAAAAAAAAGAAAAAAACTCTATTTCGTCTTCTTTTCTAAAAATAACTTATTACTTCCATACGTAAAAGATTAAACATAATAAATCTGTGAATTAAATAAAAACACAATAGTAAATCTAAGAATTATATAAAAATGAATGTTCTTTTAAATGCTATTAATTTTTAAGATAAGATACTAAAAAAAATTGAATGTTAGAGACATGAAAATCACAAATATATAGATGAAATAATTGAAAATGATAAACTTAATTAATTTGAAAATAAAATAAAATATTTAATTTCATAGAAAATAATATTTTAAACTTATTACTTAATAATTCAAAAATACTTATTAAAGTCCCCTTTAAATTAAAGTATAGATATTGTAATACCCATAGAATAAAGTTTAATTTTAGAAATAAATTTAATAATAGTTAAATATTTAATTTTAAGAGAAAAGTTGTTTAAGTAAATAAAAATTAGTTATATAGATTTTATTTTATAACAACCACCAACTCTCTCTTTCAGAAGATATTTTATCTCTAAAAAGATATTCTATTTTATTTTTGTAAAAAACTATCAACTCTGTATAAGAAGATATTTTGTTTTATTCTAATAAAAACCACCAATTATCTCTAAGAAGATTTACCAAATATCTCTCTCTTTCTTTAAGAAGATTTACAGTTTCATTCTTATGAAAATCACCATCTCTCAAACAATTTCTCTTTAAATATTTTTACCTTCTCTCTAGATTTGTGATATCATAGGTTATGAGATTGACAATAAGAAGACATCCCTAGATTCCTAGGATTGAGTAGATCAAAAGTGTCCGATTAGATTCTTGAACAAAGTTAGGTTGTTAGTGATTTTAAGGTTTTTAAGTATCTCTACTGAAGCTAGTTTGAATGTTTTTAATAAATATTATAATTACTTGTTTTGTGAATTCGGGTGAGAGAAGTTAGTTTGAATGTTTTTAATAAATATTATAATTACTTGTTTTGTGAATTTGGGTAAGGAAAATTAGTTTGATTATTTTTCATAAATATTATAATTATTTATTTTATTTTATTTGTAATTTTACAAAAATATTTTATTAAATCTCATGTGAAGAAGTATATTTTAAAATACATGAATATATGAATTTTTATAGTCAAGTTTATTATATAATTCTTTTATATAATAAAATTTCTATTATACGAAAAATATGGAACGTTACATATATTTTCAAGGCAAAAGATATTGTCTTTCATTAAAATTTAAATTATTATATATAATGAATTAATTAAATTTAATAATTATTATCTTAATGATTATATAAATTAAATTTATAATTAATTATGATTAGTTTTTTTTTGTCTGCATTAGCTCCTATCAAATACCACTATTTGTAAAAATAGTACACCTAAAAATATTCTTCTTTCTCAGAAAAGTATGCCCACACATTTTTCTGGTTTGCCCCAAGGGTCAATCCATTCCCACGTGTACAAAGATCACACCAATTGGGTTGCCAGGAACATTGTCCGTACCATTCTCGAAAGTCAGATCAAATCATAGCTATACTAACCTTATCATTTAAAATGTCTAACTAAATCACTAGATATTTTAGGTTCATATATTTTGGGGAATTTATATATCAAGTTTTATTATGTTTAACTTTTATTGTGCTTCAAATTTGTTATATCAATTATAATATTGTTATAAATAATCGAATGATGATAAATGAACGCGTTTTCTAAATATTATTTGATCGTGTGTAAAACTTTTTGTATGAATGAATATGAATATGAAGACGGATATTATATTTCAAATTAGATATAGAAATTATAATAAGTATGTATGTATATCCATTCCGTCCTAATATTGATCATTTTTATATTTATCTTGGTTTAAAATATTAAAACATATTTAATTAATTAAGTAATTTAAAAAATTTATATAAAATTTATTTTTATAATTATTTGATATTTATTTAGTTGTTATTTGATAAAAGAAAATCTATATTTTTAAATTAAATATTTTATAATATCATGTTTTTTAATCATGTTTTCTTATTGTAATTTTTTTAAATAAATTATTTAATTAATATTTGAAATAATAAAAGATAGGTACGAGTATAGACATTTGATGATAAGAATGAAACAAACAGTTTATATGACCTCAAATCCATTGAGATAATATAATTATATTAATTATTATATCTAAATATTATTTTTAAGAGGTGTATTTAAATTACTTTATCGTCCATACGATATTATTGGACATACTAGAACAAGTCTCTCAATAGAATTAAGACCTTCAATAGAGAGTTAAGAGAACTCAAGAAATTTATTTTTAAAACCATTTTTTCATCTCTTTAATGTTTAAACCTCAACTCACCTCAACTCAATTGAGATAGTGTGGGAAGTGCAAAAGGTGATTCATTTATGACCTGAAAATATAAATAAGTATTCAAAAAAGATCTAACTAAGGAACCCAATCTAAATACTAAAAACTATTATTTTCTATAACCATATTTAAATATATACATTTATATTAATTTATTAAAATTTAGTACTGAATTATTAATAATAACTAAATTAACTTTAAATTCAACTGCAGAATTATAAAAAAGTATAAATATGAGATACTGAGACATGAAAAAACATTTTCTATTTTTATTAATCAACGGATAAAAAATCTCAACAGATATAATAACAAAAATTATTTAAAAAAAAATAATAATCAAACTTTGTTGTCGCCCCATTTTTCATCCTTACTTGTCAACGTTTCCATCAAAATTCTACCCATTGTTTTCATTTGGAAATGAGAGACTAAATGCTGCGTAATTTCCAATAAACGAGTTTGGAGATGGGGAAACACTTGCATATAGATACAAAATGTGAATACGCAAATGTTGACTTTAACATTTAATTTGCTCCTCTTCATCGGAACAATGTATGTATGGTAAAGTGAAATTTGAGAAGAAAAGATTAGTCTATTTTTAGCACTTCACTAGCACACGTTTGTGGAACTTCAAAACCTCACTTTCACTCATTCATACTTATGCATGATGCCACCCATTAACCTAAAGGAATATTTTGCTTTACCACGTCAAAGGGGGACCAAAGACTTTCCAACATGAGTGGAGTGTCTAACTTGCCAAACATAATTATGGAGACCAAACAATTTCCTACACATCAATAAAAGAAATCAAATTTCTTCTTTATTTTGTGTTTTTTATTATCATATTCTTCGTAATAACTAACTTTCAATGAACCATCTTTAGTGGGATATCTTTTTCTAATTACTTTTTACTTTTATAAAGTTTAGATTTAAGACATTAATTGTTTGAGGGAATTGAATTCAGTAGTGTCACTTAAACCAATAACATATTAATTATATATTTTTATTTTTAAAAGGAGCAATGGTTATTTTTTACATGATATGACTTAGAGTTATTTTTAATTATAATTTATTTGCATTAGTATGATGGATTGACTTAAATTGCTCATAAAATGAGCTGCCTCTGAAAAAATAATAATCTAAATTGAAGTAAAGCAATTTTAGTTTGATCCATTTAATTCGCTGCTGAAATGAATTTAAACTACGTTGACCCACTTTTAAATTTTTAAAAATAATAATTATAATTTTAAAGAAATATGATTTTATTAAAACATATGCACGTGTTAGAATATATATATATATATATATATATATATATATATATATATATATATATATATATATATATATATATAAATAATTTTTTTTAGTTTAGATCTTTTTATAATTTCATAATTTTCTATCAATCAGATCAAAATGATTTGTTGATGTGATATAAAGTCAAGTTGTGTACAAACATTTATTCATTTAAAACATAAGTCAGTTTGAATTGAAACAATTTTTCATTTGATTTGTGGGATCTAATTCTACTGAACCAAGATGTCCATTTTCTAAATTTGGTTCATATTTGGTAATTTAAAAAATTGTTTAACAAAAAAATAGAAGAATGTAGTGAGAATAAACAGTTATGGTAAACAATAACGTCTAATCGTGAAAAGGAATATGCGATACAATTTATAACGAGAATACAAAGAGGTCAAATTTATATTTGGGTAACCTTCTAATGAATATTTAAATATTTATTCTAAATATTCTTATTGTCATGTTCTCAAAAAATTAAAGAAAAATGTCATGAAATAAATACCCCTAAATTGTTGCTATTATTAAGCCGATTCTAAAATATTATGATGTCTATGACCCCAAGAAAGCTATAACTTTGAAAATTTGAAGATAGGTTATCGTGAATGGAAGAGTATTTTTTTTGTCCATTAAAGGTATTTAAGGGATTGGCCTCATAGTAGCTTTTTATGCAGCCTCATTAATAAGCCCAAGCCTGTCCAAGCCTCGTAGTAGCTTTTTATAACCTGGGGATTGCTTTTTACACCTCCCATGATTTTCTCTAGCACGGACACCAATGTGGCAAAAATAAAATTGACCCTAATGAAAAACTTACTTTTATTTCTCCCTCTCCACTCTCCAACTCTCGGTTATTCCTTCCTCTGCACTACAATGAAAAATCCTATATTGAAAATATTATATTTAAGCTTTATTATTTTATTATTTTAAGCATATTAAAGAAATAAGACGAAGATTGTTTTAGAAAAAAAATCCAACAACTTATATCAAGATGTAAACCTTACTAGAATGAGAGGAAATTAATCAAAGGTGTTAAAAGAGAGAAATTAATGAATTTTGAAAAAGCATTAGTACATAATTCATTGAGAAACTTATTTATTTTTGTTTTGTATTAGTTTTAATGTAAAAAAAAATATTATTATAACTAATACATATTTAATATTTTTTATTAATAGTTAAATTTTAAAAAGTGTAGAGTATATTCATACATATTTATTTATGAGTTAAGCTAAAAATAAGTCAACTCAAATTTTATTAAATTTTTTGTGATCTAGAAATTTGTAACGAAGACTAGACTCACTATGGATTGATCAATTGTTTCATTTAAGTATATTTTGTTTTCTCCAATCATTTTACATATATTTATTGTAGTACAATAAAAATGGATGGACTCAACCCACTTTTTTATAATAGTATAATAAAAGTGTTAACATATTTCATTTAACATTAAATACATTTAAAAAGTGATAAAAATAATAGATAAAAACAAAATATTAACTTAAAAAGATAAATTAAACATACATATGTTTTTAATAATATATTAATTCTAAAAAACCAAAATTATTATGGTGAAATAATTTAAAAAGAAAATCAAGAATTGTTGATAGATTATGGATTAGGTGTTCAAACTCATTTAATATGTATATTAAGTAAGCGATTCAATTTATCTCATATTTAAAAGGTTATATTTTTCTAACTCAATCTAGTTCATCCATTATAACATATCTAATAGTGAATAAAAATGACTTATTTTATTAAAAAATTAATACAAAATTTATAATAATTAATATATTTATGAAATTACATAAACAAGATCAAACTTGTTTAATTTTAAAACACGAAAACTATCATAAAATTAAATTTTACATGAACAAAATTATACCAAACACATAGATTTAAGCCCTCATTAATATACTTTTACATTGTATCTATACCCTGATTTAAAAAAATATACTTTATGGTGTAATATTTTAATTAAACAAATTCATATTTTAATAAATAAAAATAGTTATTTATTTAATAAAATAAATGTTATTTTTAAATAATTTAATATTTTTTAAATAACAATTATACAACTTTGTAATATTATTTTATAAAATTATACATATTCAATCGTATTTTTTTAATTAATTATTCATTAAATCAATAAAACTATAAAAATAAATAAAATTATAAAATTATATATATATATATATATAATTTTTTAATATAATAAAATATCAATAGATATTATTAAAATTAGCATACAGAAAAGAAACAGTTCCGAAATTTACTGAAAACGGAACATAACAGAAAGCAATCATATAAATCCATATCCTTCCTCTAAACCTGGTCTTCTCCGCCCCCATTCACCCTCACACCCCTCTGAGTCCGTCCACTTGAATCGCTGAGTCAGTGAACGAGTCAAGCCATGTCGGACGAGGAACATCACTTCGAATCCAAGGCCGATGCCGGAGCCTCCAAAACCTATCCCCAGCAAGCCGGCACCATTCGCAAAAACGGCTACATCGTCATCAAGGGTCGTCCCTGCAAGGTAGTGCTAGCTTTTCATCTCATTTTTAGGGTTCTTCTGTCGTTGTTTCGTTCTTTCTCTCCGTTAATTTTGTTTTATATAATTACTGTTTTTTTATTGTGGTTTTGGTTTCTCGATTTGGCTTTCGAGATCTATTGTTCGTATCTGCCGCCTTGTTTGTGTCGATGATTTTTGCGATTGGATTAGGGGTTGTGAACTCTTACGGCTCATTTGGTGGACTTTTGGGGACAAAATTAGGTTTTTATAAGAAATTATTTGGTTTCTGTTCTTTTTTTTGTCGTGGGCTCTGATTTAAGGAACTCTGGTGTCTTTTGGACATTAATTTTGAAATAATGGTATTTTTATTTGTTTATCTATTTTAGGTTTTTTATTGATTGTGATTGATGCCTATGAATGGGTTTCTCTGTGACAGGTTGTTGAAGTTTCTACTTCCAAGACTGGTAAGCACGGTCATGCTAAGTGTCACTTTGTTGGGATTGATATTTTCACTGCCAAGAAGCTTGAAGATATTGTGCCCTCTTCCCACAACTGTGATGTATGTTCCTGTTCATATTTTTTTTTCCAGTTATGTCATTTCTTTCTGAGAGCACTTTATTGGAACTTTTTTCTCTTCTGAACTTTTGTTTGTTTGTTTTATCATATCAGGTTCCCCACGTGAATCGTACTGATTACCAGTTGATTGATATTTCTGAGGATGGATTTGTGAGTTTCTATTTCTGTTGACATTTCGTTTGATTCACCACTTACTAAGAAGCTTGGGTTTTGTGTAGTTTATTATCTCCTGTTTTGTTAGATAATTGTAAAAACATGTCTTGTTTTTAATTTATAATGTTTTTTAATATATTTAAACAACATCAACAATAAGTATTATTCTATTTGGTGAAAGTTAGTTCTAGTGTTTAAAGGGGAGTTTAACTTTGCTACAATAGCAGGAAAAGACTGTTATGTTGTCAGCTAGTTAGGTGAAGTTGCCTATGTTTCTTGTATTTAAAAATGATTCTAATTTTGATACACTGTTAGTCTAAAGACTTTTTACACTGTCAACCGGTTAGAAAACTTCCTTAAAGTAATACTTCTATTAAAGTCTGTAATCTTCAATTATTTAGCTATCTATGATCGGATGATAGTCACTGTCAGTGTATTCATTCAAATTAAATTCTTTGAAGATGTATTTTAGAAATGATAAACTAACCAAAATGTTGTTTTCCCTGAATCTTGTACAACCTTTGGACATAAAGGCCCATGGATGTAATCACATGTAAACATTGACAATGAAAATAAAATATTCATCTCTCCAACTAAAATGCTCTAATCTTCCTACTGTTATCTGAATTTATATTTGAATGGTGTTTAGGTTAGCTTGCTTACTGAAAATGGCAGCACCAAGGATGACCTGAGGCTTCCTACCGATGAGAATCTGCTTACTCAGGTCTGTAGAAACTTACTGTTTTGATTTGTGCATTTGCAGTCTGGAATATTCTACTTTGAATACATTAACCCTGATTGGATGAATGTATCCATCAGTACTTGTAAAAGAAGAAAATTAGAAGGTAAAATGAATTAAACTTCTCATCAGTTGAAATCAACTTGTGCACAACTTCTATAGAAGCTTCTTATCTAGGTTTTCCAAAAATGAGGGTGCATAAGTTTCTTTGAGGCTATGCAAGGTTGATTAATTTTGCTTTTTATTTCCTTTTTCTACATGTTTTGGTGAAGAAGTTTATTCAGATAGTATCTACACTAAATTCCCTTGTTATTCCAATATTCTATTCACCTCTGTGATTGTTATTACTCCTCTAATCGTGTTAATGATGCCATTTATTTGGCCACTGCAGATAAAGGACGGATTTGCTGAGGGTAAGGACCTTGTAGTTTCAGTTATGTCTGCAATGGGTGAGGAGCAGATCAATGCCCTGAAGGATATTGGGCCAAAGAACTAGCCTCAGTTGCCCATAGTTTGTTGTTTTCATTTAAGCAAAAGTTATATATTTTTGTATGATCTTTGTTAAATCCGAGTTTATCGACTCTAATTAGACTAGTTTTGCCAACCGTAATGGATGTGACTGAAACTGTTTAGCAATTTCTGTTCCCATGCTGTCTTAAGATTTTTCAGATAAAATATGAGTCTAATATCAGAAACCATCTTTGTTTTAACTTATTTGCTTTTAACTCGGGATAATTTTGTGCGTGTGATAGGTACAACAAAATTCAATAAAGCAAACCAATTTTTGTTTTTGAAAAAGATTTGAAGATTGTGTAACTGCAAAATATTCATAGTAACAGGTTTCAATAAAGTTACCAGTTTGGCTTACGAGAAAGATTTTAAGATTGTGTAACAAATATTCGTTAAAGTATATTCTCTCATCCTAAAATCGCTTTCAACTTGGTTCAAAGTTCGTTTTTATATATAAAAATTATAATAGTCGTTCTGAAGTTGTTTTGGGCAAAGCATGTGAAAATTTGGATAAGCTTAAGGATATTTGAAGCAACCACAGCTAAAGCTTGGTCAGAAACAAATCTCCAAATCCAGAATCTAGTGCTTTCGAGGGGGCAATTCGCAAGTCCTTCAGCAGTAAGAAACAATGTTTGCAACACATCCCCATTAAAACTTTGACATAGTTTATCAAATATCTGCAAGAAGTTGGAAGATCAGTTACAAATTAACAGTATAAGTAACATTTTGAGAATTATGATTCACAACACTTATGCAATCAATAGGGCACTAAAAAGAAAATGCTATAACATTATGTTTAAAGAAGGCTACTGAATATCCATATGCATGTTTCAAAAAGCTATTACAAAATGATTTCACAGCATCTTCATCACATTTTCATTATCTCATCTAGACCAATACAACTCTGATATTTAAGGAGAGAGTAAAATTTTCAAATACAGCAATATTTTATCTCATCTGATGTCAGAGTTTCACGGTTTACAAATTAATTACAAAGCAAAATTTTATCATTCCATATTCTTTGAAATTCCTTTACTTTGTCAGCATATGATCTTGCTTCCACAAACCTTTTATAATATATGATATAAATATAAATAAAACTCAACTAGAATGAACTGAGATTTTTACACTTTCATCCAATCATGGATTGCTGCATATGGTAACGATTATTTACTTCTGAAATTATATTATTTTTGTTTTCTAATAATAATGGGCAAAGCTGTTGCTCGGGAGCAACTCGTTGAGGGAAGACGGTTTTGTATCTTACCAATTTTGTTTGATCATATTACCGTCATAACATAAAATATAATCGGAGAAAAAAAAACATGTGTACCTCAAGGATATAATACTTAATGTTAGGACACTTTACCGTGTTTGGTTGAGGGAAAAGAAAAAAACTAAAGGAAAAAAAAATAAGTTGATGAAAAAAATAAAAGATAAAATTATTGTTTTCTTAAAATAATTAAAATAATATTACAAATAAATTTACCCTTTTTTATTTTACAAGTATGTTTGATGTGATGTAATTGATCAAAAATGACCTATATCATAATCTATTAGAGATCTTGACATTTTGTTTTGTGATCTTATAATTAATTATGATGTTGAGAACTGAAGATAGAAAAGAGAGGAGATAGTGTTGGTTCATTCAGACAGAAAAATTCATAATTAAGTTTTCCTTTAACCGACATTTTAGAAGATGATATACGCTTTTGAGAATCAGAACAACTGTTCAGCTTACTAAATTAATTTCATTCTTTAATGACTTCCCCCTCCTTGAGACTCTTCTTTTTTTTCTCTTCCTTCCAAGCTTCACTAATATACTGTTTTAATCCTTATGTTTATTGATCTTCAACCTTATTAACTCAATACAAGTGAAAATAATCAATTAAAAACAAATTTCCCACCCCTTAGTTTTTTCTACAATTGAAACAACCAATTTAATTTTTTTTTCTAAATTGAAGCAAAACTTCAAATGAGAACAAGAAAATTTTGATTTCGGTCAAAAGGATTTAAAGAAAATTATATAAAAATGAAGAATTATGGAGAGGAATGGTGATTTGTACTAGAAAACGTGACAACATTCAAGATATGGAAAATTAAGACAATGTATTTTCTGAGTGGAATCAAACAAACTAAAATATAAGAATTTCCTAAAAAAATAAAGAATTAAATTGAAGAGACAATAATCACAAATCAAAACGGTGAAGGAAAAATATAAAAAGAAGATAAATATGATAAGGGAGAATTTGAAAGAGTTTGAGAAAAGCATCATAAGCTTACAATAAAGAGAAACTTCTTATGAGAGATGGATAAACACATAACAAAGGATCGTATTAATGTCAAAAAAATAGTTGCTACTTTTTTATATTTTTATTTTTTATTTTTTTGATTTTTTTTTTCCAAATTATTAGACCTTTTCCCAAGCTTCACTTATACATACAGATTTGATTCACATGTTCATACAGAGAAAAAGAGTAAGAGTAGGTTGAATAATCTTTCGACTTCTTAAAAGTCTATGACACTTTTAATCAGTTCTCAAAAACGTTAAAATAAAAAATGAGTACTCTAAAATATGAGTTATGTTTCACTTAAGTTAATCCTTCCTAACAACATTAATATAATAATGTGGCACATCAATTAACACGTCAGCTATCACCTTATCCTCAACTTGGCATGTATGTTGCAGTTGATATGTCACTTAATTTGCATATCAACAAACTAATACTATTAGTTAATATCATTAATGTAAAAGATTAACATGAAAGAAAAATCTTATTTATTTTATTTCAATATTTTTAGGAATTCTAGAAACCAACATACACTCTTAAGACTGCGATTGTGCTTTTTTATAAATATATCTAACGTTGCTCACAATTATAGTTATAAAATCATGTCAACCCAACCTTTTAAACCTATTCCACCTTCTGAAGAAATTGGTTATACTCACTTAACACCTAATTCTAAAAATATTAATCCAATCCAATTACAAATTAGTGGATTAAACACTTGATTCATCTATTCTTTTGAAATAGTTATTTTTAAAATAAAAAATAACTCTTTTGTAATTTTTATGTATTTAATAAAACATAATATATGAAAACTAACACTTCGTAATTACTATCAATCGTATGATATAATATATAATGGATTAAAGAATTAAAAATATCAGAATAACTTACTCTTGAGTTCTATCAACTTCAAGCTTTCCACAATTTAATATTACTTTTGTCCATTAATTCCAAACTTTGAAGTTTACACATAACAGATAACGAATTAACAAAATTAAAATTTTAAGATCATATTTATGTTTAGTATTTTTTGTATGTGGATTAACTCGTTGCACCACGCGTTGAAGGTAGACGCGTAAGACCGTAGGTACATTGGATCTAATTTTTTAACCCACTATAAATGTTTTGTTTTTTTCCCAATCTAAATTGAATCTATTTAGTCGTAGATTTGAACTCGATTTTACACTTGTACTTGCAATACACAGATACACAATGTCAAGAGTAATATCATAATTAATTTATAATTATACAAGTTGGTTGGTAGAACTTGACAAGAAATTAAGTACTCAAATTAGTCTTCTAAAATTTTAATTATAGTAATTTGACCTTCAATTAGTGGACAAAAATTATTGGAGAGGGAGGGAAAGAGAGTCTGAACTATGACTGTTTGTCTCACTTTCTTTGGACAAAAGGGCAGAACAAATAGACTTTAGCATGCATTCTAATAATATAATAGTAATATAAGGTAAACGAATACATTATTTGTGTAGAAGAATCATGTTCAAGAGTCAACCACTATGCTACTATAGTTATAACGATGTAATTAGGATTCTGTGAATGATGACAACTGGCCAAGACCATTAATTGTTTTCAGAATATTCTACGCTATAAATACTTCTACTATACACACCATTGATCCAAATAATCTAAAGTCGTCTTCAAATTTATTTAATTTTCGATTTGAATGGTTTTAAATAACTGAAAGAGTATAGAGATATTGAATTCACAAAATTTAATCATTGAAGGGCATAATCAAGATAATATTTAATTATTATTATAGATATTCTTTTTGTTAATACTTCTTTTAGGTTTTTTTTAATAACATTATCTCTAGTGGCTTATTTAATAAGATTTATTGTACATTCATTACTTATTATATTAATTGTCATTTCATGATATAATTTCTTTTACTTGAGAAGATTTTCTTCTATATTGTTTATGTTGTTTTTCTATGAATTTTATGATTTTCTTACAAATCTTTTCATACATAAAAATATTTTGTAAATGTCGGTTAAAATTTTGACAAAAAGTTTTTGAAACAATTTTTTTTTCCTTTTCTCACACAACTTTTAATTTTCCGTGCAAAATTTTTTTTAAGAAAATAATTGATCAAATTTTCAATTTCTTTTATGTTAACTAGTTAATGGAAAATAAAAAATGATATGATTTCTCATCATTTGATATATTAATATCTCTGATTTAAATTATAAAAAAAAGTAAGGATATCTTATTTTCTTAATGAGTTTTTCTATTTAATATTACAATTTTAATGAATTACAATATCATTCCAAGTACCCTGACATAACCACAAAATGTCATGATACTATTTTAGATACCCACACACACAATATATAATATCATGTTAATCATTTAATCATATTTCATCATCATCCACAAACACATATTCATATTTATTATGTTCATAGACAAATGTATTCACAATCTCAATGGTAATGACAATCAAGGTTACATTTCTTGAACGACCTAATGTTGTTTAAGCAACACTAGCTCCAAAGGAGAAAGAATTGATATGACATTTAACGTTTGAGTATTTACTTTTTGTTTAGGTGACCAACATTGCTCCTCATACCACTCAAGTATCACAACATTGTTTGAGAAAAGTGACTAGTAATATAGGTCACAAGCATCCAGAACACTCCTAAGACTTCTAGCTCTTCACCACTTCAGTGACCATTTATCACTTGAGTGGTACTAATTCTTGAGGAGAGAGAATCAACACTAAATCTTTCTTGCTCCAGTGTCACTTTATTGCTTGAGTGATGTAAGTTGTTGCACACTTCACCAAGTTTCAGAACCTCATTCAGAATTCTGATTTTCTATTTTTTGAACAACCATTTGTCGATTGAGTGATGATAACTTAAAAAGAAATAATTAAATATTAAGATAATTTTAGTTGGCTAAAAATGTTTTTAGTTATCAAAAATAGTTTGTGAGGTTTGCAAACTAGAACTTTTTAGTTGATTAAAACTTTATTTTAGTTTACTAAAATCACTTAATCTTTTTAAGAAAAAAAGTTTATTATGTCTTAGTTAATTAAAACACACTTTTAATGGACTAAATAACTAAGACACTTCTTTAAGAGATTTTTATCCGCCTAAAATGTCATTTTAAATAGCTAAAAAGTCATAAAATCTTTATTTTGCCCTGTTTTAGTTGGCCAAAATGTATTTTAACTAATTAAAATGATTAATAAAAAGCGAATATTCATACCATTTAAAATGTGAATTGATTTAATACTTTTAACTATTGAGAAAAAATTGAAAAATTATTTTAACTAGAGTTTTAACCACTTAAACACACTTTCTTGTCCTTTAAAGATTGAAATAACAAGATTCTAGTATTGTTCTATTGCATTAGATATCACCTTTTATGATTTTCTATAAAAAGAAAAGTTGAAGTTAAGTTATTTAGACAATCTTGTTCTAATTATTTTATTTTCTGGAGTTTTTGTTTTTTTTAAGATGGTGAAGATGTGTTGTGATAGGATTTTACAAGTAGTGTTACAAGATCTCGTAGAGTTAAAGATCTTATATTGAATTATATATTTTCTTGTTTTCTTGAAAAATTATCCTAAAACTTGAAAATTAGTTTATTAGCTTAATCATAGTGATTAAACAATTTGATGTATTTTTTTGATTATGGTGAACTAATATAATTTTATGTGCTTTTTATTTTGCTCTCATCTCTATTATTTTTGTTAATATATGCAAACTCCAATCTTTACATTCGTACCATATTATACACTATTTTATTTCAATTCTTAGATTTCTTTTTATGTTCCACATGTTAGTAGATTAAAAGAAAAAGATATACTCATAAAAGTTTGACTTAGAATATAAATATAACAAATCAATATTAAAATCACTAGCTTGGTCTAGAAGAATTAAGATAGTAAAAATAAAATATTATAATTGTAATGTTTTTGTTGGGGATCTCACATGAACTAAAGATATAACAAATTATAATATATATGTGAACTAATCTCACCTTATTCAACCAATTTTGTAAGATTGAGTTAGACTTAAATTTTACATTCTTACTATGATATCATAATCATTCAGAGTCTATCATAATCAAGTTTGTTGTGAGTATCATGTTTCTTGTTATCAAATTCTTCCATCTAATGTTTAGTCCTTGTATTGTAGATTTGACATTGACTAGAAATATGTCAAAATTATAAATATAAATAAGTATAAACATCATTTTATTAGGTCGATCTTATAAGATTGAATTAAATTTAAATTTATTTTTTAAAAAATTTAATAAAATTTAACAAATCAAGATTGGACTCAATTTATTAAATAACTAAGTTTCTTTTATCTATAGTAACCATGAATGATAAAAACAAGTGAATTTAGTTTGTTTTGTCCTATTACACAATCATTTAGCTAAAATCGAATTGAGTTTGATTAAGTTTCAAATTCAAAACAAATTACATTTTTATTTGTCCACTTTAGAATAAGTTGTTTGATTGATGCATGAGACTAAAAAAATAATAATTTTTTTCTAAATGATTTCTTTTTCTAAATTAATTTAAATGAACAATTTTAGTTAAAAGATGTAAAGATATTATTATAATTTACCATAACTTTCATTTAAATATTAAATTTTATTAGCAGTGGAGAAATTCAATATACAAAATAACATAATATTTTTTTTATTTTTTTACTTACATTAAAATCTTGGAAAAATATAATAAAAACTCTAATAGTTGTAATGCAATTTAAAAACAAAAAAATCGCATAAGTAACTCGTTGAATTGACGGATTTTTTTAATTGCAAGCTACCTTATGAGACCTAGGCTAGTTTTTTCTTGAAATAGTAACCACTATAGATTAGTTACCTATAATGGTAAATATTCCAATTTATGTTTTGAGTTTCACTTAAGTTAAATAAACTTGCTAGTATTAAATTGTTACAGCTATATAGTGGGGTGTCCTATCTCTGAGTTAGCAAAAAATACTGAAAACAATGTAAAGAGGTCACGTGCAAATCATTATGTTTTTCATCTTTCACTGTAAATATATAGATACACCATGCTTAATCATTTCTAAAGCTTCCATAACATTCACCATTATAAACTCTTGATGATTGTATTAACATTCTTCAGACCAACTAATGACCACACAAATAATTGAAGTGCAAACTCTCCTAATATTATAATAACTGGTCAAATTAATGTTGAACTATAGGGAACTAATTAGCATGCACCGGATTTAAAAGTAGCTTTTCAAAGTTGCTTTATTCATGAAACATCTCCTCAGCAACTAAAGGAAATCTGTATGAACAAAGTGATCAATATTCAATAAATAAAAGATAAAATAAAATGGAAATATGTACTTTAGCTGGAAGAAACTACCAAGTTTGTGATTGGGTGCCAAATTGATTTCAATTCAAAGTAACATAATTTTTACTCAAACTTTAATATCTATCAATTGGAAGCATAAAATTGTTATAATATTAGCCAAGCATAAAATTATTATTGGTTCTTTCAAGACACTTGTTGTTATTGTCTCTATCTCTTTTTAAGTATAGATAGTATTAATAACACCGATCCACCCATCTAGCTTTTTTATTTAAAATTTACATATTTACTTCTGGTATGAATCTACTAAATTATTATGAAGTATAAATGGAAAGTTACAAAATAGAATTTCAAGAATATTTTATGAAAAAGTATTACATTTCTTGATTCGTGTTTACAAGTCTTTTGAAGTACATAAAAGAAAATAGTAAAAACTTAAAGTCAAGAAATTACTATTTGAAAGGTGTTTTTCTCATTGGGTTTATTAAAACGTTGCTTAATAAAATTTATTAGCGGAACACATTACTTGTAATTGTTTATGCAAACTTGTGACTTGTGTGAACAACTGTCCCTTAAAAAAAATGATGTTGTAAAGAGAAAAGATCAATATATAGGTTAATTATAGGATTCACATAATTAAGTTAAGCACACATTAGCAATCTTAGCATTGAAGTAATTATTTTATGTGAAGTATATATTTAAATATGTGTGACAAAGGGTAAGAATTTAAAAGTACACAACTTGTTTAAGCAACTGCACCGTTCCTGATGTAATTGAATAACAATAAATAATAATAATGATAAAACTAAGTACAATAAGGCACATATTATTTGTTATCACTTCTAAGATAAATATAACTTTTAATTTTTATAACTACCATAATATTTCTATAACAAAAAATCATTATTAAAAATAAATGCAGCCCCTCCACCAACCACGCAACAAATAAAAGAGATGATTTAGGTGTTGAACTTTAACAGCATTCATTGCTGCTTTGTGAGAGGAGAGTTAATGGAAGTGGCAATGGCATTAGTTAGAGATTAATTTCCCACAATCAAATTAGAATGAGATGAATTGGACTAATTTTCTTGGTGACATGATGGACCCAAACTATTGATTCAGTGCGCTTTCATCTTCCAACCCTAATCACTACCCTTCACACTCACTTTTTGAAATATCCCAAGTCCCACATCTCAAAGCTTTAGATGGTGTTAGAAATTAGATTTGTTTATAAATGAATTCTAGAATAAGAGTTTTAAGGAGTTGTGGGTATTTATAAGTACAACTAAGTTGAATGTGAACATGGTGGTGGAAGTTAGACCATTTCCAGAGTGGCACCACACCAAGAAGAATTTGGTGCATAGAGATGCTTGTCCCACCATTGTTGGTGTTGTTATTATTATTTTACCTTTCAAGATGAACTCAGTAATGTGTGGGCCATGAGAGTGATGAAAGTAAAGAAGAAATGTCAGAGGTAGGGAGAGAGAGGAGGTTGAAGAAAAGAAGATCTAGAAAGGTAAAGTCTACACCTCATCACACCATCAATCTCCTTCCTTACCTTTCTTTGCCCTTTTTCTTTCTTTCTCATGTTTACAAAATCAAATTACCAATTTAACCATTACATTATCATTTGGATGTTTCTGAAATCACCATCAAGATGATGTGAGTGCATGTCATGATAATTCTCCTCTTCTTGCTTTCTCTTTCACACCCCCACCATGGCGTGAAGTGGTAAAACCTCCAAATTTTAAATTAAGGAAGCCAAATTAAGAATTAGGGAGCAAATCAAGTAGCCTTCAAGTCAACACAGACGAATCGATGAGTTACAGGATCACGTGACACGCGTTTCACAAAATCCAAAGCAATAGAAGAAGAAGATGCCCACAACACAACACAAGCCAAGTCTCTCCCATGCAGAGTTTCTCCCTTCCCTTGGCCGTTTGGGAACAACCCAACACAACCAACGAACGTATCACCAAACAAAACACGAGTTCAAACAAATGCAGAGAATATAAGGTCTTTCAAACACCATTTTTTGCACTTTAGATATAAAAGAAATGAAGTTGTTTTATTTTTTTATTCTAAAAAGTTATTACTGCCATAAAAAAAGTATAGTTTTTTAAGTAAAACTAAATTTTTACCATTAAGATCTATACAATAAAATATTTCATGAAATATACATGTGTATCCAAATAAAACTTTAGTTGTGATCTAATAAGATTTCCTACTTATTGTAGGTTAACTTTATCCAATTTTTCTCCAATTTTTTAATGCACATTCAAGACTCTAAATAGGTACCAGTTGATCCACTTTGTAGTGTTTCTATTTATTTATTTAAAAAAAAAGATTTGAAATTTATAATCCTCCTCCTCATTAAATCTCTTTTTCCCAGTCTCCCGCAATTGGCGCAGCACTCAGACGGAGACGACACTCACTTTCTGCGTTTCGCTATTCGAATCGCTTTGCTTTGCTCAGCTTCTCTTTCTTGCTTTGTTTCTTTGTTTCTTCGCAGCAGTATAAAAAACGCGTAGCGTGGACTGCGTGTGGCAATTTGAATTGGGTCGAGGATCCGACCCGGATCCATGGGGTGCGTGAGCTCTAAGCAAGCGGTGTCGGTCACGCCGGCGATTGACCACTCCGGCGCGTTTCGGAGCAATGCTGCGCCTTTGGGAGAGTCCGAGCGGAAGGAGAAGAAGAGGAGCAAGAAGAGGACCGAGTCCGGGGGAGGGAGTCAGAGCGAGGTAGGTGAGTCGGGGAGAACGAGTTCCAATTGCGACTCGCTCAGCTTCAGGTTGGGGAACCTTCACAAGTACGTGCAGGGAGAACACGTGGCCGCCGGCTGGCCGGCGTGGCTCAGCGCAGTCGCTGGCGAAGCCATTCACGGCTGGGTCCCCCTCCGCGCCGATGCCTTCGAAAAACTCGAGAAGGTGAACCGTCACCAAATAAGCAAAAGTTAAACTAACCGTATTGTTAATTTTTTAGTATTATTATTCTAATAATAATAATAATAATAATTATTATTATTATTATTAAGGTGATGATGATGAAGTTTTTGATTGGTGGTGGTTGATGTTGACAGATAGGGCAGGGAACGTATAGCAGTGTGTTTCGGGCGAGGGAGCTTGAGACGGGGAAGATAGTGGCATTGAAGAAGGTGCGGTTCGACAATTTCGAACCAGAGAGTGTGCGGTTCATGGCGCGTGAGATATTGATTCTGCGACGCCTTGATCATCCCAATATAATAAAGCTTGAGGGCTTGATTACTTCGAGGCTTTCCTGTAGCATTTACCTCGTCTTTGAGTACATGGAACATGACATCACAGGGCTCTTATCTTCCCCTGATATCAAATTCACTGAACCACAGGTAATAAACTAATCATATTTTCAAAGAAACACAGAAGCAGGTTTCTTTTGTGTCTCGTTTCTATCGCATATCCACCTGTGAATACGGGTAAAAGAATATATGTATATATAAGCAGGGTAATTTTGATTATGACTCTATCAATTAGTTTTTCGGTTAAGTCAAAAACTATATTCTAAGATTATAGGTCGTCATCAGATCACTCGTAGATGTGATGTTCACTTTTACAAATTTTACTGTTCAAGCTGTTGAATCTTTGAAATGAGGATGTACGTTGCATATTCTATATTGATTAGTGATGTAGCAAAATAGTTTATATAAGTAGAAGACAACTTTTATCCCATGAACTAGTTTTTACAGTTGAGTAATATTAATTTACAGTATTGAGTGAAACTTTAATTTTAACTAAAGTACCAAAAGTAACTAAGATACTTTATCTAAGGTTTTTTGGGTAATAATAATACTTGTAATTAATGTATTGTTGTGTGGTGTGATATGATTTGTGGTTCTGTTGTTGAATGGTTGGAATTATTTTGTTGTGTGAGCAGATTAAGTGCTACTTGAAGCAGTTGTTGGCTGGTCTTGAGCACTGTCACTTGCGGGGAGTAATGCACAGGGATATTAAGGGGTCGAATCTTTTGGTAAACAATGAAGGGGTTTTGAAGGTAGCGGATTTTGGGTTGGCGAATTATGTCATTTCTGGGCACAGGCAACCTCTGACTAGTCGTGTTGTTACCTTGTGGTACCGGCCGCCAGAGCTTTTGCTCGGTTCCACGGACTATGGTCCGGCCGTGGATCTTTGGAGTGTAGGCTGTGTGTTTGCGGAGTTGCTTGTTGGGAAGCCTATACTTCAGGGGAGAACGGAGGTATTAGCCTTTCCAAAATATATGAATTGCCGTGTTATGGTGCATGTTAATGCAGTGAAGTTGTTACACTTTTGCTAGAGAAAAAAAAAATGGCTAATCCATTAGTATGAGTTAAAGGTAAATCTTAAATAACTTTGATTTGATAATGTACAAGAATGAAGAAATATGATAATGCCTCAACATATAAGGAAGCAACTGATATGAAAATGCTGCTGTAACTTTTGATATCCTCTTTCTTCCTATGATAAAGGTTCCGTTTTCTTTTTAAGAATAGAGATGTTTTATTTTCCGACATGCCTTCATGTTTTCATAGAAGAAGCTTTTTGGTATTGTAATTCAATTAGGAAACTTTTATAATTTCATATTTTTGCTGCCATATATTTAACAGAGCTGTAGTGTAGTTCCCATACATACCTATTGCAAGAGGTTTCGTTGCAATCCGTTAATAGGTTCATTTAGAACTTGCTATCATTGCCTGCTCAGTACTTTAGGGTTTCCACTGTTCTATATATCAAATAGGTAAAGGGGAGAATGTAATCAAACTAAAGAATATGATACCTATTAGCATTAATCTTCAGAAAAGTAAGTGATTCAATCTGACAATCCTCCTTTAAATGTTAGACCGGATGCTAATCAGTTGTGGTTAATAAATGAATTAGCTGGAAATGAAAATTCTGACAGTTTGATTCGTTATTTTGAAACTATTCTAAATTCATTATGTTACCTATACAGGTTGAACAATTGCACAAAATTTTTAAGCTCTGTGGCTCCCCACCTGATGAATACTGGAAAAAGACTAGACTTCCTCATGCAACGTTATTTAAGCCACAGCAACCATATGATAGTTGCCTTCGACAATCCTTTAAAGATTTGCCAGCGCCCAGTGTACATCTGCTACAAACTCTTCTTTCTGTAGAACCATACAAACGTGGGACTGCTACATCTGCTCTCTCATCGGAGGTAGGTTAATTTTGTATTTGTTGGAAATTCCTGAAATACATTTTATGGTTTAATTGGAAATACTCAGCATATTTGGTTAGAGGAAGTGGTTCCTATTTCATTTCCTTTTAACTTAGATAATGAAATTCAATACATTTTGTGGTTAATTGGAAATACTCAGCCTATTGGGTTAGACAAGTTTTTTCCTATTGCATTTCCTTTTTCCTTAGATAATGGGCCAGATTGTTTGCATTGTTTTAAAAGGTGTTTATTTAATAAAATAGACAAATTTATGCTTTATTTTAATGAGTTTGTTTATTTTTTTTAAATAAACAGTTTTCTGCTTATTTTAATAGGCAAATTCCTTCTGCATATTAAGTAAGTGATTCTTTTAAAAATCACTTACTTAAAAAATATATTTAAAGTGAAAACTGATCCAATTACAATATATATATATATATTTTTTTTTCATTTTGCTTCTCATTTTCAAATATTTGTAGGAAACCGTAAACACAAGGATTTTGTTTACATTCTTTCATGTACAAATCTTTGAAATCCAGAAACAAGGTGAAAATAATCCGGCATTCTTTTGAATTATTTATGAAAACAGAAAATAAAAATAGATGTTGTATTTTAAACCAAACAAACCCTGATTTATGTATAGCATTAATCTTTCTTGCATTTTCTGTTGATTTATTTCTCTTGGCAATATTTTTGGGGGATATCCATCATATGAATCAACTTGTTTTTATGACATTAGTCCCAGATACAAAGCCATTCATCATTTATCTACAAAATTTATGATTATGTGAATCATTGAAATATGATATGGACTCTTTCTAAAACTCTACTCTGATACAACGGCCTTAACACTTTCAGTATTTCAAAACAAAACCTTATGCGTGTGACCCATCAAGCTTGCCGATATACCCACCTAGCAAGGAAATTGATGCAAAACACAGGGAAGAGTCAAGGTGAGAATGATATTAACTGCACATTTTATGCAGAGTTATTCGAAAATAATGCTTTAGTTGTTACATATTCAACTGATGTCTCTGAATTGCCTCTTATTCGGCTGGTGTAAACAAGGGAATGCCTCCATGTGCATTTAATTTGCTTGAGTCTACTGCCATATTTGGATTTCGTTTACCAACCTGCGAGAGAACATTGGTTTTAGTTTGAAAACTTGATCAGGGTCTAGGTGGCCTCAGGGAGAGATTAGGAGTGGTTGTTTACTAATACTCCACTGATCATTGGAATGCACATATACTTGTGGTGCGGTAAATTTAAATTATGCTATCAGAGAACGAAGTAGTGTTTTTGTTGTCCGAATAACATGAACTCATGAGAGGACTAATACCTGTTCCAACTTCCAAATGTGAAAGGAATAATCCTTACTGTTTATATAACCTCCATCTTTCTTCTCTTCAACTTCTAGATTTTTCCATGGGTTGTTTTACTGAGATGAATTTTTGAGGAAAACCTTGGCACCGGAGTAACGGAGCTAGAGAATATTTATTGTGATATCCAAACTCAATGATTTATGAAAATATAAAAAAATGAAAAAGTAACAATGTTATAGAAGTTCAATTTGTCAATATTGAGCATTCACAAAAAAAATGAAGTCAATGAAATTCCTGGTAGCCAATAAATTTTCTTTTAGGTTGCCAGCTATGTTTATCTTAATTAGGCTCAAATGTTTTCTAGAAACGTCATAATTTAGCACTGCTGTCAGCTGCTTTGTGACTTGGAGAGTTAGAGGTCACGGGTTCAAAAATAGTCTCTCTGCATGGCCAGGGCAAAGCTATTACTTCTACCATCCTCAGACCCACTAGCTTGGAGCCCAATGCACTAGGTTGCTTTTTTGATATATCTTTAAAGGATTTGAAATTGAAAAATTCAGTGAATCAACAGTCTTGGACAAATTAAAACGAACAAAACCTATTCTTCACAAATTCCATTTTCATAAGCATTATTTGTATATTGTTCTTGATTTTTTTTCGTGAAATCATAATGGACTTTTAGGAAAAAGGTTAGTGGACGAGTTCGTGGAACTGAAACAAGAAAACCATCCAGAAAGCCACTGGGATTCAGTAAACTAGCCCCCGCAGAGGTCTGTCTTTAATTTCAATTCTGCAACTTAGCATTTCTTCTGATGTGCATGGACAATGATTTACAGGAATGGGCTAATTATCGTAAACCAATTATCACTTGTTGCTCTTACAGGATTTGGCAAGTCAAACTCAGACTTCCCAGAAGGTCAATGGTAGATCTTTCCGCAACCATGAAGAAGAGAAGATTAAAATAGATGACAAAGCCCAAAAGTCATCCAGTGGTAAAGTTGAAGATGCTTCCCATATGAAGAATGCTTCTCAAGGAGATATACCCCTTTCTGGACCATTACAAGTTTCAACATCAAGTGGATTTGCATGGGCAAAAAGCCGAAAAGATGATGCCTCATTTCGATCCCATTGTCGAACTATTTCAAGAGGACATATTTTCAATCCATCAGAACCTTCTACATTAAATTCAAGGAATAATTTGGATACCACAAACCAGGAAAATAAGGAGTTTTGTGGGGGATGCGTCAATTCCAGGGGCCATCAGCTGCTTGAAATTTCTAAGCTTTCTATGCAGAATCAGTGGAGTAAGTTTGATCGCCCAGATTCATTTGATGCTTCGGATGAGTACCATTCACAGGAACTGTCTATGGCTCTTTATCACAGAGAAGACTCGGCATCCAAGAGAAATAACCTGGTAAGTTGGCCATATTTTTTATATGGTATTAAACGTGAGATCTTATCTGCTGTGAGATGAAATGTAACTTAACTAGCTAGCATATTAATTTTTCAGTGTAGAGATTGATATGGTTTACTATGAGAAAGTCGGAATTAGGAATTTATACAAGGCAGAGAATTAATTGGAACAATAAAATATGGAAAGAAGAATGACAAATTTTGTTGAAATCAATTCAAAGTTTAATGGTTAATTAAAATAAATAAAAAAATATTTAAAATATATAATATCATAATTTATAATGATAAAACTACAAAAAATATAAATGTATGGGTTCTTAACTTTCAAAATATATATAACAGTTTAAATAATATTTCTACATAAATTAAAAATGTAAAAGTTTAAAAATATATATCAATATTAATTAATAATAACAAGTTTATATATAAAATAGAAAAGAAAATATTAATATTTTTTGTTGATTTTTATTTTTAAAGAAAAAAAAGTTAAATTGTGATTTATTAATTTTAATTGAACTGTTTTACTGGTTTTGTCCGGTTTTATCGCTTTGATGCTGGTTTTAAGCATCATCAATTTTGAACCACCACAATCAAACTAGATAGGGGACCGATTGCTGGTCGAAACGGCCAGTTCGGTCCGGTTTTATGAACCATGGCTGAAATAATGACACTGTTTAAAATTTTCAGATTTCTGATTTTTTTTGAATTAAGTGATTTATTTTGTTGACATTTTTATTTGTCATAAATTTGGGCCAGTAGCATAGGTTTGGGACCAATTTCAATCTTGGAAAGCAATAAATGTTTGAATATAAAATCGTCTTGTGTATTTGCTATCATATGATCATAAATGGATGGATAAGAGGTCATTCTCTTCAGTTTTGTTAAGAAATTTATTTACCTTACTGTGCTTTGCCCTACCTGTATCAAATACTTGGACCAAATGTCAACTAAGCAGTAGTCTCTGAGTCCTTGCATTGACATGATTATTATTCATTACTATCCTTGCAGAGTTTTCAAGATCAAGGAGAAAGGGTTGAATTTTCTGGGCCCCTTCTATCTCAGATGCACACTGTTGATGAGCTCTTGGAAAGGCATGAGCGTCACATCCGGCGAACTGTCCGGAGATCATGGTTTCAGAGAGGTATGACGGCCATAAGTCAAGCTCAAGCAATTTGTTGCATTACTGTTATCTCTTTTCTCCCTGACTTTTGTGCCTAGGCTTTCTTGAAATCATTCAAAGAATGTTAAACTTACACCATTCTAAAGTTAATCATGGATTGACACGGCATTTCTTGTTAACATGTGAGCTCTGGATTGCAGGTAAGAAGTCCAGGAAGTAAATCAAGAAATTGCATGAATGGATAACCTCGAGATCATATCAAAATGATACAAGTCCTACTCTGAAGCCTATCTCCATTCCCCAACCACACTCCTTTGACCAAACAATGAACATCAGACTTATACAATGACACTGGTATATTGAAGCGGGGAACTCACTCAACAATTTGAGACCAACACCATTCGTCTTTCAATTTACAGAAATCCGGTGACCAATGCAATCAAAAGAATAAATTATAGATAATTCGTTTTTGTATGATCTAAACTCCTCCCTCTGCCAGCCTTTGCTAATTGTTATCTACATTCAAGTCTCTTCCGGCAATTGTATATATTTCATATGCCGTGACTGACTTCAGAATATAGTCTAGTCACCATTATTCAATCATTTTTAAGGTTCTTAATGAATCAGCGTTCGCAATTTATATATCTAACAAGCAATTTTCTGGTAAGGAAGGACCCTAATTTTGCATCATACTATCTTCTCCCAATTTCTACTGCTTCATCTTTGGCTCCAGAGTTCTGAGTTATCAGTTTTCATTCTTCATCGACTTATTCAAATGTCACATGCGTCATACATATTCACCACACGATTCATCGATAAAATTCCAATAAAACGTTGGAGCACTCCTTTGTGTAGCTTTTTATACATAAATAGGGTTAAATGGTAACTTCTGTCCTTAATTTGTACAACATTGTTAGATTAGTTCTATTGATTGAAAGAGAATTAAACGTATTTTGAAAGTTTAAATTAATAATCATATTCATCCAAAATTAAAAGAATATATTTAACAAAAATAATAATATTAATATACATTTAAGAACTAAAATAAATAGTTAATACAAGCTTATATAACATTATAGTATCTTATGTTACTATTTTTTAGTTTCAAGAATTAATGACAATCGTGTTCACTTTCAGACTAAAGTTGTTTTCTCAACAAAAGTATGCTGAACAACCTTTTTTTAGTTTCGGTTTACGAGACAAAAAGTACAAATATTTATAAATTACCTTTTATTAATAATATCTTAAAATTGTAATACAAAATTCATGATGAAGGGACTGAAGTAATAAAATGAAAAAAAAAATTAAAATATAGTAAAGGAAAAAGAAAAAGAAAATAATAGTGGAAAGAGACTCCCATAAAATTGTTTTTCTTTTATCCTTCCTAATCTCTTTCTAAATAACTGTCAGAATTATTCTTTCTCACTCATTCCAATTTTTTTCATAAGTTCTAAGTATTTTATTGTCACAAAGTTTATTTGTCCTCTTCTTTAATAGAGGCCTTCGAATTTATATAATCTTAAATTAAATATCTTAAATAATATTAACTTTAAACAAAATAACATAAAAATAAATAAATATATATATTAAAAATATTTACAACAATTAAGTTTTAATTTAATAAAATAAAATAATACAATAAAGATGTGGACACATATGTACTAATGCATCCATGTTCTCACTAGCGGTAATAAAAGTATTCAAATTGTTTGGGAAAGTATCAAAGGCATTAAATTTGCTGGTATTTCTTCATGCATTCACTGATTTCTTCTGCAGGCTTGGATTCATTTCGGAATAGATTTTTTAGAATGTAAAAAGTACTTCTTCAGCAGTAGAATCCAAAAGTAAATATAAGGTGAGATAAGAAAGTAATGAGATGTAAAATGTTGGATCTTAAATTTTGTATGGAGCTTCATTACACATTTTTGTACATCTTCATCAGAGATATTTAGAGAATTTGAGTGTGATAACAGTTTATATGAAAATAAATAATATTTTCAAAGATAATAAACTTGCTTTTAGTAATATTGAGTTTAACACAATGAGATATGTATATATTTATCATTTTCATCATACATATTAAGAGTATTCAAGTACGATCAAAGTTAAGACTGGTGATAAATACAAGTTAAAGATACAAATAATCAAAATATAATGAATTTAATTTCCCTAAGTGAAAAGTTGGAGTTTAAAGGATAAAAGTAATTACAAGATTTGAATATAAATAAACTATATGAGAATGGGTAAACAGAATAAAGTTCAGAGTAATTATCTTTTTCACTTCACACCTTGCTTGCATTCTTATATATCAACATACAAAAAAAGTACCCTTCCAGAAACCTAAATTTTGGAAATAATATACTACAAAAATAATAACCACAAAGAAAATAAGTTTTTGTTTAAAAGGAAAGAAAATTTTCAGTGTGTTCAAATTGTCCAAAAATAAATTAACTATATCAATCATCAGCTGAGTATTTGACTAGTTGGAACTAATTAAACCAGTATATTATTTATTAAACTAACGAGTTACTGATTAAATCTGGTGGGCTATATTATATATTTCAGACAATATTTTAACTCAGTTTTTAAAAAAAAAATAAAATATCTGTTTGGTATGGTGGTTGCATTGCTTTTATTTTAACTTTCAAAAGGAACATGATTAAAATAAATGAGACCAAACTTTTTTAAATTATGTGTATGCAGGTCGACAGCTTTGCTTGACTGTGACTTGTTTACTAATAAAAATTCAAGGTTGACCTAAATTTCTTTTAGAAGTTTGAGTTGTCATAATATTTTAATAATTATTTTTAGTAGTTCGAGTTGTTTTTTTGAAAAATAATTATTTTATAAATTCAATATAATATTTGTAATATTATTCTAATCATATTCATACTATATCTACTAAAGCATTAATTGGACATATTACTAAATATGGATATTTTAGTTTAGAAATGAAATCATTAATGTTTTCTTAATAGATGTGGAATATCTAAACAAGTATAGTTCTGGAAGGGATGAAGTAATAAGTTTATACCACCTTATAAGCTAATTAGATTAAGTATTTATATATTATCTTTACAGAGAAGCATTTAAATAATCTCAAAATAATATAGTTTTAAAATATTAAACTAAAACTGATTACAATAAAAATAAGAAAATTACTACTGATAGTTAAAATATTTCTAATAAATGCTACATTTTTTTTTGGAATGGTATGAAAGATAAATTTATTTTCAAACATATAGTACTTAACTAGTAGGCTTATTTATGGGTTAACTTCTAGGTAATAATTGAAAAAATTGCATACTCTTTCTAAGTATTTTAAAAAGACATGTTCCTCGTATAGTGAAAGAAATTATTGATAAACCCGAAATATTATTAAAAGAATAATGAAATAAATAAGTAATTATTTTTACTCATTAGCCTAAGTTGAAGAGTGTTGCCTAAGAACGAGATGAGGTTACTACGAAAACGACGTGCTCTTTCTGCACCTCCATATTTTTTTTAAATAACCAAAATATTTTTACCAAATCTTACAATTTGTATACAATTTTAATTGGATTATACAATCTCATATATAATTTTTTTTATATTGAAGTACATAATTTGATATACAATTTTTTTTATATTTTAAATTATATAATTCGGTATATAAATTTTATATATTAGATTTTATAATTCAAAATACAAAAATATATTTTGAATTATATAATTTAATATATAAAAATTATATATCAGATTATACAATCTAAAATAAAAAAAATTATATACTAAATTTTACATATTGATATATAAAAAAGATTATATATCAAATTGTATAATCTAATAAACAAAAATCATATACTAAATTACCTGAAGTACAAAATGTTTAGAAAATGTATGATTTATTTTAATTTTTTTATTAAAAATATAATACTGTGTTTATGGAGGTGTACGGAAAAAGTATGGAGACGTAGGAAGAAGGCCTTCCGCCAAAACTGCCAAATCACAACTTGTATCTTATTAGGGGTTTTGATTCTTACTAATGTGTAAGAAATTTTTTACACTTAAATTCACTTTTCATACTATAGTTTTATGACGTATAATTTTGATCTTATAAATTTTTAATTATAAACACGATTATCTCATTTTTCAAATTTAAGTAATTTTGATTCATCATTAAAATAGTATCTAATAGAAAATGTTATATGTCTCCAAATGATAATAGTATGAGGGTCTGCATTCACTAATAAATTATTAGAAAGTCTTATCTTTATTTAATGTAAGATCTCTAACACTCCACTTACGCCGAGACTATTTAACTTAATCATGATTTTATAGCAGCTCAATAGTAGGTGGCCTGATAGGCCCAACAACCTTGTTAGGATAGACTCTGATACCACAACAAGAAGTAGACTTTAAGCCTAACTCAATTTTACAAAATCAGCTTGTAAGGTGAGATTTCGGGCTCACATCGATTAGAGATGAGATCTTTCAATAGTTTATAAGTGGGTGCAAATCTCACCTTACAAGCCGGTTTTGTTTTGTAAGGTTGAGTTAGACTTAAAGTCCACTTTTTGATATGATATCAGAGCCTATCCTAGCAAAGTTATTGGGCCTATCAGGCCACTCACTATCGGACCGCTATCAGACCACCCTTACATATAAGTTTTACGCTTGAGTTGAGAAGTCTCAGTGTGAGGAGGTGTGTTTGAGATCCAACATTAACTAGAGATAAGGTCTTTCAATACTTTACAAGTGAGTGCAAACCTTACCTTACAAACCGATTTTGTAAGATTGAGTTAGACTTAAAGTTCACTTCTGATAAATAGAGCCGATTAATTGTAAATTTTGAAAATTAACTATGTTATAATTAACACATATTATTTTTTTTTCTCATTAACAATATAAAAAAATAAATGACTAAATTTATAATTAAAAATTTAAACGAACTAAAACTATATATTTACAAAATTAGTATTTAAATCATTAAAAAAAAACTGAATTTTGTATAATGATCTCTTACTTTTCAAAAATAAATAATATCTAATATTGATTGGAAGTCAAAAGTAAAACAACAAATTTATCTAAATGATTCGCTAGGATTGAGTTAATTGTAAGAGATTTGAAAAGTAATCACGATATCTAAGTTTCCTCTCTTTAAATCCTATCTTGCATAATGCATAATTTTTTAAACTTTCACCAGTTTTCTAACTAATATTTCATATCTTTAATTCTATACATAAACTAATTTTAAATTATGCGGAAGTTGATTTTATTTCTCTTTCATAGAAATAGTTATGAAAAAAATTCTTTCAACAGGTTTCTAGTAAGTTTTGTTATTACTTTATTAAGATTAAAGTTCTATATTATAATTTTAACATTTTTATATATTTAAGGTGAAATAAAAATGTATAAGCTAACACAGTGTTATTCCCATTAGATGTCATGTCACAGAATTGTATGAGTATGATGCAGCATTTATGAGGAAAATAATAGATAGAGGGATCCAAAGTTAGTAATAGAAAAACATAATGTGATTGATTATGTCTGAATCCAAGGAGAAAAGTTAGGGATTATTGGGTTGACAAGGCCCATTTGTCGCCTTCTGATTGGACTTAAAATCTTTCATCAATCGCCAATACTTCATTATAAGGTAGTCCTGTGCCTAGAAGAAGAGGTGTAAAAATGAGTTTACAAATGTGAACTAACCAGATTTTAGCCAAGTTTTGGTTAAAAAATATATATTTTTAAATATTATTCAAATTAAATCTGACTTATTTAACCCACGCATCAAACATGTTGAACTTAGATTATAGGTAGATTAATCCGTAATCTATTAATAACAATCTTTTATCATTTTTAATCATTTTTTTATTATAATTGTTTAGTGTTTCTAATTATGTAAGTTGATATTTGATCTTTTTAAAGATTACAATTTTTTTAATATTTAATTAATTTAAATCTTTTATTTATAGACATTGGATTAAATTTTTTAAAAATAAACTTTAAGTCTAAAATAAGACTACATATATTAAGGATGGCTCAGATAACTAATCCAATAGACTCAATAATTTTATTAAAATATAAAAGACTTTGATATCATTTTAAAAAATAGACTTTAATGTTAATTTAATATTACAAAACTAGTTTATAATATCTTGTTTATACTCATTTATAAATTATTAGAAAACTTTATTTCTAATGAAGGTAAGATCTCCAACAAATTAATTTACATTAATTTATTATAATAATATATTAAATAATTTTGGAGAATAAAACATGATTAAGTGAATTAATCTATCTAACCCATCATCCTGTGGTGGATCAAATCCACTAAAAAGTAAATTAGATTAAATTAATTATCTCTAATTCAATTGATAGAGCTAGCTTGAGTTAGTTAAATGTGAGTTACGCTATCAATTGATGCTTGAAGTTTGGAACTTGGAATTGAAGGTAACAATTGAAACATATAGACTAGGTCCCGGGAGAAAATACCCCTTTTACACTGAGTTTGAAAAAAATGAGTGGTTTTCTTCATTTTAATACGCTTATTTTCTATTCAGCCCATTAAATTGTAATCAATAAGCATCAAACCACCAATTCGGTCATACACCATATGAAACCGATTAAATTGACTTTTTCTTTTCTTTCTTGAGAAGCTTAATGAGATTGAGTTTAACTTCATATCACCTGTTAACCCATGTAAGGCAGCTTTTTTTTTTTTTTTTTTTTTTTTTTTTTTTAACTAGCCTCAGTTGATGTGATTACGATAAAATGTATTCAACCCTAGTCACATGCTTTGAAGATAAACTAGAGTGCAAGTCACATGCTTTGAACCTAATTGAATATTTAAATTGGATCAATAATAGTTTTTTACCATATTTCAAAAAAGCTGCTTTGATCTCCTTTTAAAGGCAAAGGAGAGCAATATAAAGTTCTTTTCTTTACTTTTGTCCTGCCAATACTTTTTCCTAACCTACTAGATCACGTAATAATCTTGTTCGGAATATTATAACTGTCATTAGTTTGATGAATTTTCACATACGAGATCTTAATTTCCATGAAATTGTTAGAATGAGAAAAATATTACCTCACCATAATGTAGAATCCTTATTACATGTGGTTGTGTTTTGAAAATTTAGTTGTTCCTGACACCAGCATGCCTTTGTTTTAGGGTTGTTTTGGACACTTGGTGATCCAAACAGATGATGAATAGAATGAGGTGCAAGTTGATGATTGAGAATAAAAATGGGGTAGTTAACGAGGCAATGTCAATGGAAGAGGACATTGATTTTGGACAAGTATGCAGTTTTCGGATTTGCAAGAGATTGTTGGTATGTCGAGTACAAAGACAATTGGGTAGTAGCAAAAATTATGAATCATTGTGTTTTCTTTGTAGATGACTTCTAAGATGGGGTATGTGACCATCATGATGAAAGTGTGGAAGGGACCACTACCACAGGAATTGAAAAAGGTAATTAAGAAATGATTATAGGGTCTTGGAGGTCCTATATTTTTAGGATTCTTCTAGACTTAATTTCACCTTAAGACAAAAATTTGTATGGTCAAAGATAATTAGTGAACACATTTAAGTATGAGAGAAAGAGAAAACATGATCAATATTAGCAATAACAAAGCCATCAAGGTACAAAGAATGATGAGATTTAAAAGAAATAAAGGACACCGAAACAAGAGAAGTAAAAGGGAAAAAATGAAATATAAAAGAACATCAAAGAGTTTGTTTGAGAGTTTTAATAGTTTTGTTTAGAATTTAGAATTTGTTTGGGAGAATATGTTTTTTAAAAAGTTATAAAAAACTCTTTTCAGATATATATTGTTCTTAAGAAATTATTCTCCACATATATTTCTATTCTTATTTGCATGTAAAAGAGTGAGAATCTTATGTTATCATAACAATAACTTTCACTTTTACCTTATTACATTTTTATTTTTGAATTGAAAATAAATTTAAAAGTATTTTGAAGAACTAGACAAATTTATTAAAAAATTATGAGAATAATATTTTCAGTAATAATAATTCCAAAATTATTATTGTTACAGAAATATAACTAAATCCGTAAAACAAACACTTTTTAAAATTTTATAGATCTATTGAATGGTAAAAAGAATTAGAAACTTCCTTTTTTATAAGTATGTTATTGAAGTTATTTTCTTGGATCACTGTAATAATATTTAAAAATTCATTTGGCCATAACTTTCAAAAGGTGAATAAGTTGTTAAAGAATTTATCTAAGGTATAATCAATTTAGAAAAAAGCTTTTTAAATAAATTATTTGACAACTAACGTAATATTACAAAAATGTTATTTTCTCATTACTAAATGATTATCTTGAAATAGATATAACTTGTCGATGTAATAACTTTTTTAATATTGGCAGGGCTTTGTCCTAATTATTACAATTAAAATTTAAAATGTTTCTATCACATCTAAAATTACGTTGAATGATTGTTTGACGCAAGATATGGTTTAATTTTTAGAAGAACGATGAACTACATCATCTATAGTATTAAAATTGTGAAGGTAAATGAACATATGAGCTGAATTTTCCACCACTAATTTATTTAAAATATTCAATGAAATCTAATGCGTCAAAGTTTCGAAGGTGTATAGTGTTATTTAATTATGTGGTTAAGATTAAGATGTGTTTCAAAGAGTTCACTCTTGCATTGTAGAGCATGAAGATTTTGTGGTTTGGTACAATGGATCTGTCCTTTTACAACCTTATCATTCATCTTCTCAAAATAATGAGTTGTAAATTGTTAACAAATTTCAAAAGGAAAAGTTTGAAATTTTCTACAACGGAAATGATAGAAAGTTGAAGGGACAGATGCACCCTTTATATATATACATTTACATAATAGACAGATAAAGTAAGAAAATACTTAAATAATTACGAATTTATTTTAGTAAAAATAAATACAAATATTTGTAACAACCTAGTTACACTAGATAAATTTACAATCTTTGTAACTAATTTGAATAATAATTCTCATCACTGTTCACTATATTTATGGTGTAAGATTGTATTATAATTATTGAAATTGTGATATGTATAAAAATTATAATATGAAATGAAATTTTTTTTATAATTTTGTTCCTTTCATATGTTTTGAATTTTTTTATATAACAACTAAAATATATTTACAGTTTTTGTCTACAATTTCATAAAGTAGTAATTTATTAAGAAACATTTGTGAGAGAAAAAATTCTACACAAAATAAGGAAAATTCAGCCACAAAAAATATTAATAATGAAAGTTAAAATAAAACGCGATATTGGTACAAATTTTGACATCACAAAATATTTGGGATGGAATACTGCACTCCTCATTGATAAGGACAGAAAAAACTCATTAATATTTTTTTTTTCAAAAAATAACGATAGTCATTACATTCCATAAAAAATATTTTTCTATTAATTTTTTTAAACAAAAATAACTTATATACGAGTATAAGGTTATTTGAAGCAACAACTCTTTCAACAATCCAAATGTCACTTTGAAGTGTGTAAAAAAAAAAAATCCCTAAAATCACAGTCAAGTGGATGTGAATTGGTTTAAAAAAATTACTTCTTGTAAATAAATAAAAAAAAATCTTCTTGAAAGCTTGGATTCGAATAATTTCATTGCCCAACTTTCTATGACTATTAAAAAGTTGAAAACCAAGACTATATAAGTAAAAAATAAGAAAAAAAATGACAAGGGTTGAATTATTTTTTAACATCTTTATAAAATGTTTTGTAAGTATAGTTTAATATTCCAAAGTTAAACAATAGTTTTATAAGACAGGTGATCTGTAAACAATTTTTTTTAATAAGGATTGCATCTAATAAAAATATATCAAATATAACTTTAAATTAACCAATTCAATTGTTTAAAGCTATTTCAGATCTTGTTTTGAAAATTATATCTTCTTATGTATGTTAGTATGTTAGTATATGTAATCAATAACATGTAACAAGAGATACATAAGATATTTTAACAAGGATTATTTAGTCTCGTAATTATTTTTAATTAATCTTTTTGAATATTTTTGGAAACAAAATCACTTTTGACGAATTCTTTATAAATATAGTTTGGACTCTTAGCGACTTTTGTCCTTAACTCTAAACTCTAACTTAATTTGTGACTTGGATACCTTCTTACCTATACTTATTTATCTGTTAACTATTTGGTTGCGTAATTACATGTCACAACCAGGCTCATCGAGTATCTTGAAAATTGTAAAACCACAAACCTTAAACTCTAAAACCTAACATAAAAAACCCAACACCCAAAACTCTAGTCCCGAATCCAAACTCCAAACCTTGAACCCCAACCCGAAATCGTCAACTCGAAACACGAAATGAGATATAAAATGAAGTAACCAAATTGCAACAAATTATGAACATGCACAATGTCGAAAAGAGAAAGAAAACAAAAAATATATAAAGAAAGAGAAAACTCAAGCATATATAATTGGCAAAACAACACCCACACAAAAGAAGAGAAAAATAAATCTCTGAGTGTTTTCTAGTTTTTTTCTATCTTCTTTACATCTCTTCTTTACTCTTTTTTTGTTTTTTAGTTGTTGATCACCTTTTACGTCTCTCTTTTCTTTCTCTTTTAGACTCTCCTTTTTGTTTGTGACATACTCATTGTTTCTTACTTTTTGTTGATTACTCACTTTTTTTTATCTCTTTTTGTTGCGTGTGTATCGAGAGTAGCGAACGAGCAGAAAAGAATGATTCGTATGTGTCCAAAGTATAATACGATAAAAATATTTTATGAGTGTGTGAAAATGTGAGTATGTAAGTGTATACAAAAATGTTGTGCCAAATGTGCGTGGGTGTGATGTTTTTCTTTTCTTTTTTATTGAGTGGGGGGCTGGTTGACGAGATGAAAGGTGAGAGGAAAAGTAGGTGGTACAAGAGTGAATAAGAAGGTAAAGAAAGAAAAAGTATGTTTTTGATTCTTTGTTTGTTTTTTACTTTCTAGAAAGACCTAATTAGTTGGGCTTGGGCTACGTTTTATATTTTGCCTTTGATTTTTTTTATTGTTATTTTTTAATAAACTAAATTGGTTAAGCCCAGACTATACTTCTAATGTAAATAAGCGATCATATACAATAGTATATAGTACTAAAGCATGCAGGACTTCTAACTAGCTAGACTTCGAACATATATTTGTATCTTCTAAAGTAGAGAGCAAACGAGGAAACATGACAATATTACAATTTTTAGTGATTTATAAATACAAATATTAGTAAAGTCCCATCTTCAATTCAAATAGAGATCATTACCATTATAAATCATGTATAGTATGATAATGAACACCGAACAAAATCTTAAACATGAAACACTACATATTAGCAGCTCCCTTAGTATAAAGTATTTGTCACCATAATATGCAAACTGATAGTGAAAAAAAAAAAATTGATCATGTTTTTCTTTTACTGCATTTTTTATTTTTTTAGAACATAATAGATTTAACCCAAACTCTATTTTTGTTTTGCTTTTGACTTTTCTTTATTTTTACTTTTTTTTGTAAAACTTAATAGGTAGGACTTAGGTTGTATTTTTGTTTTGCATATATATTTTAAAAAAATATAAATAAAGACCTAAACTAAATTCTTTTGAATTTTTATTAAAGAAAGTATCATGTTTTAGTTATGTAATATTTATTTCTTTTAAAAGCTATTTTTTATTTTTTCTTAAAATTAATTGAGTACATATTTTTTTTTCTGGAAATATCCTTATTTATCCAGACGAAATCAAGTGTTGGTACCTTAAACCTTAAACCACTAACCCTCTAAACCATACATCTTGAAAATCCAAAATTTTATATTAGGTGACCTAGTTGATAGGTGACTTGTGACTTTGTGACCTAGTCAACAAGTGACCTGTGACTTGGTGACTTGGTCAACGATGACCTGATCAATGTGTGACTTGGTGAATTGGTGGTGACCTTGAGAACAGGTGACGTGATGAACAGGTTACTTGGTGAATGAACAACTGACATGGAGACCTGATGAACAGGTGACCTAACGACCTAATAACATCTGACCCATGACTTAGTGAATAGGTGACTATACCTGGTGAATAGGTGACCAGTGACCTGGTAAATAGTGACCCGTGACTTGGTGAACATGTGACCTAGTCAATAGGTGACCTAATGACCTGGTCAACAATGGAGTTGTTAAAATTTTCGCTTCATGGACTCTGACTTTCTCATCATGGGTCTCGTGGGGTTGGACTGGGATGTAAATATCATCTTGGTATTGAAAAATAGTGTTTTATTCCAAATTTATCACAAAACTTTTCAAACTTTCATTTTGAAATTCTTTCCCATTATAAATTTTGATAATAGAAATGTTACAATTTTTCTCATTTTGCAAAATTCTAGTAAGTCTTTTGAAGGTTGTGAATGCATCATCCTTGGTTACAATAAATAATGTCCATGTAACCTAGAATAATCATCTACAATTACCAAAGCATTATTGTTGCCACCTAGGTCCATGGTCCAAAAAAATCCATATGAAGTAGATCAAGAGGTCTTAAAGTTGAAACAATGTTTTTATACTTAAAACAACTTTTGGATCATTTCCCCTTTTGGCATGCTTCACATACCCTATCCTTCTCAAACTTGAGTTTAGGCAGTCCATCAATCTATTTAAATGATGCATATGTATGTGTCCAATGCACCTATGTCATAACCATGATTCATCACTCTTAGACAGCAAACAATTTACATTAAATTTGATGTAGAAAATGTTCAGCATATAAACATTATTTGTCTTGTCCTTTTACCCACTAGCGAAGTTTTCCCTAAAATTGAATCTGAAATAAGGCATAACTCATGGTTCAAAAGTGACTTAAAGTCCTTGTCACACAGCTAACTAATGCTAAGCAGATTATGCTTCAATCATTCCATTAGTAGCACATTCTTAATGATCAAGGAGTCTTAAACACTAACATCTCCATGCCAAGGATTTTTCCTTTATTGTTGCCTTTATAACTCACATATCCTTTATGTTTGAAGGTCAGGTTAGTTAGCTTTAAAGCATCTCCTGTTATATGCTTTGAATAACAACTATATAAGTCATAACTAGTTCTTGGTTGTCAAAGTGTCCTGCAAAACAAGTTAAATTTCAAGCAATGGTCCCCTAATAAATTTGGGTCCAATATTGTTAATAGTACCCTTAGGTACCCACCTAACTAAGCCTTTTGGAACATCAAATTTCCTAATACTACAGTTCCTCACAATGATTCGACAAAATTTCCAAACTAGTGTAATTTTTTGTTTTGAAATTTCTAAAATGGTGCATTTTTTTTTTTTTAATTTCAGATGTGGGTAAATTGTGCAAAAATTGCACGATTTAGGGTTTAATTTAAGATTACGTAAAATCGTAGAAAGAGAAGATGATTTTAGTTGATTGAATGAAATTGTACAATAAAAGTACGATTTTAATTAACTAATTAATTGATTAATTAAAATTCGTTATTGTATTGGGTTAACATTTCTGTTTAGTATTTATTTATGTATACAACAATGATTATTTTATAAAAGAAAAACAAAAATGCGGAAGTAGTTTGAGAATTTTTATAAAATTACAGGTCATTTTTATATTAAAAAAAAGAGTAAGAAGAAAAAAAAATATAAATAAGTTTTAAAAACTACATAGTTCAAATAATTTAAATTTTCACAGCAAGTAATTATTCTTCCATTCAAATTAACTTCACATCAATTTCAATTATTTAATGACAATTAATTTCAATCATTATATATTCAATAAAATTTCACTATGAAATAATTTTATTAATTTTATATACACAATCCAATACAATATAAAAAAAACAAAAGATGTAATAATTTTAATTAATCAAATAGAATAGAAGCATGTTACAAATGGGAATTTGCCTTTTGTTATAATTAGAAAAACTGTTAAATTTGTTCAAAATCAGTTTTAAGAATCTCCAGATCTCTTCTAATAAGTTGATTTTATTTTTTAACCAATTTTTTAAATAATATTTTAATCTATTGTTCGACAAAAACAATCTATTTACTTTTCCGTAGGTTTCTTTGAAAACTTGAAGCATGATAGTGTAATTCTTATAATTGTTAGAACTTACATTGTTGACTCACATTAGTATTCAACCATCAATCATAGATTTGTTTCCTCGTCCTCTTTTAGTTGAAAGATGTATCATTGTCCACACCTTAAAACTGGTAAAGTAAGATCAATCTACAAAATTTCAATAACTTCTATTTTCTATTATAGATATAATTTATTATAATTATATTTACCAGTATAATTTTATACCACGACCCATAATTATCCCACGTATTATAATTAATTCTAACAACATATACCCATTTGTCTATTACTACTGTCTTTCATTTACAGTATATATCAAAATTCAAAAATGTATATTGATTACTTAATTAAAGTATTAATACTTATACTTATTCTCTCATTATCAAAAAATAAAATAAAAATACCTCTCCCCATTAAATAGACAATTATCGTACTTACTATTATATTTTTTCATATATATATATATATATATATATATTATTTTATATTATTTTTCTAATAAAAATTTAAGTATGAATGGATAGTTTCACACTAAATAATAAGAAAGATAAATAATATATAATAAATAAAGATTTATTGTTGAGATTCTTTTTAAAAAAGTTCAAGAAATATAAAAAAAAAAGTAAGATATGAGCTGTACCTTAAACTTAAAATCTTAAAATTTTATTTTTATTTTATATATCACCTGGGACTTTCATCTCTTACCGTTAAAAAAATAGTATGAGTTATTTTAATTGAATTACTCTTGAGTTTAAATCTCACTTTCTTATAATTGCATTGAATATTATAAGAAAATTGCCTACTGTTAATTTTTTATTAAATTCAAACTCTATTATTTTCTGTGAAAAATACGTATAGTTTGTTACAGTTATGTGTTTTTAAGAAAGAGAGTACTTACATTTACAGTTTTTTTTATTAAAATGGTACAATTTATTTATTTATTAACTAAATGCGTAAATTTTTAAAAAATTATGAACATGGTAAGTCATCTAGAATGTTATTCAGAAAATTCAGAAAGCAAAAACCAAGATTCAAAGCTCGATTTTACTTTACTATAATTATTTTAATTTTTTAAAAAAAGCACCTGCTAAAAGACTTGCACAAATTGCTTATAAACTGTCATAAATTTCTTCATAAGTAAACACAGAGGAAATCTTCCATGTGGTTCAACATGTAATTTATGCAAATTGTTTAGCAGTATAAAATTTTCAAAATAATCTGTAGAAGTTCAAAACTCGATTTTTATATTATCGAAATAGTATCAAACAGTTTTTATTTCCAAAGAAAAGGGCAACTTTATTCAAATAATTCATGCAAAGAAAAAAGTACGTAAATATTATTTGAAAGAAAGAAAGCATTTTAGCTTATTGCAGATTATATATCACCCTGTCACATAAAGAGAAGACCTTATCAGGAACTACGAACGTATGATGCAGTAGAATAATTATATATACATGCGTGTGTGTGCATGGACATAAGCGAAATGGATGAAGATGGTTTTCCGTGAGAAAGACTCAAAGAAGTGATTTGACATTGATGAGTGATATTGTAATGGTGTTGTTGTTGTTGATGATGATGATGATGGATGAGTTTACTTACTATAAAAAAATCCTTCCTTTAATTTAACTATAACTTACCAAAACCAAAAGCAAAGCCGCATGCATGGCCCAGTTCCAACCCAACCAAGTAGAAAGTAACACTTTTTTCATACTCAGAAGTACATTCCATTCCCATGGCTCTCTTCCGAAGGTTCTTTTACCGGAAACCACCCGATCACCTCCTCGAGATCTCCGACAGACTCTATGGTCTCTCTCTCACATTCACTTCCTTTTTCCTTACTTTACCTACTTACTTACACCCTCTTCTTTAACTATGTCTTTTTCTATATTTCTACATTCTTTTTTGTAATTTGAGTTCTTGGGAATTGAAGCATATCTTTGGTCACTGGTGGCTGAATTTTGACCACGGTTACTGAATTTTTTTTCTAGTGGGTTTATGGTAATTCAGTGACAATGTGGACTTTCTCTGTTTCTGTTTCTGGGTTTTGTCTGCCGTTGAGTTTGGTCTATTCCAGTTGGTCCATGTTTTTCAGGGTTGGGAGGATGTTTTGGTTAGGGGTTATTCAAGGTGTAACAAAAAATGAGGAACGAGAGGGTTGGATTTGGAGTAACTGGAAAATAGTAGTCTTGGTAGTGATTCGTTAGTTCAGGATTGTTGTCTGGAAACCCAGAAAGGAAGGTTGGTTTTGTGTGGAAGATGTGTTTTGAGTGAGACTTTTGTACTCGTCCTCAAGGTTTTCGACTGTAGTTTGCAGTCACAGTTTTGTCAGAATTCTTGATATTGTCAAACAGACAAAATTGTCACCATCACTAAATCCAGAAGTTGTGTGCTAAATCGGGTTTGGAGACCCTTTTTTTAAAACCTTGATTCTTGTTACTGAGACTATAGTTGTAGTTGTGCCTTGCAATAACAGTTGTTTGTGTTTAGTGTCAGAATGAATTTGTGTGGTCTTTTGGTATTTGTTTAATACTTGACTATTTATGCAGTTTTTGATTGTTGCTTCTCCAAGAATGTGTTGGAGGAAGATGAGTACAAGGTTTATATTGGGCGGGTTGTGGCTCAGCTTCAGGATCACTATCCGGATGCTTCTTTCATGGTGTTCAATTTCAGAGAAGGGGATAGGCGCAGTCGAATTTCAGAGATAATGTCTCAGTATGAGATGACAGTTATGGAGTACCCTCGGCAATACGAGGGTTGTCCCCTTTTGCCATTGGAGATGATTCACCACTTCCTTCGGTCCAGTGAGAGCTGGTTGTCTTTGGATAACGTGCTTTTGATGCACTGTGAAAGGGGTGGTTGGCCTGTGCTTGCGTTCATGCTAGCTGCTCTTCTGTTGTACAGGAAACAGTACAATGGGGAACACAAGACTCTTGAAATGGTGTACAAGCAAGCACCAAGAGAACTTCTCCACCTTCTCTCCCCTTTGAATCCACAACCTTCTCATTTGAGATATCTTCAGTACATTTCCAAGAGGCATTTGGGTTCTCAGTGGCCTCCATCAGAAACACCCTTATATTTGGATTGCATTATTCTCAGGGTCCTTCCATTGTTTGAGGGTGGAAAAGGATGCAGACCGGTTGTGCGTGTCTATGGTCCAGACCCTTCAAAACCTTCCAACAGAAGTTCTAAGCTTCTTTCCTCAACTTCAATGGGCCAAAATCATGTTCGCCACTACTTGCAGGTGACTTTAATTAGACACAATATCTGTGCTATTCATAATTAATTGTGAATTGATTAGAGAGAATATCATCCTAAGAAGTTTTAACCACAGGCAGAATGTATGCTGGTGAAAATTGACATCCGTTGTCATGTTCAAGGGGATGTGGTTCTTGAGTGCATACATTTAAGCGATGATTTTGTTGGTGAGGAGGTGATGTTCAGAGTCATGTTTCACACTGCGTTTGTACGGTCAAATATATTGACGCTGAGCCGTGATGAAATTGATATTCAGTGGGATGCAAAGGATCAGTTCCCCAAGGATTTCAAATTTGAGGTGAGTTGTTGTTTTCCTTATGTCATTGTTTTCTGAAGCAATAGGAGTTGAACACATAGTTGTATCTGTATCAGGTGCTTTTTTTGGACGCTGATGCTGTTATACCTAATCTAAACACAGTCGATGCTAGTGATGATGAAAGTGACACAGAATGTGCTTCACCTGAGGCTGAGGAATTCTATGAAGCGGAAGAGATCTTCAGCAATGTAATTGATGCAGTGGAAGGTAAGGGAGATTACGATTTTGCAATGGTTGATGATGGAAGTCATAATACTCATGCTGTCAAAGATATTGGAGTGGATTATGGGATAACTTTTATGACAAAGGGAGTCACTGTGAATGCTCATGATAAGGTGGCAGTTAAAGAGACAACTCTTCAGTTAGCTAATCAAGCACCACAGAGCTATGATCAAATGTTACAACTTCCTTCACCTTCACCTCCACCACCTCCTCCTCCTCCTCCTCCTCCTCCTCCAAATTTTGGGCAAAATAGAGGGAACTTTATGACTCCTATCCATTCCAAATCTGTTGGACTAAATCATGAGGCTTTACCTCCTCCCCCTGCTCCTCCCATTGCAAATGGTGTAATTACATCAAAAGTTACACCACCACCACCACCTCCTCCTCCTCCTCCTTTATGTAATGCTCCACCACCACCACCTCCTCCTCCTTTAAGTACTGCTCCACCACCACCACCACCTCCTCCTCCTTCTCTATCCAGAGTTTCTCCTCCACCACCACCTCTTCCTCCATCAAGTGGAGCACCACCTCCACCACCATCTTCTTCACTGTCCAGAGCTCCACCTCCACCGCCTCCACCAAATCGTGGACCGCCACCAACAACAATGCCTGGAGGCACAGCTCCTCCACCACCTCCAGGTGGTCGAGGCCCACCTCCTACTGGAATGCGGGCTCCTCTTGCTCATTCTCCTCATGGACCTCTAGGTGGTGCTCCTTTTCCTTCACCAATTGGAACTGATACAAGAGGGAGAGGTCGTGGACTTGGACGTCTTACAGGGGCTGGTGCCATGGGAGCTCGGAAATCCTCCTTAAAGCCTCTGCATTGGAGTAAGGTGACAAGGGCATTGCAAGGAAGTTTATGGGATGAACTACAAAGACGTGGAGAACTTCAAATGTAATTTAACTTGACTCTTATCGAAAGATTTTATTGATTCATTTCAATTCTCTATAATTATACACTTAATTACTGTCTGCTTTCAATCCTTCATGTTTTAATGATTGGTTTTACATTCTATCTTAGAACACAAGAGTTTGACGTTTCAGAGATAGAGAAGCTTTTTTCTGCAAATGTTGCAAAACCTGCTGATTCAGATGGTAAATCTGGTGGGCGGCGCAAATCCGTTGGATCCAAAACTGACAAAATCCACTTGGTATTTCATATGAATGTTCTTGAAATTTGATTTTTGAAATAAACCTTGGCTAAGGTAGTCTTTCTTTTGTACTTCACAACAAACAAAGGTTGCTGATGTTCATGGATTCATTATATTATAATTGGAATTTAGTTCCATTGTTTTGTATGCTCAGTAATTTGTTCACAAAGAAGTCGTTTTCATTGTGGTCTGTTTGAGTCATTAGGGAATTGCTCCTTAACTGTGAAGGAAACAAATACATACTTTACTATAGTTTTGTTATTTAAGGAAAAATATCAAACATAGATGACTATCTTGACAATATTACTGTGATGTTGTTATTATATGATGTTCATTTAGTATTTTCCTAGTATCTTACCAATATGATTAATTGTAGATTGACCTAAGGAGGGCCAATAATACTGAAATTATGCTCACAAAGGTTAAGATGCCTCTTCCTGATATGATGGTAAGTTGATAGTTTGAAATTTCTTAATTAATGCGAGCAATTTAAAAGTGTAATTATGCAAGCTAAGATTTTACATTAAAGCATATCATAGTGAACAATGGTATTATTTTTTCATGAAGCATAAAATATAATTTTTTGAATGCAAGTTCAGCAAGACATGTGGCAGCTTTGTGCATGAAATTCGTCAATGCTTCTAGTGTTATTGATGACTATAAAAGTTGTCTCTCAAGCTCAAAAGAAAATGTTACTATATCTATCCAAAAGACTGACCATGTCTTGGGGTACAGAATGTTGGACAATAAAGTGTCAAAAAAATTGTAAGCCAAGTCTTGTAGAGATTGTATCTTGTAGTGGATGAGAGAAGAGGACAAACAAGAAAATATAAGACGATGACTGAATTCGACAGAGATAAATTAGGAGCAGCACTTGGTAATAAGGAAAAGATTATAGAATCTCACATAATTGGAGCCCCAGTAAGAAGAGTGATTTAATGGAGGAGAACCCAATAAATAAAGGTAAAGAGAGAAAAACTCTTAAGAGAAGTCATTAAAAAAGACTTAGATATAAATGTCCTTTTGAAAACTTGGTTACGAAAGAAATAACGATGTTTGATGTCTTTGATCCATGGAGGAGACCTCACCTAGTGGGAAATTGCTTTTGTTGTCGTAGTTGTTATAGTTGCATTTGAATTAAGATGATTCTTAAAATATTTTTGGATGTGCGTGTAGTTATTGGTTAAGACTAACAGCTTTTGATAATAGATATTCTTGGAAACAGTTTCCTGCCTTATCATATATCCGCAAAAGTATCAAACTAAATCTCCTGACTGTAACTTATTCAATTTACTGTGTAACATGACGAAATTCATACCCAGGCTGCAGTACTGGCTATGGATGATTCAGTGCTAGACGTTGATCAGGTGGAAAATCTCATTAAATTTTGTCCAACCAAAGAGGAGATAGAGCTTTTAAAGGTGAAGCTTAACAAATTTATACGTGATTCTTGCATCATGATTGACAATTAAGGGTTTTCATTTCTAGAAATTTCTTACTATGAGTTGCAACCTTTTATTATAATGTTCTTGCTTTTCTAATTTTCATGCATCCTGGTTATGACTATATAGGGATACACCGGTGATAAGGAGAAGTTGGGGAAGTGTGAAAAGGTTTGTGAATGATTTATTTAAGCCATAATATTATATAGTTCTTGAGAAAAGTATATGTAAGCTCAGAAAATAATGCGCGATTTCTGTTTTGGCATATCCACATACCTGATATATGTGTTGGTGTCTTCAAGTTTGCATGAAGTAGATATACTGGTTTTATCTTAAGCAATGGTTGGTGTAAAAATAGCCAATATTATTGATGATGAAAGAACAAGAGTCAGAAGCACAAAGAGAGAAAGAAGAGTACAATGTCAATAGGATTTCGAGATCCCCATTGATCCAATTGCCCCCACTTTCCTTTTATCTCTCTATTTATTAATTACATAGATTCTCAGCTATAGGCTCCGGCCTAATTGTATTGTTGGGCTTCCTCCTACGTTTCACCTTGTCCTCGAGGTGAAAATGTGGAAACTGCTCTTCAATTCTGCTGATTCCCACGTGGCTTCAAAGTTTGAAACAATTGATGGAATACGAATTTATGAAACTAAATAATTGCACAACACTGCTCATGAATAGTCACCCCTACTCTAACGTTTGTGAGGTTATTTGGGTTATGTTATGGGTGCAAAGCCTGTATTTTATCTTTTTAAGTCCGTGGCACCACATAGTGGGCACATTCCTCTACTGTTGAGACGTGGATCATAAACAAATTATTTTGGTGTTTGTTAATTCAACAACCTGTGTAAGTGTAATATTCTCATGTACATTGGTTATGTTATATTTCAGTATTTTTTGGAGCTGATGAAAGTGCCAAGAGTGGAGTCAAAACTTAGAGTATTCTCTTTCAAAATTCAGTTTGGGACTCAGGTTTGCTGTTGTCTGCAATGATTTTCTAATTTTGTTGTGGATTTGGTTTCTTGAGAATATTATTTTCAATCTGCAGATTACAGAGTTTAAGAAGAATTTACACACAGTGAACTCTGCTTGTGAAGAGGTACTTTGCTTATGAATCTAATAGACACATATGGCTTGTATTTTTTTAAACCACGTGCTTTTTCTTTTATCTTTGCCTTAGGTCCGAAACTCATTCAAACTAAAGGAGATCATGAAGAAAATTCTTTATTTGGGTAATACATTGAATCAAGGAACAGCAAGGGGTATGTCTTTTTTTACTAACAAAAATGCTTTTATTATCATTCTCTTCTGGTTAGGGGAAATATGTATGGTGTACTTCTCTTGGATTTTTAAAATTAGATAATAATTGGCTCTTAATATAAATTTGTTTTTTATATCTGTTCTCATAGAACTTGAGTGTGAAATGTTTCCACTTTGTACAGGATCTGCTGTTGGATTCAAGTTAGATAGTCTTTTAAAACTAACCGACACTCGTGCTTCAAATAGTAAAATGACACTCATGCATTTTCTTTGCAAGGTAATTGTCTCACTTGATTTAGTTGAAGATATTATTTTGGTGGTTTAACTTTGTGTTTTCTTCTATTTGAATTCCAGGTCCTAGCTGAAAGGTTTCCTGGACTCCTTGATTTTCACCTTGACCTTGTTAGCTTGGAAGCAGCCACTAAGGTAACAATTTAGTTTTTGGTTATTTATATACAAAAGAACAAAGCTTTGCCTTACCTTGTTACCCTGATGTATTGGTCCAATGCACTTTTTACCCCTTATTTTGTTAAAAAAATAACACATTCCTTCCTTTTTCAATTAATTTTTGGCAATGCACCATATTGAAATATGGGTGTAAATATTGGAGATTGACTCTACAATAATTATAGATGATGGGATGACTTTTGCATTCAGTTATATATTATGAATTGGTCTTTATCTCTAGTCAATGTGGGATTCTCAACACACTACACTTATACTTAAAACATATACATCTCGGTACGTGAGATATTTATAGGTGGATTGGATATTATAATTATTGCTTAGTACCTATACAATTTTCACTCACCCTTCCATATTTTAAATGCTCGTGCATACCAGTTAGTACTAATTGGGAAATGAGTCCATCCATCATGTAACTTGTAAGTTTCAATCATGGTCAAAGCAACTGTACGACTAGGAGACAAAAATCACCAGTTTTGGCGGTCATTTTTTCATCCTTTTTTTTTCAAACATTCGCATTGGACTTTGCAAATGCCATGCTAAACCCAAAGTGCTTTACTTCAGACTGGAAATTATGGGAGAAATGCAATTGGACTGAAAAATTCGGGAAGGAAAATACTGACCTAAATGTAAAAGTCCTAATTAGCATCCTTCAACTTGGCCCTTTCATAAATATCCACTGTAATTTCAATTTGGAAATTAATCCTTTTAAACTTTGTGAAGAAAATAGCCCCTCAATCATAAGTGTGCAAATTTAGAAACCATAGATGAAATTGTAATTTCCCATAATCATAAAATCAAGAAATTTCGCATCAACAAAAGTCCAAATTGAATGGGTACTAATTTTTAGTTCTATGGACTACTTGATCAATAGAACTAGGTGTTGAAAGTTTAAGAAGTTTGGTTGCTGAAAATTAAAACCTTAATATCTGCACTTGTAAGGAAAAGAAAATGATGTTTGTACAGGCTTACTGTTAGTATTAGTTAACGTGATTTCGATGAATAGTGATCATAAACTCATGATCTTGCAGATACAATTGAAGTCATTAGCAGAAGAAATGCAAGCAATCATCAGGGGATTAGAAAAGGTTAAACAGGAGCTTGCTGCATCTGAAAACGATGGCCCCGTGACTGAAGTTTTTCGTAAGGTGCTTAGTATTCTTGATTCTTCATTAAATCATTTAAAGATCACAATTCAATGCAAAGAAAGTTATGTGTCTAAACTTAAGTCTTAATACTGGTTTCCTGCATCAAGAAGGTATCATTTTAATCATCAGTTAATTCAATTCTATAGTCAATCCCAAGGAATTCTACTGTTGATGTATCGATTAAGGCTCCAACAATTTTTTTCATAAATTTTGTTTGTTCATTGTATTTATTTGGGTGCAGTTTTGGTCTCAATCTTTTTCTTTATACATTTTGAGATTTAGACTTCTCTCTGATCATTAGTAATAAGCCTATGCATTAGCAACAGGCAGTTAAGTGTTCTCTTGTATTCTGTTATGTTTCTTTCAGATCAGTTAGCTTTGGTTTAGATCGGTTAGTTAGATTGCTTTATATACTTCCTGTACTCGGTTACTCTTCAGCAATTACAAATTCATGTTGACATAAATTCTAAAATGTCTTTCTCTTCTCTCTCAATCTTAATATCTAATGTGTATTTTCAATTCATTTGACTCACTTCTTTAATTCAGACATCGAAGGAATTCATTGCTGTTGCAGGGTCAGAGGTGGCATCTGTAACAAATCTATATTCTGTGGTGGTAATATATACTTAGCCATCCTTTTGCTTGATTATATATATGTATAAGGAAACATACAGATTGTGCGATTTATTTGTGGACAGGGTAGAAATGCAGATGCACTTGCCCTATATTTTGGTGAGGATCCTGCACGTTGTCCTTTCGAGCAAGGTTGGTTTAGCGTTAATACTTTATTCTTGTTGATGGTAGGACAGAAAAGCATAGGATAAGAGAGGATAGTAGACAAGGAAAGAAGGACAGACTGTAGTTTCATCATTCTTGCATGTTAATGATTTGTTTAGCAAAAAGAAGTGACATGTTTTGTCATCTATTTTATAATGCTGATGCCAACTTGTTACTGTTGCTTTTTTTGTTTGCAGTTACTGCAACTCTATTGAATTTCACAAGGTTGTTTCTGAAGGCACATGAAGAGAATTGCAAACAAACAGTGTTAGAGAAAAAGAAAGCTGATAAAGAGGCTGAAATGGAGAAGGCTAAAGGCATTAACTTCATAAGGAAGAGTGGAAAAGATGAAGAAGAAGAAAGTTGAGAAGGAGATTGAAGTGTAGAAGGCTAAGGAGGAGAAAGAGGGCAAAGATAGTTGAAGACTGGGTTGTCAGCTCCTTTGCACCAACGTCATTCTCAAGCCAAAGAGCAGAGATCTATCTGTGGGTAGAAAGGGAACTGCTTCCGATATCAAGTTAAGTATCCCACTTGTGAGATCTTGGTGAGACAATTAGCCTTTCAAGGTGATCTAATGAAGTGAAATGGCATATTCTTTCCATCTATGAACATACAAAAAGTCTTGGGAGTGGACTCATTGATGACATGTTGAATCAAATTTTTGTTGATCATTCACAGAAGAATACTCGGGAAAGGCCAATCTAGACCCAGCATGAATGCTTCTCATGATCACTCATTTCACCAATCGAGAATCATCGGCTTTGATCTTTATCGTTCATTTCACCAAAGCCTGTGTTGTACCATGAAACCTTTTGTACAAACCTTGAAGCCTCTTCTCTAGGATTCAATTCTTCTCATGTAAAATAGAAAGTAGTTTCCCTTATTTCTTTTAATAGAGATTTTAGTGGGACAACCGAAGATCATGTTGTAAGCTGTCAGGTTAAGAAAAGAATTAGAAATCAGGTCTCTGTACTGTAATTGTATTACAAGCCTGAGATAGAAATCCTAGTTTCAGTTAACTTGTGTAATGCTACACATATTAGTGAAAAAGCTTCTTGTTGGATTCAGTTGTCCCAGGGATAGTAGAAAATCACTTTTCAAATTCACTGATAGGATAGCTATTTAATGGTCCTGCCTGGGAAGGTACCTCATTGATAGCATCAATATATGCATCTGCAGAGAGACATTTCCCATTTGTAAGCCATTTTGTAATACATAATACGATTTCATTTGGTGTGGACATTCAGAATCTTTTACTTGAGATATATCACGATAAAATTTGCTAAAAAACACTTGATTGTCGGCTAGGTAGTTGGTTAAAATCCCCTTGCAAACCAAAAAATGAAACAATTTATGCTTCCACATTCCAGAATGACCAATCCAAGCCTGTTTCTTCCCCACTTCCATATTTTTGTCCTGCACCCAATAAATATATAAATTTCCATTTTGTTCTTTTCAGATTACATAATCCAGAAGTTTTTTTTTTAAGAAGTTTTTAGATTACATGATCTACCGATTGTACAATCCAAAAAGGACAAAATAGGAACTTTCATATTTATGGGGTGCAGGATGAGATATATGATGGTGGAGGAAGTAATGCCCCCAATCCAAAGAGTCACGTTTCCCATGCCTCTCAATCTCAAGGTTAGGCCCATTAGATGAATTGACGGATCCTGATTTTAGTATAGAAAATTACCCCAGCATTTGCATTTCCTCTGTTTCTCAGCATTGTTGTCGTGAACACCTGGTTAACAAGCTGGAAATATCTACAAGTTTGGTTTAAAAGCACTAAATTTCAGTTGAACTTTATAGAAGCAATTCAGTTTTTTCTTCTGTAACTCAATGTAGGTTCTGTGGTTTGGTGTCCATATATCATGATTTGTCGAGACTTGTTTCCATTCAATGATCATATGTACTGGGATCACAATATACTAATACCAACACCCTATCATTCATTGGTTGACATTTAGATGCTCTCATGCATACATTTTGAAAAATAATTTAGAGGCTTGAGCTGATGTAAAATGAACATATTCTTCATGGGATCCACAACTCAGGCAAATCCTATACAGTTACAACATAATTTGTCTTTCATGGGATTCTGAACGTAATTATGCTAGAAACATCAACAATAAGAAAGTGCGTGACCCTTTAAGATGTGAGTATTCATATCCATAAGTAAACAAACAGCAACCTTTGTATTATTCACAAGGAAAAGATTACGGATAAATATACAAGGTAAGAGAGATGGAATAAAAGTAAGACATGGTTTAACAGTATAAAAGAAAGACATCAAAATAAAATGGTGAATCAATCTTCAGCTTCTAGCTTTTGCACATAGCTGAGCTGAGGTTCCTCTGTTGAAAACCTTTATGCCTTCCGAAGTTGCTCGACTTGGTTCGAGTAACATGAATGAATTTTTGAAAAGCATGCAAGATGGTTGAAATAACTTGTAGTACCTTATCTTACTTAAGGTAGTTCTTCAAAATTCTTTAATACCAAGTAACCACAATTGTCCTCCTCTCCCGGGAATTCAATCCTCAAAAGAATCTTGTCTTCATGATCATCCATCAACCCCATCTTGCAGTATTTGTAAAACATGCAGCTCACAATTGTGTCAATTATGATGAAAAGTGAGTACAAATAAGCAATGAAAATGCCCTCTAAAGCCATAAAAGGCCATGATGAAATTCCACTATTGTGAAAGGCTCTTACAATCCTGAACTGGAACAAGGCCTCAATGGCTGCAAGGCCTACATTAGCAGGCAGAGCCAGGAACAAAGCCATTGATGTCTTCCCCCTTAGCATAACACAGGCCTTGAGAATTGCCATGAACCCCCTATGTTTCTCCATGCCAGATACAGTGAGTGCCATGTTGCAAATCACTAATGCATTGGCAAGGATCACAGAAAACAGAACTGCACCTGCAGCTGACATCAAACGTGTGCTACTTGGTGAAGAGTATCCAAATCCTTCAGCAAAGGTGAAGGCCAAGAACAGGAGGCAAAAGCAAGATGCATTGGCGGAGAGAATAAAGAAAGAATTGTAGATGTAGGTGAGGAGGAGAGGCTTGTAGTGGAATAGGGTGGAAGTGAAGGAAGATGGAAAAGTTGGCTTGTGTTGATTTAGAGCTTGAATTACTGATGCTTTTGCAATGAGGAGAAAGGTGAGAGTGAAAGGAAGGGTGATGATTGAAGCAGTGATTGTTTGAGAAACCTTAAGGTTGAGAATGGTAAACAACTTTGATGAGGAAGGAAAGCCAGCAGCATCAAAGAGAGACCTTAGGTGAGTGTGTATTTGAGGCAAGAGGGATGAAGAGGCTGGAACTAAAGCCTGTGATAGGAGTATTGCTGCTGAGAAAGGAAGGGCCAGAAAAGCTACAGTTGAGGTGAAATAATGATAGTTTTGAAGAAAACTGTGAATTGATCTTCTCAAAATTTTGCATGAAACCCCCATTGGAATTGATCTTTTCCTTGCTCCTAGGAGAGAAAGAAGAGATAGAAGGTGATGAATTGAGTGGCTTCTCAATTCTCACTAAAAGGAGACCCTTTGACACAGGTGGTGTTTGTTTCTTTTCTTCCAAGTTTTCTCTTTTGATTTTGCTCTTGATTTTTGGAAGGGTTGGTTAGAGAGTTTAAAAGGTTGGTGTTTTTAAGGAACAGATAGGCCAACAAAAATAAACTAACTCCTACCAAGGTGGAGTTGTTCAGAAAGTTCAGACTTTGTTGTTGGTTTTTGCTTCAGAATTATATTTTTGACTCTTCTTTGTGTAGTGAAAAAACCCCAACAAGAGGTTCTTAAGAGGGCAAAGGCAAAGCACCATCTTCATGGCGTCACTGAGTTGATATATTAGCATTTTGCAATTAGTGATTTGGTATATGACAGCCTTTAAGTCTTTGTCTTGATTATGAAATGTCTCCTTACTTAAATTGCACATAATTCAGTCAGTAGCTTATTATTGATGCCTAGAATACTTTTTTGCAACTCTAAGTAATATATTTAAATCATACCAAATTGAATCATTCAATTTTGACCCCTTATCTTGTATTTCAAGTGTGATTTTAAATATTTTTAGTACAACTCAACACTTGATTGCAAAAATAAAAAGAAATAATTTAATGGTTATGCAAACTCAATACTTGAGTGCAAATATAAAAAGAAATCATTTAAGGTTATGCAATGACACTTTACACTATTATTAACTAATAAAAACCATTATTAATATAACTTTAAGATAATTAACTTAAAAGTTAATTAAATTTTATAGTAATTTATAATTGATTGATTGATATTATAATCGTTCACAAAGAAAATGAGATATTATTTGACTTTTCATTATGCATAATGAATATTATGAACTATAAGAAAATGAGATACTATTTTGCAACCCTTTTGAACACTTTTCTTTCACGTGGCATAAGAAGTGAACGTGAATTGCAAGATATAATAGCAACTATGAAAATAGCAAATACGACAGAAGAAAGGAAAGGTAAACAAAAATGGTGTAACTTCTACTCCCATCAACAATTATTATTAGAAATATAAAAAATAAAAATAATAACACATCAAATCATGACCGTCAATTTGATCAAAATAACATGCACATCTAGCATTATGGATGGATGTGATGTGATGTGAAGAGGTTGAACTCTATGCTTAGGTGGAGGCATGGTGGCCAATGAGGAAAAAGTATCATTCAGTTGGTGAAGTATGTACTAATGTAGTTTGACTTGGTTAGTTAGGGAGTTTTCCATTTGGGATAAGACCTTATCATAATATGATTTGAATTGATTTGGTAGGGTACAATAATAATAATAAATAATAATAATAATAGTTTAATTAAACAAGTTTTATTAGTATTTTAATTTTGGTGTTGTACCTCCTTATTCCCTTGCTGGGGTGGCAACACATTTGGTGACATTCTAACTGAAATTTAATTGTAATTAGGTGATTGAAGACAATGACCATTATGGAAGGTTTACTTATCAAGGATTCTTTTTTCTTTATCCCCTTCTTCAGCATGGCATAGAAAAGAGAAAACGTAGGAAGAAAAAAAAAATAATGGGATATATATATATTAAGTGTCGGTTCCTTTTTTTTAATTATTATGGTTTAACATTAATTTTGTCAAATCTTATTTTAAATATAACTTAATGAGTTTTTATCGTGGTTACATAGTTATATGTTGGTCACATAATTGATGTAGTAAAAAAAAATCGTGTTTAATCTCACTTAGGTTTCTTAAAATGCAAGAGTTATATTTAGGGTTTTACTTTATTCTAATGTGAGTTTCACTATGCTATATTGTTTTTATAATTTTTACTTTAACAAAATAGTTTTATAAGATTTACATTTTAATATTTTTATTTATACTTTTTAACATTTTATAACTTAAAAATTTATCTTTTAAGATTTAAATTTTTTTTAAGATTTAAGGTTTTAAATTTTAGATCACCTCAACATACTTTAATAAGTATTTTATAAGATTGTGATGTTAAGATATGACCATGTCTTCTGAATTACAGATGTGATTATGAGCAAATAAATTTTGAGAAATTTGTTATAGAGAAAAAGAAAATCTAATTTTGAAATTAATATTTATAGTGTATATGCATGTACCACACAACCTTCAACGTCGTTTTTCTTGTAAATCTTAATCATATCAAATCTTCATGTCAAGTCTATCTTAACTTCCTTAAATTCTAACAGAATTTCATGTTGTTGTACAAATAATGGAATGACTTTTGGACTAATAAAGCGGGATTACCTAACACGTAAAGCTATCTCTTTCCATATTACAAATTAAAATGAGGATAACTTTACTCTTGTTTTATGTCATTTTGGCATTCATCTTAATGGAGTTAGTATATTTATCTCTTTTTTTTCTCCTTCTTATAGATATTCTTTTTCAAAAAGATATTGTTCAATATTGGACTACTATGTTTATGCGTACATATGATAAAATGGGATAAAAATAAAAGAAAAGTCTCATTAATAATATTTTAAGTTTTCTAACATTCCAATTAATATTTATATATTTTTAAATATTTTTTAACAAATGCTTAGACCCGACATAATTCATATGGAAATGAATTTTTCATTAGAACTATTAAAATTCAGACTAATACTTGATGATACTTGGTGGTGATGATAATAAATATAATTAAGTGGGAGTGATTATTATTTATTGGTAATTTATTATATATTTAAATATTTGTATGCCTATTTGTTAATTAACACTAATAAGTATTTATGTTTATATAGAACTTTCTATATAAGTAAACATGATTAAATGATCTAACAGCTCATATTAGTAAAGAAAAGTATTGCAACCCAATTTTTTTAATTATAAAATTAATGATTAATTATTATAGTATTATTTGAATTAATCAATCATTTGAATGAAACATTCAAAGTGCAGCCTTTTATTGAAATAAAATATACAATAATTATTCATAAGTACAAAGAAAGTATATATGGAATGCTTGTATCATGGTAATGTAATAAAGGAAATATATTTTCTGATATTATATCTTGTACAGTTTCCGGTTTTACATAATTAATACGAACAAAAGGAAATCATACCTTTTATATGAAGACAACGGCAATGTCACATTGATAATAGTAAGTTAGTATATTTAGACTCAAGAGATATCTTTTTAGAATGATAATAAAGAAATCAAGATGAAAATTAATACTTCTTGTTTTCAAAAGAATAAAGACCTGAAAATAAAGTAAAGAATGTGATAATTCTTTGAATCATATTTTAAAATTTCATACTTGTTATGTCTGATAGACGGAAGGGTTGTATTATTTAACAAATTAAAACATTATTTGAACAGCATCTTTCAGATGATATTTGTAAAAATATTTTAAATTTAATTAAATTGTAATCTAATTCTCTCTTATTGTGATTTTTCTGTTTTTCATATATTCTCTAAGAGTTATCTTTGTTATAATCTTTTATGTGTTTGTAGTTAGGATAGTCAAAATGAATTCTTGAGTTATCAATCTTAACGAAAGATTCAAAAGAAATATTTAGAAATGATTTGTATACTCATAATTGTAATCAAGTTTGATCAGTGGAACCTCTAATAAGTTTTTTAGAGGATAATTAAACACAGTTTTGAAAGGTGTTCAAAAAAAAAAGTAACAAAACTTTTAATGATTAAACAACAAAGTAAATTAACCTATCAACAAAGAACATAGAACATATAAACAAAGTAAATTAACCTAACCTCAAAAAATTATGAATAAGACAAAAAAACTACAGAAATTTAAGTTTTTATAATTACAGAAAATTAAACATGTATGTTTAATTTAGTTTTAGAGATTATGTTAAGAGAAGGTATTTTGTCAATATATAAGAAATTTAACAAATTTAAATTGATAATTATAATATTCCTAGCTCAAACAAAAATAAGCCACAATATTTAGTTATTGACTTTCGAAAATTTGCATCCATAACAAATTCTCACCGAAACAAAATCCATTCGGCTGCACTATAAAAGCTTGTGTTCGATAATATCTGAATTATGGTTGGTACCAAAGACTTTTGTATTATAACTTACAATTCTTCAGAAAAAAGTTATAAGAACATGGGTGAAAATTTAATAAATAAATAAAAAAAATAGAAAAGCAAACATTAGAAGTCATATTAGATCATTTAATTTAAAATTTTCCATAAAAATAATTTATTATTTATTCATTAGCCAATGCCTTAAAAAACACTAGATAATATTTTAGCCTAAATTATATAGGTTTGAAAATTTTTAAAAGACAGTAAAAACCCCCCAATTAAAATATATGGTATTTTGTGATTTAGGGTGAACTGGTAAATCATGCTTGCTAATTCAAAATATGATTTAGTTTCTTACGTCTGTATTCCGCCAGCATAATAACTCAACCATTAGCAAGAATAGATGGCCAACAAAAAATGTGTTGTAGAGGATTAATTATATATACTAGAAAAACTGGGTTCAACCCTATTTTACAACAAAAATGACCTCGTTAACAGTTATTTACGAGGCCGAAGAATATGGAGTGACTTGTAAATGAATTTGCAATAAACAAATGTTCATTTACAATAAACAAATATTCAATCGCAATAATAATGGTAGCCCTCCAAAGCTTGTCTTACTGAATTCTGCAGCCTTGTTCTTCTTGTCGGAGAAATATCAGGCCCCGTCTAAGCCTCTACAAAGAAAAAGATCAAGAAATGTTTTTTATATGGTACATGAACTACATTCAGAACCATAGAATTAAGCTGCTGAATAAAATGCATTATAAGATCAAATTCAACAATACAGCTCAGATTATTCCTATATGTTAAAAATGGCCTAATACCTCGGTGGTATCTCTGATGCGTAGGAGATCTAATCTTTCCGCAGGCCTCCTATTGGAGAGGGTAGTCAGCTGCAATCAAAGCCAAAATTAGTACAAAGCAATGAAAATAGTAAAAGGTGATGTTTTCACCGACAAAGAAAGAAAACGTTACCCAAAAACTAAAGCGCTCAGGGTCTTTCAATGAGGGCATCATTACTTCAACACTAGCGAGTCTCTCAAGTTTTCTTTGATCTGTATCATATTTCAGTAGTTTAGTATTGCAACAGTTCATTGTAATTAGTAAAGGTGCAAAGAGGAAAAATAAGGTCACTCTCACATACTAAAATAGGATACCAAAAACTATGGCATCAGCAGAAAAAAGAAAACAAATTTCTGTGAGGGTGAAGGAAATAATGGTTCAGCTTCTGCCCCCATCCCAAATTGTCAAAAGGAAAGGGAGATGACCAATACATCTAGGTTTTCATTATAACCAAGGTACAAAGAAGTTCTGGGTAAACATCATATACTTATGGTTTAGGAAATACCATGTCTTGCTGCTTCTTTAGCTCTTGCTATCCATGATCGAGCACTTTCAGCCGCATTAGACGTCAATTCCAGTAACTGAGACCACATAACAAGTTATTACTTAGAATGATGAATTCATTTGTTGCTGTATAATTCATTCCATATAAAGAGTCATCAGAATTATGGCTAAGCCTTAGCATTTAAAAATAATGCATCGAGAAATATAATCAAAGATCTCTTAATTCAAACCACTATGGGTAGTTTGCATGATCTTAAGTTCAAACACCGTTTCCTCCGTTGTACACCCAAAAAATAAATAGACCTAATCATTCAAGTTTCCATGATTTCACAATTTGGTAAGAACAGAAGGAAAACTACCTGTTGCAGCAAAGCCGAAGTCAAACAAATTACAAACAATTCATTAATTAAAATAAATTTATAATACTCGAGAATGAAATTTATACATTTCATCCATAATAACTTGTGAAAGCTTCTTTACTTGAACTGTTAAATTTAAGTGTCTATTAACAGGAGTATTATCCACCACTCTACCCTATGAAGCGCATTCACTTCAAGCTCTATACATATATGGTGATAGTCCAATAACCTAAAATGCTATCTACATGACAGTGAGCTTACAAACAAATTCATACCAAAATTTTAGTGAACTTACAGTCTCTCTTTCAGTAGTCCCTTCCGGTGGCAAAATATCCTGTATCCATTCAACCTCGGCAACACGATACCTGCACAAAACATTAAGGAATAAGCCCATGTTTCCATGAAAGAGAAACAGCCATATCAACAGCTAGAATTTGTGAAACATAACACCCAGAGACAACGCACCCATCTTGATCCCACGATCGGATGATACGAAATCTCCTACGACTTTCAATCTGCAGGTAGCAATACATTCTAAGACATTTAAATATTTACGAATAAAATTAAATAAAAAAACAAGTCTACTGTAATAGAATCCAGGTTAGAATAGAAAATTCTTAGGAGCCTCCAAAGTATCCTAGAAACACTAATACCAGTCCAGCAGTGACAAAATAAAATGAGAAACAAACGCCATGACTACTGACTGTTAGAGTGAACTAGTACAACTAGCCAATTGTCCACAATATACTCAAGTCCTTCGGGCAAGCATATATATATAAACAATAAAAGTTGTAGATTTCAATAAAATGCTTTCAGCATTTATCAAAATTCTCAGAAAATTTACAATGTGAGAACAGTGTAAACAGTCAGAATCATGACAAAATCTAGATTTTTTGCTTTGTAATCAAGAGTTGCTAATTTTTACAATCAACTAAAATCATTCTAACTCTTAGAATTTGGACTCAAGATCTAACTAAACCTGCAAAAGACTTGTAAGGTAAAGACTACCCAAGCCTTATATGCTCTATTTCATTCTTATATCTAGTCAATGAAACGAAATGAGCACCCTTGAGGCTACAATTAATACAGCCCCAAAAGAGACCACAATTACAGCAAGCCGATGACAAGAATTAAGGCAGCTTTCCAACACTCCCCACCACCCCTCCCCCACAGACTTACTGTTACTAGTCTGTAGCGTGGAAAATGCAGGAAAGCCAACAATGGATCTAGGATAGGTTCTACTACTATCTAAGAGTTCGAACTTAGGTCTAAATACAAAACCGCTTGAAAGATAAGGATTGACCAAGCCTTATAAGCTCTATTTTGGTCAGGTATCTGTGAGACTAAACCACCATTCTCAAGGCTGCAATTAAGGTAGATTACCAAAGAGGCCACAAATAAGGCAAACTAAGGGTGACTGTAATAAAGGCAGTTCCAACAGTAACAAATCTCTGCTTAGTTTCAGAAAATGATTGCTGGATATGGTTTAGCCTAATTCAGCTCACACCAGTAAAGCAATATTTCATCATTCATGAAACTCCATTGACAGAAAGAAATCCTCCTAAATAAATCTACACAGCGAAAATCCAGACAAAATGTTGACATAACAATGAGATTGTATTGTTGAGATTGTGATAAGATTATTGATATTTTGAGATATAGGCTGAAATTGAGTTAAAATATTTCATTGATTTTATTTTAAGGGTAATTAGACTAAAGATATTGCTATGTTCTTTCCCTAATTATAGGAGATATCTAGCACAAAACTTCTATGTAAATGATAGGTCTAGGAGGCCCGCCTATGCAAGTTTTTCACTAAAATATTTTCGTTTTCTTTGTTACAAGAAAAACCTATACCTTTTCAGTTTTTGATTTTGGAAAAAGAGAATTTAAAGATGGGAATTGTTTGATATTTAGTGAATCTCATCATATTTAGAATCACAGTAGAGAACTATTCTTAGAAAGTAGATAAAGAAAGAAATCCCACCAAGAAAGATAATAGAGAGCAGTTTCTTGCTATTGAAAGTTGAGAGAAAGACACAAAAATACTTCCAAATTTCATCTTCACTAATAAAGTATCATAACTAGAGCAAATAAGGATACATAAGTACATAGAGAAATCAGTTAAATTTTCACCTCTATATAAAAACGACCATCTGGAAGTGGTTCACACCTACAGCATCATAAAAAATGTTATTTCAACCAAGTGACATACATGAGAATGGATTTCATATGGGGAAGGAGATATGCTTTTGCGATTTTTTTTTTTTTTATTTTGACATGAAAACTATGCCAAGCACCTACTCGGTGATTTCCACTTCACAGGCAAACTCAGCTAAGGAACCTGACGAAGAATCAAGAACAGCCTACAAGATGAAAAGACAAGTCACACACAGTAACAGATAGCAATGGCCAGTGCTATATAGCAAAAAAGGGGAGAAAAGGGATAAGTGAATAATCTACCATTCCCATCCGATGATTGCCTTCCATTATTCTTCTTACCTGTTTTATTTAAAAAATATATAATTAATAAATCAGAGATATGATGCCATTCAGAGTTTCATACTATCTGATATTAGTAGTTTAGTACCATTTATAATTAAGTTAATGGATTAACTATGCCAAATAAATCCCAGATTAGTATCCACTGACAGCTTCAGTGCAAATTTGAAAACGATAAATATAGCTCAGACAGCATATACCCAGTTACCAGTCCATTCACTGCCCCTTCCAAGTGTTGCAATCTTGCACTGATGTTCGTACAAGAGTAGAAGAATAATATATTGAGAACACAATTTGTCCTCTATTCTACAATTATTTAAAGGGTAAATTACACTCTCCCTAACAGATTTACATCTTCAACTTACCCCAATACTTTTTGCACAACTGAACTCCTCAAAGGTTTGGGTTAAAGTGAAAATTGTTATACCCACAATTAAAACCATGGTTAACAAGCCTAAAACAATACGTAAATTATGCAAAGAGAATTTATATTTTCACTTTAAATGAAACTTCAGGAGGGTTCAGTGATAGAGAAAAGAAAAAGGTATATGAAGTAAGTAAAGTGTGAAATTACTTAGGATTAGTGTAATTTACTGTTATTTTAACTAGTGAAGAGAGCCCTAAGTTCCAACTTTCTAATTAAGTGCTTCACAGTAGTCCATCCTAAAACAATATTTGTAATTCAAGACAAAATTATAATACATTATAAGAAACTGTTTCGTGAAAATTTATTATGAATAAGAATATTTTCAGTATTTTCACAGAAAAATGTTAATTTTCTTCATACATTTCGATGTGTAAGAAAATAAAAAAAGAACGTCCCACTAAAAATGTCCACCAGCATCCACCAAGCATAGTTAAACACAAATAAACATTTCAATAAACTCATAAGACTAGTAAGTAAACACTTGGGAGGCATTCGTAACTACTACTGCCCCAAATACAAATTGGCAAATTGCATACAATCAGGTTGGGTATGAATGAACTTCACTTGATCATCAGATTTTAGATTAAAGTTCATATGCTAGTCCATACCCATTTTGGGTGATACAAATCCACTAATTTTTTGATTTCAGTAACATAAGAGTTGAACTAAAAAATAGATTTTAGAGTTTAAAAGGGGCATGGTGAACAATTTCAATGATAAGGTTCATTGACATTCCTAGCACTGTAAATGCTATCATGCATACATTTGTACTCAATTCGATGAGGTATTTATTGGTTTTGTCTTGTAAGCACTTCTGAGGCAAAGTTAGCCACCATTAGACATTTTAATAACCTCATAACACTATTCCACAAGTACAGTTTGATAATTGATATTTGTAAGACATAGTTAACTACAATTAGACATTTCAATGACCTCATGACACTATTAACCACTTTTGAGACTTTTAACAATTAGTTCCATGAGTAGTCCAGCACATTCAGATCATTGTCTACGATAACAAAGTAACCATTTTATGGCAAAGTACCATATTTACACTTGTGATTAAAACCAAACGTGATAGGTGGACATAGATAGGAGGATTCCTAAGAGTGAGTTGATCACTAGAGAAAAATAACTAGTATATGTTTTTTGAGTATTTATAATAAATCAAATAGTTTAATTGGTGTATCCTCCGTCCCAGGTCCCAACTACTCACCAACATTAGGCAGATGTGCTTGAAAAGACCCTACCGTTTCTTAATGACGAACCACTAGAAAACTAATCACCAACTAGAACATTTAAGATATATTATATTTCATTTTTTTCTAGTAACTATCAACATCTGTTACCAACTCACCATGAGTCTATACCGAGGTTCAAATATATTGAGTGGAAACTTTTGACATGGTATGACAACATCCATGACAAAAAGAGGGAGTAAATCAACACCAGCGTTGATTAAACCATCCTGCTCTTGCTTCCTTTCAGCATATTCCTCAGGAAAGTTCTTTTGTATGATGTTCTTCAATGTCACACTAGAAACATTTGACAAGATATATTAGAAAAGTGAGAGTAAATGAAATCTGTTAGAACTTTAATTCGACCAAAATATCTGAAGATTAAACTGAATAACACATACTCATAAGCCCAGAAGAATTGCATGTTATAGGTACCAAAGGGCTTCACCCTAAACCAGAATGGCGTTCGAATCATATGCATTTTATGTCCTATTAATTTGGAGACAAACGTTGTCTCAATTTCATTAAGTGACTTCCTACTGCCATGTGATTGGCTGGCTATCAACATATTATAGCTATAACAGTGACTGACTATCCCACTATAAACTACAAGAAAAATAAAGTAACCCAGAGCTTTCACGCAGTTTCCATATAGCATTAGGGCATTGTAGAGACTATAGACAACTCACCTGATGGAACATGTTCTGGGACTAATAAACAAAACTGTCCTGCACAATGGGCATCTGTTTCCTAACACATGAGGACAAGAATCAACACAGCATAGAATACATAGATCACTGTATAAAATACGATCACCAGAATATATCACTAACCACGATCCATTGACTGAAATAGACATGAACGACAAAAAGAATGTCCACAAGGGGTTGTGACAGGTTCGTACAGTAGCTTCAGGCAGAGAGTGCAATCAAAATCATCGTTACGCTCGGTTTGTCCATGTGTACTCATCCCTGTTGAACTAGATGAAACTCTTTCTAAATTTTGAAGAGAAGCCCGAAGAGAATTACTGCATGATATTGAAAGAAATGAAAAATTCAGATATTCCATCTAAATTTAGAAAACAGGTATACACAATAGAAATACACACACACACGCACATAGATAAAAGAAGCCAAGACTTGCAAATATGTAATACCTAAAAGGATCAACTTGAAGGCCTGAAAGAATAACATCCCGGGCTTTTTCATATTTCTCTAACTGTGAATTTAAAACAATATCATATCAAGTTACATTCAAAATGAACATCATAACATAATAACATAAAAGTAGAGAAGAGAGGCATATGTTGGGACTTCAGAAAAGGATATGCAATTGGCCATGGGCAAACACGCACGACATGACTTCGTGTATTATATAGAAACTTAAAAATCCTAAAGCACATACATAATAGAAGTCACTTATGATATCTGGCTTTACACAAACTATGCAGGTTCCACTTCCACACCTTCTAAGTTTAAACTCACAACAAAGAAGCATAACAATAACGACTCTAATTAAAGTTATCTATATAAACCATAGAGGACCTAGAACTTAAGAAAAGCACATTGATAGATGTATAAAATGTAAAGAGGCATCTTTAGAAACACAGTTGCACAGTTTATTTGGTTTATTTGAAGAAAAACCCAAATAATTTTAATTACTTTCTGTCTGGTAGGTTTCTGAAAGAATTTAGCACATACTGTAATGGTTCCTTCTATTTCAAAGAATTTCCCAGAATCACAGGCTATGAGTTATAACCAAAAACATTTGGCAATATCCCTTGTTCTTTTTAATCACATAACATCATGTCCATCTCTAAACTTGCCCTTCACTTGAGTTCCCCATGAGTTAAAACACCAATGCATAGGAAGGAGATAACAATTATAGAATAATATACTTCATTAAAAAACATCAGGGGCTACCCCTACAAATTCAAAAAGACAGATTAAATGGTAACACCATGAGAACCTTACCAGGAGAAGAGCATTGGCCTTTAAAAGATATGATTTTGCTGCATTACTTTGGAGTTCAACAAGCTTCTCAGCATCCTTCAAAGCCAACTGGAAATGGTTGTCACGAATCAGTTTAACATGAGCATATTAATTTAGAAATACTATCATATATCCACTCAGATAAACATTATGCAAAGTGGACATACTTCAGCAAGGGTTGTGGGTTCAAGCCCACTCAATGGCCTACATTCTGAAGATGATGGTGTTCTACGCATGAAATATTGGCTAATCCTGATTGGAAAATATCATGATTGCCATGAGACCACTGAACTATACGAAACTGAAGCAAAATTATTTGGAAGATGATCAAGCAATTATGTTTGTAAACGAGATATTCCAAAGAAAATTGTTACACTGTGCTTAACCTAATATAAGCTGCACTTCGATTGCTGAGGATGATTGGATCACCTGATTTGATGTTATTGGCTCTTGAGTAAAAATTGATTGCCTGAAATAATGACGAAGGCAAACATTAGAAAGACATTGTCTAAGCATTAAATTTCGTTGAGTATGAAATATTTCCACAACATCCCTTTATTATGTTCTGCAAAAGGGCTAGTAATGAATGAGAGATCTTTGTCCAAATTTGAGTAGTGTTTTCAGGAATAAAGCATGTATGAAGTGGGAAAACATAAAGAACGCCCAAAAAGAGGAACGGACTTAAGCATGACACTTAATGTTTCCCAAGCAAAGCATGAAGTAAAAGTCGTGAATTGACTAATGGACTATATATACTATATTATATTATGCAGGGTTTGTTGCCAACACCAATTCAATTAACTTCCATCTAACAGGCCAGCAGGCATGAGAATCAAACTCTAGAAAAGTTGCTTACTGAAACCATGTAATGTGTGCAGTAGAGAGAACGTCAACGGAACCCCCTACCCAACTCTCCCTAAAAAAAGTGTACATATTAGCAAACGAACCTCTTCCATTCTGTTCTCTCGAAAAGCAGCATTGCCATTCTGCACAAGCTCGTAAACGTAATGTAGTGTGTCCCATGACAAACCTTCTGACTTATTTTCCTGCAATCCAATCAGAGTTCAGAGTTCACAATCAAACTATAAAACAGTAGTGAACCTATGGCCCTAGTTAGATGAATTCCTCCACAACAACAGAAGAGATAAAACAATTAAAATGAATTAAGTTTCTCTTATGAATTAAAATGAACTAGGAATTCTCCCATTTAACTTCTTCAAAAAGTAACTGAAATTATAGGTTGATTTCCTCTTAATTAATTTTACGTTCTTATTTTCTACTCCTACAAGTGCTCAATCCAAACAGGCCAACATCAAACAAAGAAGACAAGACATCTCATCTGATTATCAGAAAGTTATATTAAAAACACTGTCATTGCCACACACCAAGAGTGCGAGGAAGGAACCAACGTTTATTGAAAACACAAAATTAAGCATGTTAATAAAACCGAATAAGATACAAAAAGAGTTAAAAAAAATAAAATCGAAATCACATTTCGAGTGTCTTTTCCTGTCCTCGGATTCACCACCTGAGAATTAGGAGTTAAAGGGAAAAATGTAAAGTGAGGAAACAAGAGTAGTTGTCTTTTGGCATGCTCATGGCAGCAAGTGGACGCGAAAAGAGGAAAGAGGCAAACGAAAGAAACAAGTCCGAAGAAAAAAAGCTGTGCACAGCTACAGAGAGAAGTAAAAACAAGCAAACGAAA
>Ga0209489_100150_pt1 | contig 106104 bp, 51 predicted proteins | sample SiratrowhiteBW_FD_187527 | JGI IMG/M metagenome (GOLD analysis project Ga0209489, IMG submission 187527) | Root nodule microbial communities of legume samples collected from California, USA - Siratro white BW (SPAdes) (version 2) | ecosystem: Host-associated > Plants > Roots > Nodule | place... | reverse complement strand
AGGAGAGAAGAGAAGTTTTTTTTTTTTTTTTTTCTTGTTGAAAACGTATATTAGTAAAACAAAGAAAACATGCATATGTATGATATACACCAGTGCCAGAAAGGCCATAGCAAGTAGAATGTGGAAGTTGGATGAAGTGTCCTGAGATAGAGCCACACGGCAACAATGCTATTGATGCTACTCCTTCCATCATCATCAACTCTTCCACGTTCCCCTCTTCCTTCTCCTCTGCCGAAAAATCTGACCCAAGAGAGAAAAATAACAAAATGAAAATGGGTAGGGGGGAAAAGTGATGGGAAAGCCAATTGAAACACAAAGTTTCAATCTTTTAACACTACAATCGCAGGATGAATGGAAAAAAATAAAAATAAAAACTACCCATTTGCGTGTGAGAGAGAGAATGATGAGTGGTTCGGTTCTGCCACAGAACAAACTGCAAAAGGAAGAAAAACACTGAAATGGAGAGAAAAAGAAGAAGCTGAGGTGAAAATGTTAATGGGGCAACAAAGAGTGTCCTTCGTCTTCCTTCTCACCTTTGCATTTTGCCTTATTTCAGATATGTTAAAGAATTGTAGTCCAATTAAAATAAATATAACTAAAATATAAAACAAATTTTAAATTTAATTAAAATTAAAAGTGAGTTTTACTGAATTATTCAACTTTTTATTGAATTAAATCAGTTTTAATTTTAATTAAAATAAAGTTAAATTAAGATATTTTTAATATATATTTTTTAATTTTTTTAATTTTCTTAAGACATCTCTTACATACTTTTCTTATTTATTTTCTTATAGAAAAATGAATCATAGATATTATTCTTAAAAAGTGAAATTTAGGATTTATGTATAATTTTTTCACAATTCTATTTTTAGTTTCAATTTTATAGTAGAAAAAAATGTTATAATTTTAATTATTTAGAATCTTTGTAAGAAAAAACAATTGTTAAATAACTTTAAAAAAATTTGTAAATTTTGTAGAGGTTTTTATTTTCAGAAACTATTTTTTTATGATAAAAGTTGCTAAAAATCACTACAACGAACTACAATGTACCGTCCACAAACAAATTTATAATAAATTTATTTCACAAAAGTGCATGGAGAGAGAATATGGTGATTGAGAAGACAATAATGCAGCAATTGAGAGTTTCAACCATAGAAAACACCGCGACAGAGAAGGCAGAGACGATGGAGAATAAACTGGGAGAAGAGACTCTGCTTTGTCATTATTAAGACTCAAAGGATATTGTAGTTGCTTGTGTATTATGATGAATGCCTTGTGACCAAAGATCACCAATGTGTGGAGTATTATGCTGTTTGAGCTGAGAATCAATAGTTACCCAGATTGTGGTGTATGTGGTTACTTGAGTGTAAGTTTTAACACACTTGTCATGTTTTCAAAGTCTTATCCACAACTAATTCTTTCACCCTACTTTAATAAATAACCCAAGTCAAATAGATGAATTTTTGTTATATTAGGTTTTTAATAATATGTATGGTTTGCAAATGAGACATTGAATGTCTATAACTTTTCTATATTCTTAGGACAATTCCTTGAAGAATATAGGATAAGGCAAGAGAAACTATCTTTGAAATATTATTGTAATTTAGATATGTTGAATAAATGATGGAATAATATCTTGTTGAGATTTGATTGAATTGAAAAAAATTCGCATATGGATAAGTTGAAGTTTAAATGTTAAGTTTGAAGAAGAACTTTGGACATTTTATAACTATATTGAGTTTAAATTGATATAAATATATGTAAGAGTAAAGTACAATTTTTTTGCTAAGATCTATTTTTTTATAAGAGAAATAAAATTAGTATTTTGAATCAAGATAAATTGGGATTAAAGAAATAAGTTAATTTTTAAATTGTAAATGGTTAAATTAATCTATGTTGGTTATTGTATACTACTTATGTAATATATTTATTATTGTAATTGAGTTATGTTTAAAAATTGAGTTGAATATGATATTAGATGACTAAGTTTATACATGTATGAAATTAAGAAGTTGTTGACTTTTTTAAGTATGACTTTCATAATAACTATAATTGAAACTTTCATAGATGTTAGAATAATGTATGACTTTTATTGTAACTTTAATTGAAACTTTCTTACATGTTAGAATAAAAGTCATTTTTAATTGTAATTTAAAACTTGGTAGAAGAATAAAATTTAATTTATTGTATTGAATTGGACTTGAAGTGATGCTTGGTATTTTGAGTTTTGCATAGTTAAATTAAATTTAATATTGGTTTAATATAAGTTTTTGCAATAGGTACTTAAAATTAGGTATTTTAAAATTGTTAAGAATGTATATTTGGTAGAATAAGTTTTTGGTGGTTTTTGAAAATATTCTAAGTTGTATGATAAAGTCATTTTTTTCTAATATTTTTGGTCAAGGGAAACCTTTCTTATTTGAGCAAAATTGTGTCAAATCTTACAATTTCTGAAGATTTTTTATTTTATTTATCGTTTAAGCCAAAATGAAATTAAGTGTTTGACCTTTGTTTCTATTATTTTATCCCTCAAATGAAATTGCTCATTTTTTAAATATATAACCAAAATGGAAACTAAAACTATGAAAACCAAAATTACTCAATATTTAAATAGATAAAATAAAATAGAACAATTAAAACTTCAAATACTGAACTTGCTTGCACACTAGGCGAGTGAAATCAAAAGTACAATCAAATCATTAACTTCAACAATTTCTTAGACCAGGTTCATAGATGGACATTAAATTTAAACACTTGAAATGGATAGTTCTTTTCTTAGTTTTAATTTTCCAACAAAAATGAGAAAAATCTGTAAACTAAGGATAATAATTACCATGAATATGTATAGGAATACCAAAAATTTACTCCTAATCCATCCATAAACCAAACACTACAACTATGGATTTGTTATTTGAAGCAACTGCTGCAGCTTTACACTAAAAATGATTTTCATAAAGTCAACACTTCTTTAGCATGGTATTTGTATTGACCAACAAAAGTTATTATATGAAAAACTGTAAACTATTTCATGCTATGAACAGGATCATGGAAGTTGCATAAGTGTAAGAAAGGGACCTATACTAAAATTTGTTGTGAAACCTTGCATGTGGAGAAACAAGGAGCAGTGACATGCATTCACAGAATCTGTGGAAAACCTTCCCTGCTGTCTTTAACAGTAGAACTGGATTCTGAATCAGTTCCAACCCTCCTAAATACTAGCTTTTGCTGGGGAAGTTGACCATTGGCAAATACTGTGACTTCTGTGTCCACTAAAATTGTGTCTTCCTCCTTGAACTCTCCTCTAAGAATACCCTTGGCAAGTTCATTCTCAACATTCTGCTGAATCACTCGCTTGACTGGCCTAGCACCGTAGTTTGGATCATACCCCAAACTTCCAAGGAGTTGGATTGCAGCTTCTGTCACTTGGATTTTCATCTTGCGATCTGCAATTCTCTTTTGCACCCGCTCCAACTGTAATAGACATAGGAAGTGAGTCTCGTGACAAAACATTGAAAGACCATACAACAATTTGCAGAATTTTAGACTTTCATCATCACAATATGTACACAGGTAATTCTTCTGAGTAGAATATGTTAGTCCTTCAAAATATCTCAAAATTTAGTTTAGTCTTTCGATGTCTCTATACTTTACATTCACCAAAAGTAGTATTGTTTTGGTCCCTCACCAGAGACCAGAAACATATGTTTACGATGAAAATGAGTAAAGGTGTATAGAATTTTCATGGGTACTAAAACCGAATTTTGAGAGATTAGAAACATATTTTACTCTTCTTTATTTTATAGGCGTGGACTTCAACATAATTGTATCTATTAGTGAGGAGAAAATTACCTGTAACCTGACAATGCTACTTATTTGGTCGCGGTCAAGAGGCCGGAAAACAATATACTCATCAACTCTATTCATGAATTCAGGGCGAAAGATTGATCTTGCTGCGTCCATTACCCTCTGCTTTATGGTTTCGTATGCTGACTCTTTGGGCACAGTGTCATTATCTGTGTGGAGAATGTACTGTGATCCAACATTTGAGGTCATAATGATAACTGTGTTGGTAAAACTTACAGTCCGGCCCTGTGAATCAGTTACTCTTCCATCATCCAAAATTTGAAGGAATACATTGAAAACATCTGAGTGTGCCTTCTCAATCTCATCAAACAAAATGACAGCATAAGGTCTGCGGCGAACTGTCTCTGTTAGTTGCCCTCCCTCTTCATACCCAACATACCCAGGTGGAGCCCCAATCAATCTTGAGACTGTATGTTTTTCCATGTACTCACTCATGTCAATTCGTACAAGTGCTTCTTCTGTGTTGAACAAATAGGAAGCAAGGGCCTTGGCTAGCTCAGTCTTTCCTACACCGGTTGGTCCCATAAACATGAAGCTAGCAATCGGTCGATGGGGATCTGAAAGGCCTGCTCTTGAACGTTGGATAGCCTCAGCTACTGCCTTGACAGCAGGATCTTGACCAACAACACGCTTATGAAGCTCTTCCTCTAAGTACAACAGCTTCTCTCGCTCTGATTGTTGAAGTTTTGAAATTGGAATACCGGTCCACTTGCTTACAATGTCAGCAATATCATTTCCAGTAACTTCTTCTCTCAACATAGACTTACCAGAGTTCATATATTCATGTAACTCCTTTTCTACACTTTCAAGTTGTCGTTGCAAGGAGTTTAGACTCCCATACTTTAATTCAGCTGCGCGATTAAGATCATACTCTCGCTCAGCCTGTTGAATCTCAAGATTTACCCTGTCTATCTGCATATATATGAACATCAGAAACCATCAGATTTCAATCTTCCAATTAACATAAAATCTTGTCTTAGTGCATGTGCATTTCTAATGTCAGTGCATAATTACCAACATCCTTGCACTGGTTCAGTGTGATGAAACCCCTGTCACAAGCTGTGTTCTAAACGTTCACTTATTTATATAAACTGAATGCACATTTCGCAAACACAACAAAATTCTGATAACATACCTCCTCTTTAATAGATTGTAGACGAGTCATTACAGACTTTTCATGCTCCCATTGCCCAGTCAATTCATCCTGTTTCTCTTTTAAGAGAGAGAGTTCTGTCTCAAGTCGATTTAATCTATCTTTAGAAGCCTTGCCTGTATCATTCATGAGAGAGAGTCTCTCCATCTCGAGTTTCAAGACTGACCGATTAATCTCATCAAGTGCAGTAGGTTTTGAAGTAATTTCCATTTTTAGTTTAGCAGCTGCTTCATCAACCAGATCGATAGCTGTAATTTTAGAAGTAGCAAGAAATTAGTGCTTTGTGAGTATCGTTGATGCAAGTCCACAAAAAAATGAAACACAGTAAAAAAATTTATTGAAAACTAGGAATAGTTTTGCATAAAAGGAGGAAAAAAAGAGCATAAATGAATAGTCCAAAATTGATATTGGCTTGAGATTATACAAAAGACAGAGTATTGACCTCCATTTATACTAGTCTGAGAATCATAATCCTAATCAATTGAAGAAACCGATTAGTGTACAGTGAAAAATAGGAACCACCTCCTAAGCCAACATCCAAGATACTTTAAGATATTGAGTTCCAATACTAATATTATGACATGCTTTTCCATATATTCTGAAAATTTTAACAAAATAAATTAACAAAACTAATAAATGATAAAATTATAAAAAGAGAAGTTGTAGCTATAAAGTAATCATTCAAATTCAAAACATTGAAAATGAATTAGACTATGGTCAAAATAATTTTAAAGCTCTATATAGTTTTAACGCTCTTAAGAACAGTTTCAATTAACACCTTATATCATTTATTGCTAAGGCCCTAATCCAGAATCCAAACATCATTCTTTTAAAAGTTGTAAGGTATCATAATACCAGAACTAATTATTTGCAGAAAAAAATACAACAAAAATTCATAATCTTTGTGTAATATATTCGGTTGCCAAGAGTCTTTAGCCAGTTATTAATACCTTTATCAGGCAGAAACCTCCCACTTATGTATCTATCAGAGAGAATTGCAGCATCTACAAGAGCACTGTCAGAAATGCGAACTCCATGATGCAGCTCGTATCTTTCCCGCAGTCCCCTCAGTATTGAAATGGTATCTTCAACAGATGGTTGGTCAACAAAAACTTGCTGGAAACGACGCTCAAGTGCAGGGTCCTTCTCAATATACTTTCGATACTCATCTAATGTTGTTGCACCAATACACCGCAGCTCTCCCCGACCAAGCATAGGCTTTAAGAGATTACCAGCATCCATAGCACCATTTGTAGCACCTAGCATGTGACATATAATTGTAATCAAATTCATCGGCCACATGTTTAATTTCTATTTTCAAATCACCATAGCTATAAACAAATGCAGTATTTCGGGAGAAAAATATTCGTTGAAATGTATCATCTTTCTCTAATCTGAATATCCATTGATTTGAAGGGTTTTCACACACCAGTTATGCACACAGAAAGAACAAAAAAATGGGGAAAGTCGTACAGACCCTTCAAACAGCTTTTGCAAAAACAAAAATTCAGCTACTAAAAGTGGCAAACTGTGAAATTCATTACCTGCCCCAACAACTGTATGGATTTCATCAATGAAAAGGATAGTCTGACCATCTGATTCTGTTACTTCTTTGAGAACAGCTTTCAGTCTATCTTCAAATTCTCCCCTGTATTTTGCTCCAGCAATGAGTGCACCCATATCAAGGGATATGAGCTGAAAGTACAAGTGTATCAGATTAATTTTACAACTCCTGGTCAACATACAGCTCAAAATGGAGAACAAAATAAGATAAATATTGCAAATTTATAAAACAAATCAATGGAATTAAGGGTAAGATTTAGAGGGTATAATAGATATCAATGTAATGAAAATGAGATAAAAACTTAGAAAAGCCAGTTAAAGTAAATCTATCCCACATTCCCATTCTTTCCCCTTTATCTTCCATTTTAAGAATATTAGGAATTTAGAATAGCCAAAATAAATCACATACCTTTCTATTCATCAAAGCTTGAGGAACATCTCCTTGAACAATTCTTTGAGCAAGTCTGTTTCCAAAGCATTGCTAGGTCAATGTTTAATGAAAACTACCACAAGCAACCAAATAAGGTATAAACATTTGACCTACTCATCTAACAAAATTACAAGAAAAACCAGGATCTCTGGTTCAGCAAAAATGTCTCAACAGCATCAATGAACATGGTTTCAGATTTTCAATCACATGACGTCACCTGATGTGGCTTCAGTACTACGATTGATGCAGTGTTTGCAACTACATTAGCCTGCAATTGCAGGTTGAATTCACAAGAAAAATTGTGACGGCCATAATGTCGCTTCTTTTTAAAACAAAAATAACATTTCACGATTGAAAGCTTGGAAAAAATGCTACACCACAACCCACATTGCTTGCAGTAAACACAGTGCTTGAAAGCACATAACCGCAAAGTAACTGCAACCGCAATTTAAATTGATTGTGGTCTCAATAACCATACAATTGATTACATTGTTTCTACCATTGATTCTAATCTATAATGCTATAGAAAAGGAAATGCCTAAATATTTGGTTTTTGTACAATAGAAGAAAAGAATAAATTGTTATTTCAAACAGTGTATCACCTCTTGCACTCAGTTTCCTGTTTTAAGGAACTTTACTTTCAAAAGCAGAAGAGAACTATCATTTTAAATTAGGCCAATCTCTTAAACTTACTTCCTACTTTTATGAAACTTGCATTTTGAAATATTATACTCGCATACAGAAAACAATATAATTTATATCTTAAAAATATTAATAAAAAATTGTAGCCATGTTCAAATAATTTGTATTTTGTTTCACAACAACGCAGTAGTCATTAATTTCTTGTATGTATGAGACAGGTTACACATGAAACTCAGGTAACGGATAACAGTAGCAGCATCTAAAATTTAATTTTAAAAAAATAATTTATAGTAATGTTTAAAAATAAGACAAACACAGGCAACAGTTGGGAGGAAGACCTAAACACTTACCCTTCAGAGATTGCTGTTTTTCCAACACCAGGCTCTCCAATTAGCACAGGATTATTCTTTGTTCTCCTGGAGAGAATTTGAATGCACCTGCGTATTTCATCATCTCTTCCTATGACTGGGTCAAGTTTTCCTGCTTTAGCCATTGCCGTCAAATCTTTCCCATATTTTTCCAAGGCTTCATACTTTCCTTCAGGATCTATAGCAAATTGAAACTGAGGCTTATGAATCATAAGATATTTCCAAATAAAAACATTGCATGTACAGATCCTCATAGCCCATCGTCAAGCACAGGTTCTAGCACAAAGAGATTATGGCCCCTTTTAAAAGAATTTTGCTGTTTTCATTTTCTGTCTTCACTTGTACAGGAAACAGGGAAAACAAAAAAATAATTGTTTTCAATGTGCCAGTACAAATCTTTGAAAAAAAGATGACAGTTTTGTAATTAAAAATAAAAGAGAAATGAAAAAAAGAAGTAAATAGACCCTAAAGTTTTTAGTAGCAGAAAATAACCCCCTCTCCCAAACAAAAGCAGGTAACAAATAGAAAACAGAATGTCAATAGACAGCAACATTATATACTTAAAATTTAGATCACCTTGGTCAATAACTGACTGGCGTCCCCTTACGGACTCTATGGCAGATTTAAGACCTTGCTCAGATATTTGAAAATCTCTGAACAATATCTTCCCGAATCGTTTATCTTGGGAAAAACCAAGAACAAAGTGCTCAACTGACACAAATGAGTCCCCATATTCTTTCTTGAACTCCCTAGCTCTCTGAATCAATGCCTCCAAATCACGACCCAACATTGAACCAGCTGATTCCCCTAGAACCTTACATAATAGGACAAGAGTAACAATCAGGTTCTTGGACTCCAGAGTGTATTTATAGGCATCTAAAAAGACACAATGAATGCCTATGAGTTTTGCTCCATATCATGTGCATATTCTCAAAGTTGTATACTTATATCTAATAGTGAATTGGAAATTTAAGTGCTATCTGACAAATACTGGATCTGAACTGCAACCAAGACCTGTAACTCAGCAATATTTTGAACATCGATGCAACAAGTCTTTTCAAGCACCAGCAATGAAAATCTCATTAATTATAGGCTGCTCATAGAATCATACTGAATCAAGAGTGCAAATAAATAAGAGATTTTGCCACACATAATAATATAATTTGAATAAAGAAAAAGACTTAGGGTTTGAATTGCATATCATCGATATATTAACTGTTTGATCTAATTAGTTTGCCATTTTACTCCTTTCCTCTACAATTTTTGCTAGGATGAGAACAACACTTCATAATCGGTCAGACCTAGTTTCACCATTCAACTCAATGTTACGACATTATAAAAACAGAAGAAAATGTTGAGGACTTAATACAATTTCTATTTAGGTCTTAATCTGAAGGAAAATTACACCCATAATCCAAGTTGCAAGATAATATCGGTCAAACCAATAACATCTCATACCTAAAATAGAGCCAACAAGAGGAAGCCAGACTATGATAACAAGATAAAGACATAACTATGAGCATCAAAGCATATGCAAATTTGACTTAGTCAATCACCTTGGGTTGCCGCTTAATGTGCTTATCAGTGGCCTCTAGAAGCCGAGTATTATCTACCCCAACCTTAGAAAAGATTCGGCGAGCAAGTCCGTTCTTTTGCTCTAACAAAGCTTTCATCAAGTGCTCTGTCTCCACAATCTGATGCTTGTTCTCCTTAGCCACTTCTGGTGCAGTGATAATAGCTTGCCATGCCATTTCTGTGAATTCCTGTTGTGTAATCTGTCATTGCATCAAAACCCAATATCAATCACTACACCTCTGAAATTCCAACCATCAGCATAATAAGTGACCCAAAATCAGAAACAATTTAGATTGCCACAATTGAAATGAATCGAGTTAACTTGAGGTAAGCCAAACTTGACTTGCATGAGCTAATATATTAAACTGATAAACCAATTACTTAAATGTAACACAATAAATGTACTTTACATATGTTTAGCTAAACTAATTTAGTATTATTTTCATAACAACAACAGACCAAGAATAAACTAAGCATTAATATAGTTAGGTTTAAATACCTTTTTCATTCTTGCAAATATACAAATTTTTGCTTTTAATCTGTAAACTTGTTTAACATCCTTGTAATATCCAAATCTTCCATTTTGGTCCTTTTTGTTCCAAAACACTAGGGTGGTTCCATCAGGCGTTACGAAAATGCTTGTGTAACAATACCAAATGGGGTCAGATAAGCATTTTGTAGCAGAGACTAATGAGAGAGAAAAAAAAAAGGTCGGAATATTTCAAGGATCATAAACAAAACAAAATCACACGAACTAAAAGAAAAAAGTTTGTCGAGTGAAAAAGGTATCTGGCCATGTATTCAATAAATTGCTATCATAACATGTAAAAGCTCAACAACGTCCATCGGGCAACGACCCATTACAACTACAACAAGTTTTAGTAAAAAAAACACACCTCTCAACCATAATACAGTAGATTAAACTTATAACATTAAAATAAAGCACAAATCTTAAATCCAAAGGGCTTAAATGCTTCGAAAATGAAACATCACAAATCGTTAAATTTATTTAATTATCACATATTCCTTTCTTCAAAAAAAAGTTAAATGCACTCTCAGTTCCAACAGAAAAAAAAAATGTTCATTTTTAGTCTAAAATAATAATCTTTTAATGTCTACCTATCATGAAAATGTACCAGGTGTGTATCCTCTTCAATTAATGATATCCCTGCACTTGACACAATCATCTATATATATTTTTTCCAAGAACTAAAATCAAATGTAACCCATATTTAATATTTAAGTATTTGAAGTAAACCCAAAAGTGACAATAGTACTATCTAGAAGTAACATCAAGGAGAGTAAATTACATTGACACTTTTTCTTATTCAGCAAACCATTTTCTGTCGCTACAATGACCCTTTAATCTTTTGAAAATCATTGCTCACCTATTTTACTCATTAAACTAACTTTTCTAAATTGATTGTAAAATGTCAAACATTAACAAAAAGGTATCATGCAATCTGAAAGTGTAATTTTCTCATTTATTAAGCATTTCCTTCGTTTATAAGCTCATTAACACTAATTCCAAAACCCTAAAAGGATTGATTAACAATGAATACGGTTATGAATGTGCAAGCATACTTTTCCACTTGATGAAACCGTGCAGCGAACAGAGAACTGCGCAAGGTTTCTTCGCGTTCTCGAAGACCCATTTGAGAAAGCTTCTCTTTTCTTCGACGGCACCGAAATCAAACTCTTCAACGAAGTTGGGTTCGTGGGAAAGCCAAAGGAGACTTGAAACTGCGCGAATCGAGCGTGGCTTCTGTGGCTGCGAATTGGAACGGAAGGACGAAGAGCAATACCCGGAAACGACGTCGCAGAGGCCATCGCCGGTGACCGGAAACGGCGAGGAATTTTCCGGCAAGGTTGGTGGTTGACGTGGAGAAGGTTGTGTCAGTTGTGCGGGCGCAAAACAAAGCGAATCTGATAAGAGCTGATGGATATTGGATAAGCCGGGTGCGCAATGCGCCACCTCAACATGTGGTTTGCTTTGGATATGCTTTGAATTGGACCACGCTCTACAATTTTTTTCAACCTTTGAAATTAAATTTTATTTTCATAAATATAAAATATTATAAAAATATAATAAACCATTAATAAAATAAAAAATCTTTATTTGAACCAATAACATAGAGATACATCATTTTTTCACTTCATTTTATAATATTATTGCAAGTAAAAATTTAAGAAAATATATTAATGATTATTAATAATAATAGTTTACATAAAACTTATATTCATAATAAATAGATTTAAACGTTTTAATATTGAAAACATTGTAATATAAAATTGTTTTTAACTATTGACAACTAGGATTTTAGCATGTACGATTTAAAGGATAAATGTTTATTTTATATAACTAAAGTGTATAATAAAAATACCTTTTGATCTCTCTCTATATATAATTATAAGGTTTAGTTATAACATTCATCACATAATCTAAAAGAGTGTTAAGAAATGGCATTCATTAAATCACTTTTATGATATATATTAATAATCTATGTAATCATATGAAGAGAAAATACATACGTTGTTATAATAAAAAAAGTATAGTTAAAAAAATAAAAGTAAAAATTAAAGATTTTTCAGTGATCACTTAAAAGAAATAACATAGTATTATATAAATAAAAAAAATTCAAGAAACTTAAATAAAAGTTGTATAATTTATTAGATATTTTTTACATGTATTTTATTCTCAATGTAAGATCTTAGCCATGTCAACTATGTGTATATTTGATGTTTATTGTGAAGTTCAAAACCTTTGTTTTATCCATAAATCTCTTGTTTGTTTAAATTTGAACCTCAATTGAATTTTGAGATTTATGTAAGAATTAATTAACTGTCTCTTTTGAAAGGAAAAGTCTAGTGATTTTGAGATAAGAATATATATAAAATAATATATATATATATATATATATATATATATATATAAGTAGATAATTACAGTTAATTGTTAAGATATTAATATTAAAGATACTCAAGTGAGAATATTATCTGATATTAAATTGCATAAAATTAGAATTTATTGGGTTTGTTACTGTTCGTTTTGATTATTTACTCTTATTAATGTACTGAATAAATGCACGTATTCTGGTGTAAACTCTGAAACTATGTCTGGAGATGCTAGTAAAAGGACATAAAAGCAGGGTTTGAATGTTCTTTTCCTTTTTTTTTTCCATTTTTTTAAACAAATTGTATGTATAAACATTTTTATCTCTCAATCTTTTGCTATCAATGATTGTCAAGTAATCTGTCTCTTGAGTCTGTCTCTTTATAATAAAAATAGGTAATATTTTTGAAAACTCAAAACTTATTTAAGTTTAATTAATTATAAATAAATAATATTTCAAACATTTAAATTATAATATACATTTTATTTATATAATTATACAAAGTTGTTTTCAATTATTGATAAATAAAAATATTGAAATTTAATTTAAAAATAAAGATAGATTGAAAAAGACATCCTCAATGAAGACTAACCTGTAACAACTCTTATTTGCCTATTTTAGACTTTACTTACCTTCCACTGAAATCTTTGAATAGTTATAAATTATGTTCATGAACAAAAATTAAATAATTATTCTAATTTATTCCTCTGGTATCGAAATGTGAAAGAAAGACTATTCTTAAAATTTCATTCATTTAATTTAGATTTTATTTTTAATAGCCTTCTTTCTATTCTTGATATCAATTTTGAAAAAATGATAATGTAGAAAAAATATTAATTCTAATTGAAATTAATATAATTAAATAATATGCTTAAATATATTTTTAATTCATATAAAATGAATAAGTTTTAATTTTGATTCCTTGAATTTTTTTTATTAAAGCATCATTTTGAAAAACGCTAAGATAGATGTATTAATCTATCTTAAAATGAATATTAAAACCTGAAAATTAAAATTCATAAAAGATATTTTTGCAGAAAGTAAAACCAAAACCTACACATTTTATAAATATTACAAAAAGTGATTTCAAATTTTACAAAATAATAAATAAAGAAAAATTTTAGAAACCAAAATCAAAATTCCTTAATTTTACATGATTTAAAAATATATTTAAATCTAAATAATATTAGTTAATTATTTTTTAGACAATTTGTTAATTTTGTTAGTTAGTATGAATCTATCTCCTTTATGTTGAACACGAAGGGAGTGTATAGTGAGAATATTTATTAAAAAGTTTCTTACCGTCAATTTCTTTTACTAAGCAAAGGAATGTTTTTCATAAAATTGTTTTATGAGAGTATAATTTTCTGAAATTAAAAAAAATTACTTTTTTAGTTTTTTTTAAATAAGATTATTAGGAACAATATTTTTCAACAATATATTTTAGGCCTGTTGTCCACAAATTGTTTTCATGGGTTTTGAAATTCTAACGTCTTGGAGTTATTTTTCTAGTGCAATAAAAATATCACACTTCTTTTTATTATTTCGTTCAATGTGGTAAATAATTCAAGTTTGTAAGAATATAAAGTAATTTTTTCTTTTTTCATTTTTAGCAAAAATATTTTATTAACAATATTTATAAGCAATAATATTGATTTTAATCATTCTTAGCAAGGTTAACAAAATTCATTATGTCAATTTCACTGAATATATATGTACAATACAAGAGTTATTGAGTTACATATTCTCCAATTATTGTAATTCTATTCAATTTACCATTTCCTTGTTCAATCTATGAACATATTTTCTTGCAAACTGATCAATAAAATGAAGCACTTCTGAAATTATTTATTGATACAGGGTTCTTTACAATGATCACAAATCATTCAAGAAGTTAAAGCCATAAAATCAGATTTTGAAGAGGTTTAACACTAGATGCATTTTGCACCAAGCTGAAGCACAAGCACAATTGTAGAGAAACCAATAACTCCTTCACAAGCCAAAAACTCTTTAGCTGTAGTTTTCATGATGCATGCAACCAAAGAGTTTGTGTATGAGGAAATCTTTTGAAAGCCATAAAAATGAATACAAGTGTGATTTGATGACATCTTCTGTTCAATCTGAACACTATAATATCACACAAACACATTTGTTCTGCTTTGCTTCACTTGCTACTTTCCTAGCTGTTTCAAGACAAAAACACCAGAATGTCAAAAAGAATCAAATAAAGCACCAAAACCATATGAACTCAAGATTGATCACACTCACACATTACCCCAGAAGTTTTGTATTTATGGCATGCATGAATAAACAACTTAAGTAGGGTCTCATTTTATAAGTTTTATCCTATAAGCATTTATATAAGTTGCTAATACCACTAATATGAGGAAATATAGTTAAGAGTATGCTTAGATAAATATTAAAAAGTAATACTAAACCTTTTTCCACAGAAGGTGGTTGCACAACCACGTGCATTGTTGTAACTCCACCAGGCAGATCACACAATGGACTCTGACATTCTCCCACTGTTCTGTTGTTCTCCAATATTTTTCCGGCACTAATTAACTTCAAATCTTTAACAGTTCTTGGTCCATAGTCCTTATCTTCAAAACATAAAGGCAAATTCACAGATCTCATTTGTGTCACTAAAATAAGAATAAAGATCATTGAATGCATGACAGCACAATCTCTAGTTTGAACACTTTTTCTTCAACTAATGCATGTGATTTTCTTTGTATCTGGTGTACCAAGTTGCAGCGAATATGGCTCATGGCATGAAACCTTGGCTATTCAAACACACTAAAGAAATTATATAGGAACTAAAACCTCCTTAGTTTTTTCAAAATTTAGCTTATGGTTTTGGTAAAATATGGCATTGTAAAGGGGAACAAATAGACACAACATGGAATAAGAGGAGCTTAAGTTTAAGAAACTACTAACTGAGACATGTAAGTTATGTAACAAATATATGGCTCTTTTATAGTTAAAAGCCTTTCTATGAAATTTAAAACTCCTATTTATGGAGTGCTTTTCCACGTAGGAAAAAAGGGAGATTTCTAAACCATGGCACAACAAAAAAATGTTCTCAACATGCATGTACACAAGGATTTTCAGGAATGCATATCTCAGACACGCTTAGAAAGTCACAAGGTTCCATCAAATGGAAATTTCTTCTTGTCTTTGTTATAACCAACATATAGTTTATTCTTGGATCTCGGTTCTCATCACAAGCGTGAACTAGATCCATAGTGCATGATCACAGGCATGATCTACACCCAAACTTCAAAAGTAATAACTATGTATTTGAATGAATCATGATTTCCACTACATCACTTCATCCGATCACCTCTTCCTACTATGCAATACCGAGTTCAGGAAAAAGCTACCAAAAAGGATAACAAACAGGAACAATATAACACTTTCTGACATTGACATCTAACTATTAGTTGGAGGACTAAAAGAGATTCTAAAAATGAAACAAGACACATAACTAACCTTTTGGCCATTGAGCAAGAAGACTTGCTTTCAGTGTTGCAATACTAGTAGCAGCAGCATAACTTTTAGGGCCAATATCAGAATCATCACTCAACCGAAACTTGATCTCTAACTGATCTTGGCTCCCAGCCATACCCAGAGGCTAAGAAACTTGCAAAATTTCAGAAATCAAATAGCTTCAACCTCAGACCAAGAGGATGATTGAATCACTTCAATTGAGTGTCAATGATGAAAAAGGGTAACTGAATCAAGTATATCACTGGAGTAGTACTCTGCAAAATTTGATACAAAAGAAAAATTATCAGTCCTCTCTCCTCTCAAGTGACACTCAATACCCATATAGTATTCAAAATCTCAATTGGTATAGTAGATAGCCATGGAATCTAAGAAGAGGCATGAAAAGTAGAGATTAAAATCCCTGGCATAAGAATATGAAGTTATGCATGGAGAATAAATGAGCTGGAACTGTGCCAAATAAGTAAACAGAATAAAGTGATTGAATCCAACAAACAAGTAGTGCTTAAAAGGAAACATAATAGCAGAATTCACCACACTGTGACAAAGGAATCTTTCTAAAACAGCTACAAGCCAAAATCAAATCCATACTCAAGAGGGTACTTGTGCAATCACAGAACCAACTTGAATTCCCAACTCGGCCACCTGCAAAACTAGCAAAGGGAACTTTCAAGGCTTGTCACAATTGGGTCAATCACTAATCTGGTTGGTAGTTGTGTCAATCAGAGAAGTTGAGTGAAAAGAGAGATGAAAGAAGAAGTGAGTGGTGTTCTGTTCTGCAACAACTGAAATCACAGGAAACAAAGGAAGAGTAGGAAGGGGTGTTTAGGAGTTTTCAATTGTTGGAATCTCGTTGTTCTATTGATATGTGGAAAGGGAGAAACATGAGTTATTCTTATTCATCCAAAGAGGGTCAATTTTTGGCTGAATTTCGGTGTCAGAAACAGTTCAGAAGGTTCAATCAGTCAATCAAACAAACAAACAGCATGTGTGCCACTCCCACATTCTTAACATCTACGAACTTACCATCATTTCCAACCGCGTCTTTTATAAGCAGGTCAATGCAACAATGTTACATTAAGCCAAAACCACCATGAATTCATTACATCAATACAAGGTAAAACAAAATCATTCTTACAAATTTTTACAATGACTATTTTTTTTTCTTACATTTACTCTCCATAACTCTGAACAAAATGCGAAATTTTGTAAATCCAACTACTGTTGAATCATGACAAAGTATTTTCATGATCATACATGTAAATTTAGATAAATTTAATATTCCCAAATATATAGTTTTATAGTCAATATATGATACTTTGAAATAAAGGTGATTTATAAAATATTAAATACTTTATAAATTATACACAAGAGTAAGATAAATAAATATGGATTGTTGAATCTCATTAAAAAAAAAGTTAAGATTAAAACTACTAACTCATGTTATTTAAAAAAAAAATCATATTATTCTTTTTAGGGTTTAGGGGTTTTATACATAATTCTAGTTACCTAAATTTATTTCTCCCACTCCCACATAGAAAAAAAAAACTCTCTCCACACACACATGTGATTTCATTTAGTTTGTATAAAAATTTGCTGCAAAATATGACATTACTAATATAAAAAAATCAACTTTTTTTTATGTTTGTTTCTCTTAAAAGTCTTTGTAGAAAAGCTGATTGAAAGATCAGTTGAAGGATTGTCTTATTGAATTAGGTATATGAAAGAGAAAAGTTAAAGCCAAAACTCTTGATGAGGGTTTGAATTGGTACAAATAGATGCATCAATAGCTATGGCAGCCAATATTATTGTCCATTGTGATGGAAATGTGATTCAATATTCCAAACTTGATGTGCTAACAAACCCATTCAAGGAATAGTCTCTATCAAATGACGGCTGAAAATATAAATTCTGAAGAAACCATACATATAAGACCTCATATTAGAAAAATAATTACATATATGCTAGCATTCTTATTAGTTTTTGCAAGAGCAACCATTTTTTCTGAAATGGGTGTTTGAAGATTCTTTACATGGGGAGATATTATAGCATGATATCTAGTATTTCTTTTGTTCTTTATTAATAGTTAAAAGTTATTTAAATTATAAAATTATGAGTGAAACTTAGATTTTACCAATTTATAATTTTTAATAAATTTTAGAATTGAATATGTTTTCACCATCAAAACATGGTCATTTTTTTCCCTTGAAAAAACCTCTTTTAACTTTTGCCTCCTGATTTTTTGTTTCATCCTTAAACTTTTCTGCTATGTTAAGTGGTCCCTGAATATTTTCTATCATATAGTAATGTGTCAAATTATCAGAGTCAATATAACAACATGGATAAAATACAAAATAGTTTTTTAGGGACTCAAGCAAGAAAAAATGATACAGATTAAAATAAAAACCAGACATATTGCTGAAGCTAAAAACATGTTTTAAATTAAATTTGAATAATGAAAAAGAGTGCATTAAAAATAGTAGGTTGTTACCATTTCTTTGTTCCAAAATGTAGAAGATTAAGCTCTTCCATAAGCTACAAAACTAATTGGCACTTGTTAATTTTTAATCATGCAACCAAATCACTTGTCAACTAACATGATTAAAGAAAATGTGAAAAGTATAACATTATATGACATGGTAGGTCCAAACTTTGATTTTAAATGTCCTGAAAAAATAAAGGTAAGATCCTCCAAGCACTTTGAAGGGATCATCATGCATTATGGCATAATAGTTGTAATGGAATTCAAGTCATCACCAACTTTGCAAAATCCTTCTTTCAGATTCTTCTTATTTTTATATTTTATCATTCTTTTTCATTTGGTTAATCCTTAGTGTACGTTAAAGTTAATAATCTCTTGATTGTGTAGAATCTCATTACCATTGGTACTTTTGGACTTATGTGAACAAGGGGAATAAATCAACCTTCAAATCCATGCATATGAATCATGTTATCTAATTACTGTTGAAAAGAAATATTCCAGAAGGGTTTTGACTAAGATTTTTTTGCCAAAAGTAGTAAAAAGAAAGCAGTGGAGTGATAAAAAGAGAAGAAAAAAAAAAGGACAGAGAAAGACAGAAGCTAAAAAGATTGTGATAATGTACAGAAAAAGGTAAACTGAGTAGTCACTGATTAAATGATTAGAAAATGAGTGATTAAAATCCTCAAGAAAAGTTCAGTTAAAAACATTAAGTATAAAATATTACCAACTAAACGTCAATTTTTTTATGCATAACATGTTGGTACTTGATACATTAGAATAATTCTGTAAGCACTAAAATCCAGACAAGCATCAAACAAAGTCAGAAAACTTGCATATAAATAAATAGTGCATTTTAAATGTAATAACTTCCTTCTTTCATAATAAAATATTTTCAATTTTACTCCCTTAACACATTGATCTTCATAAAACTGAGAAACAAAAAGTTTGTAATACCATGCAATTTGTATTTATTTGAGTTTAATTGAAGTGCACTATCAGTGTAAATTTTTAAACATCAGCCAAACAGAAATCAGATTTGATAGTTAACAAACTTAATATATGACAATTTATGTATACAAAATACCCTTTGGTTCATATATTATTTGTTCTATTTATTATGCTGTTTTAAAATACTTTCTATGATGCCAATTTTGTGAACGCAAGGGCTGCAAAGATCAAGAACACAGTCACTGAAGGAAAAACTGGAATGGAGAAGGGTAAAAAAGAATTATCTGCACATTTCCAATGTCTGGTAATCATACACAACGAATAACAATATATATAGATATAGATATATCCTACAGACAATTCCCCAATTCAATGGACCTGTTGTAACAAAGCAATCTCAAGAACTACTGCTCCTACAATTCACCATCATGATATCAAATCCAATAGGGTGAATGTAAAAATTGGTGCTAACAAAAATTAACAAACTAAAAAATGATGGGGGGAGAACACTGCACTAGTTGGGGAACCTCACAAATGAACTGTCCTAGCACTTGTGTTCTAAACAATGAACTAGTTTGATGACACAGGCAAATGACCATGACCCTTTTTTATCTTCAGCATTCAGTTTATTCTCCAACATTCACTAAGGAATTTTTGATACAGTATCCCCACATAAGACCAATAACAGTATCCTTTCACCAACCAAAATCTATAGGGCGTGTTTGTATGTAACAAGACTGATGATTCTCATGGCCATGCCAGGATGGCAACTGTGCGTGCAAAAATGTAGAGGGTGGCAGCAAATCCACCCACCATGTCCTTGATAACTTTGCCCTCTCAACCAATTTTCTATTGACTTCTCAAAATTCATCTTGAAGAAAACCTCAAGCCGCAAAAATTTAGATGAAACCTGTATTTACTCGTCCTTTGTGTAGTATGCATGCACTGTTGTTTCAAACCATAGTGCATCTCATGGCAGACTATGAATCCAAGATGTGACAATTTCTAACAAAATCATTTGAATAGTTGACATACTTGGTCCAAAATGGCCTAAGATGTTCAAAGCCAATTTGCAACCAAGGTTTTGACTGGCCGTTGTAATGAATAACTGCAGCCTTCTTCACACTCTCAATATCGGTTTTGTTCTGATAACCCAAGCCAAGCATGTGCCAAGAGTGGTCAATAGGGTAAACATGACCTTTAAATGCAATCAAAGCAGGGGGAAGGGTTCCAAGCTTCCACATCGTCAGGTTTGACCTCAGATTCTGCCATACAAAATAGAACATAAGAAACTAAAGGTCATGCATTCTCATACTACCACTAATACATATACAAACACCCTTGAACACAAGCATGTGTGTGTGTGTGGTCATTTGAGGATGAAATTGTATATATGTCTATGAATCCATGTGAACCTTGGAACTAGTACCATAGCCTTAATTTAAAATTCAGAAATTGGTAGAACTTTAAATTATTGAATATTGACAAATAAAGAAAAATAATTGAGCAAATGGATTGTATTAGTTTGAGTATATTTGGGCTTTACCTCTTTCAGCCAGGTATGATATGTCTCTCTAATGTTTGTTGATCTCCATGCACGCAGATCAAATACATTCATCCCATAAGCCCAAGCACACTCATCAGGGTCCAAATGTTGTGCAATAAGGGGGTGGGAAAAATTGAAGTAGTTCCTAAAATGCTTATTCATTACCCACTCATCATCGCCTCTGCAAGTTTCCACAGCTCCATTAACTTTTCCATTCAGATTAATTTCCCAAAGCAGAGACAAGTCACGTTGAACCACAACATCATCATCCATAAAAACCACCTTGTCAAGGTTTGGAAAAAGCTGTTCAACACAAGGAAAACACAATCAGCATCCTCCATTCATTTCATGATTTATATTCCTTTAGTAAATTAACCCCACTGGTAAAACACTTTGGGCCAAGCACTTTACATGAAATAGTTCAATCATGTTTTAACACAGTTTTTATGTTTTCTTTAATTATCAGAATCCAGAGACATTTGGTACTGATGAGCCACTTTTTCTTCTACAAATTCAGCTAAGGAGCTTAAAATGTAGAATTTACAGATGAATACTCAGCTTGGAATGAGGCAGTATAAAAGCCACGTTCTAAGGTCCTAGTCAATCATTCATTTTCAGTTCTATTCACTCACTATACACTATCAAAAAGGCAAATCACACACAATATAAGATTCTTTGTCAAATCTAATATAAAATTGTTTCCTAATTCTTTCTGAATTATGATCTGAAAAACTTCAATTTCAACAATATTCATAGATAATAGAGAGAGAATAGACAGCCGCAGCCGGAGAGAAAAATGATAATTGTTGAATCCAACTTACCTCAGGTAAGTAAATGCGGAGATGGTTGAGTAAAGATATATACTTTGGACTTCTAGCCTGCAATACTGAGGCATATTTCTTTGGATTGGTATCACTGAGATTGTTTCTGGCAAAGTTACTCCCATGGTAGTAATTCCTTATACCATTTTGATTTTCTACGGCTTCAAGAACGGGAACATTTTCTCTCGTCAACCAATCAAACTGGTGAATGCCTCTGACTTCGACTATAGCAGGAGTGGCGGGATTTAGTGCAAACCATGAGTGCATACCGGCATAAGTTTTTTTGTCGGTGATGACGTGGAAGACTATATTCTCAGGTTTGTTAGATGACTGCACAGTAGAAGTAACAACTACAGAAGCAGCCAAAATGTTATCAGTTGAAACGATAAAATGGTGGTAAGAGTTGTCAGACAGTGTAGGTAGCAACTCTGGAGGAGGCAGTTGTTTGCGTGCATGGGCATTTGAGGAATATTCATCAGTCAAACGCAGAGACAGGCAATGAATTCCTTTAGGAACTGAACTTGCTGCAAAGTGTTTATTCATCAGCTCTGCAAATTTAGCTTCTCTGGTGTCTTTCTGAAATTTCTCCATCTGTTCAAAGACATAGTACAATGTAGCCAAGATCAATATAATTATCACCTAGCACCACTATTAAAACAGGAACTAAAATATCTATTACGACAAATGTGCCAATGCTATGGAATAATAATAATGATGATGCGATGTACTACTCACTATATATTTGTGATGAGAGTATGAAGACCTCAAAAAATACTACCAACTGCACATAAATAGACATTTGCCTGTTTGGCAATTCTATGAAATTTGCAACTATTAGTCACTATTCTAAAATATCACTACGAGAAAGGAGCCATTTTTCATTTGGTCAAATCAACCAATAGTCCTCTTATTATTGTATTATTTAGACGATGACTTCTGATTATTTGTCCAACATTTCAAAACAATAATATAATAAACCCCACACTACTTATAAAACTGTACTATTTGTTCTCTGGTGTATAAAAAACTATCTCCAGTAAATTCAGATAAAGGAAGACTGATAGTAAGCACAATCACTCACGATACTTTGCATAAAAGAATCAAACTGTAAATTGAATTTCATGGAAGGTAATGACCAACATACATCTTGGTAAAAGCAATCTACATAATCTTGGAGTGTTCCTAATTGACTTTCACTATGACATAGCATAAAGTAATAAGCAGCAGAGTATAAATCTTTTACGTAACATCTAAATAGGCACATAACTAATTATAGGGAAAAATAATTTCAAAAATCCCTTTAAATGCCTAAATTCAGCACACATAAAATGAACTTGTGATGAAACTTTTTTTTATTCCATTTAATTGTAGTTGCAAACAAAGAAACATTTAAGTTAAACCCTAAATATTATAATAATGATACAAGCAAAAGGGCATTTGAATATGATGTAAAACAGTTAGAGATTTAGCTCCCTAAACCTACACTGAGGGGCTATACTTAGGGGATAAAAGAAAGATATAATCTTTGATTAGAAAATCTTAACCACTGATTTTCTAACCAATGGTTATAACTGAACTTTATACTGAAGTTTATCCCCCTCATCATAGAGGAGCTACATCCCAAAACCAGACTTCACCATCAGCTTGGAGGTTCAAATAAATATACACAAAGGAAGAAAATAGTGATATTACAAGCTGAATCATTGTATCAACGGACAATGTGTTACTAAAAAAATAGCCACAATTCACATATAGCAAATCAGTTATCCCAACCTCAACCTTTCGGTATTCGAATTTCAGTAATGCCTAAAATGTGTGTTTTCATTATAAGTCAATTATAATGACTAAAATTTGAAAACATCAGGAATTCAATTTCAGGTAATACATAATACTTAATGCAAGCATAACACAACTTACCATTCCCCTTAACATGAATGCAAATGTTTTTGCATCATATTGATTGCTCTTCATATCAGAAACCAGTTGCTCAAACGAATCCGGCAGGTTTAGAGCAGGTGGAATTTCCCCGGTCTTTACTTCGTTGAGGATCTTGTAAAAATCTCTAACTAGTCTCTTCTGCACATTTACAATCATCACAAGAAGGCTTCAGAATTCAGATCATAGTTATTTAACCAAAACATTAGTAGATTTGATTGAAAATTAGAAAAAAACAAATCTATTTGAAGTAACAAAATTATTTACCGATGAATCATCAACCCTACCAAGAAGCCGTGGTCCCAACCTCCTACCTAAACAATCTGGAGAATAAAAAACAAGGAACCAGTCAAGAATCAGAAATAGACAAGAAAGTGAGACAAACAACGAACTTCCAGAACCTGATATGTGTATGATGAAGAAAGATACAAAGATACAAGATGTTTCAAAATGATAGAAAAAGATCCATCAAAACTTTGACCAACAACTGAAAGCAGAACACCAGTTTTATAAAGTCAGAGCTGAAGAAGCGCAAAATCCAACCAGATTTAATTAATTAACAATAAGACAATAATTTCCGGTGCTAATACACAAAGCATGTAATCGGTTGCCACATGAAAGAAGCAAGGTACAAATTTCAGCAATGCATGTCAAGAACAATCATCATCCGTTGTCACTATCACTACTAATCCAAAGTTCAACTGCAATAAAGCTATGCAACAAATGATCACGAGTCACTTAAATTGGACAGTTACACTTGAGATCCTGAAATGAAGGCAAATGCTAGCTCAGCTAGAAAAAGAAACACTGACAAGATCACCATAAGGTAAACAATCTATGATTGCAATAAAACATTTCCAGGCCACCCTAGCACATGAACAGTTTTTACCCCAAAATCCAAATCCAGATCCTTCTTAGTGCAATAAATTAACAAAAAACACATGCCAATCTAATTTATCCAAAATCAAACCATATCCACACCACAACAACAACAGCCTAATAAAATCAGGTAAGGTCAGCTACACAGATCACATCAACTTCATTTAGTTCGACCACTGACCAAAAACAAATGCATACACAATGTAACCAAGTGAATAAATACAAGTCTCATAAGTTATAAGGTGAGATTGGCTACACAGATCACACAAAGTCATTTAGTTAGACTAAAGAGCAAATACAGATGAATACGCAATGTAATCAAGAGAATAATAAAAGTCTCATAAGATATCCCACAAGGTGAGATTGGCTACATGACCACACAGCATGGATCACGATAGTCATGTAGTTCGGCTAAAGACCAAATACAAAATATACACACAATGTAACCAAATGAATAAATAAAAGGCCAATCAGATATCACCAGATGAGGTAGACTACATGGATAACTCAACATGAATTAGACTAAAGACAAAGCACAGACACATACACAATGTACCCAGATAAATAAACAATGAAAGGGCGTAATAAAATGAAGAATTGGAAGAAGAAGAAGAAGAAAAGAGTACCAAAAGAGGAGCACTTGTTGACACCTTCAAGGGTAACAAGAGCAGTGAGAATGAAGACAAAGGGCAACAAGAAAGCAAGGATGAGGATGGTGTGGAAGAGGGTTCGATAGGAAATGTGGCAAGCTGCTACCTTGATCTTCATCAAGTCAATAATCCCATTGTTGCTCGATATCGTGATGCTTCTCATGCTAGGCGAGAAGTGAAGCTGCATCGTCGTGTATGCTGCCGCACCACCACCAGATCGTTGCCCCCCACAACAACCCTACAACCACCTGAAACCATCTTCATCACCCATGTCCCTGCAAAACCCACCATCATCAGATCCACCACGATCGTTCCCGGGTCTCCTCCAAGCCCGCATTGGAAGCTCCAGCCAATTGGGTATCCGATTCTCGCCCAAAGGAATCAACTTTCTTCTGGGTTGTGAAGTTCCTCTTCCATGGATCAGGAACAACGGTGAGAGAAAGAGAGAGAAGGACACAGAAACAAAGAGAGAGAAAATATGTTTTCTATTTCCGGAAAATTATGAAAATAATTAAGCAAAGAAAAATATGAAAAAGCTTTTGTGAGTCAAAACCGTGTTGGGGTTAGAGAGAGTGTGTGTGTGAGAGAGAGAGGGAGAGAAAGGGAGGAGAGAGAAATTTGGGGTGAGTTTGACCTTGAGATTAGGAAGTAGAACATTGTTTTTTGCAGTTAATTTTAGGTAGGTCCTATGTTTATGGACAACTCTTTAAGAATTATGTGGATAGCATTCAGAGCAAGTGGTGGTTAATTTTAGTTAATGTATCTTGTGTTTGTGTTATGACAAAATGTGGTGTAATGTTTTTTTCTCTCACCAATGTGGTTGTTAAGAAAAATATTTAAATAATTTTTCATATTCTAAAAAGTTAATATTTGAGTCTAGGTTATAAATAAATACCTTAATTAAAGGCATAATTATAATTTTATTTTCAGAAATTTTGAGTGATTTCAAAGGTCCAACCTTTCTTTTAAATATTTTAGTCTTTGAACTTTTAAAAATACCCTTTTAATCCTAAATATTAAAATTTAGAGTTTGTGAAATAAATTTCTGATTTTGTAAAAGTAATAATACTATAGAGCTAGAAAAAGGTTGACAAAGGGGTGGTGTATTTACACCAAATATTGTTGGAAGAGGAAAGGTAAGATGGAAGAGAGAAGCTTTAACAAGTCTATCATAAAACAAAAAAGTGGGATATGTATGGTAACATGTTGGAGTGAGATTTTTGAATTAAAACTCTTGTGCATTTGATAAAGATGAAATGTATAGCTGCATAGATCACATCTTCACCAAAATTAGGTCTCTTTCCCTCTATCAATGTGGATGGAAGGAAGGAATAGGGGACTTTATAAACCTATCAAGTAAAGCATTTGGTTGCAAAAGATTGGAGTATTGTCTTTTTTTTTTTTTTTTCTTTTTTCCTATAACTAAAATGTGATTCATTTACTAAATGTAAAATCACATCATATCTATACCAAATTTGTGCATATTTATATTTGGACACATTGACATGTGGTACAGCTAGAACAAGGAGTCCAAAGGTAACCCTAATTTGTGTAAATAAACTATCAAATTGGAGCATAAATTGTGATAAACATAGCATGAAAATGGAAGGAAAATAATTTTAAAAAATTGCATGCATGTTTGGAGGATGTTGAAATTTTTGTAGGGCATATAATGCACTACAAACTCATAAAATAAGAGTTAAGTTCTTCATGAAAATATAAATTTTCCAAATTGATCTTATATACCTATGAATTTTTAAGGGGCAACTACAATACAAAACCGTAGGTTTATATGTTATTGTTGAATGTTAAACCAAAAATAAAATCTATTATGAAAAATCAAAGATGGTTGGAGTTATAAAAGTTTTCTTGCGTGTTTGAATTTGTAATGACAAACTTTTCTTTTTCATGGTAATGAGTTTGTAAAGGATTTGTTTAGGCATTTGGTAAAACAAACAAATTTGGAGACTTCTTAAAAGTCTTGAGGAGCCAAATTAATTTGGTAAAAGGCCTCTTTCCTCATCAAAAATTAAAAATATTCTCTTGAAATAAATGTTAACTATTTAATAAACATGTCTATAATAATTAACAAATTGTTTGTAGAGTAATACTGAATTCAATTTTCTTAAATAAGATTTCGGAGTTAAGCCATGAAAAACATATATTATTAAGAAAAGTGATCTCATTTAAAAATGAATTAGCATATGATTTACTTTGAAAACACTAGTAATTAAAGAAATTTCCGAATCATATTTTTTAAGATTTATTATACAAACGAATAATTCCAAACTCTCTTGGCGAACTTTCTACTTGTTTTGAATGGTAAGTATTGAATCTTTTGTTTATACATATTTTCTCTATTCCAAATCTATTGCTATGAAGTAATTAAAAGTGTAAACATTAGTGCAAACTTTCTTATTTAATACAGGAAGTAAAGATGGTTTGGATTTCTTTAAGTGTTTTTTAGTAAGGTGCCAGTGTTATACTTTTGGTAAAGCTCAAATTTAGTTATTAAAAAAGAATAAATGTAAGAAATAATCGATGATAGTTGAAATTTATAAGACATAAATGGGTTTGAAATAAAAAAAAATTAAAACATAAATAATTTGAAACAGAGGTAGTATTAAAGAAGATTTATAGAAAACATTGTATTATTGAATACAAATTGTGCATGAAAAATCCCACATGCCAACAGTTTGAGACTACATCAAAATTTCAACAACAAAAAAAAAAAGTTGGTTCAAAAAATACTAATTAAACTCAGTACTAGAAGAACAAATCACTATTCAATGCTAAAGATTGAAAACATGAACTGTCAAGGACCCTCCATTTGACTCAATAGTTTCAGCTAGAAAATGAAGTGTTTGTGGTGGAAAAATGCAGAAAAGTGTGTTTTCTATTATCATAAAATGCACCAAAAGTGTGAAATGCACAAAAGATCTAAGCATTAACATGCCAATTTTTTAAACAATTTAACACTAGTGCTGAGTCTATTTCTTCACTCATTAATATGTAATAAATGTTTGAATTGACTTATTCTTAAATTTATTTATTTTGCACAGAAAATGTTTGCTGCTAAATTAGTAAGCATTTGAATTTAGAAAGAACAAAAACAGATATTTGATCAATTTATATCTAGCTTTCTGAACTAGTTTTATTGGGGCCACTGCAATGGTGCAACTCTGCAATGAAACATGTTGTGAGGACCACCATGGAGAATATGTTCCCCCCATGAGAATGAAGTAATGCTGTGGGCCACAAAGGGTGATGAGAGGATCCATTGAAAATCTCAACTTGCTTAAAACTAGAGCAAGCTCTTCAAATCCATTTTCCCTTAAAAAATTAACTACACCAAGTTTTTCGCTAGTATCTTAATCTGCAATTGACAATTTTTTTTTGTGTTCTTTAAAAATGTGTTAGTTTTTGGTTTATAAATTCAGAGTTTTTGTTGGATAGTCAAATAGGTAAAATCGAAAAGATCTCACAAAAATAAAAATTAAACCAAAATTTATATATAAAAAAATATACTATTTTGAGTCCAAAATCTTAAAAATCTTAAAAATGTTAAAAATATTAAGTTTGTGATTTTTTTTATATATAATATTCAACTTTTTTATTTTTAATTAATATAAGACTTACACTCATTTAAATATTTAACCGTTTTAAAAATAGTCTTGCATGCTTGAATTTATTATTGACTATTTTGTTAGAATAATTGTTTATAACTCAATGTTAATATATAACTAACGCTGGTTCGTAAAATTAAGCATGATAGTAACAGCTATTTATCAGCATTTCATATTTCATCTACAAAGTATAAGAGTGCAATTACTCATTCAGTGATATATACAAGATTACTAGCTGATTGGCTATTAAGAATTGTTGTACAAAGAAAAAAAACTGTATCAGAAAAATGGAAAATCTAGACACTACTTAGCTTGTAAAACCAATCTCTTTTTCACAAGCATTCCATCAATTTTTCAAAATAATTATTATGAGTAGCCTTTTTTAGTTTCTTTAATCCATAACCTTTGAACCTGTTGTAGACATGTAGAGAGCTCCACCAATGCTGCTACCCAGATGAGGAAAATAAATCGATTAAGGTAACTCTAACACACAAAAAGGTCACTAAAAACACCAAAGGTTGCTTGTTTTTAGTCCCCTCTACATGCCTGCTAGAACATACTAGCTTACAAGAATAGGTGTGTCAACACCTAATTTTGTTCAAACAAATAAAAATTATTTTTGCAAATATAAAAAAGAAAAAAATAAAATAAAATAATAAAAATAAGAAATTAAAATTTTTTAACATGTCGTTGAGTTTCTTTGACATTTAGAATAAATAATAAAAAGGAACTTTGACTTTATAAGTAAAGTTTGATTAAATAATAATAAGACAAAATGAAATTTGTAAAAAATGATAAAATAAAATAAAAAGGGTGTTGGGTCTGTCTTAAAATTAATTGAATAGAAAAAATTAAGTGAACCCAACTGAATAGAGATGTTTTCTAAAGTCTAATTTACTAATAAAAAAAAGTTACTGTTTACACCTCCTTATCTGTTAATTGTGCTTGCCACATAAGTCCTAAGGTTTACAGAAACACATTACCCCAAGTCCTTATGTAACTTTAGTACCTTTTAATTCTTTAATTAGCCAAAAGTCATGCTTTTAACATTTAACTAACAATCAACAATCATGTTTTGACATTTAAACTCCATAGCCTTGTTTAACTCTCATCTCATAGTCTTCCTATACTCATACATTCAGGGGCTATTCATGTTCACTGACTATTCATTTTTCTTTTTTATTATTATTGTCTTTTTACTTATTCTTAAGCCAAAAGGAGTTAATACAGAGAGTTGGAATAATTGATTCTTAATTAAAAATCATGATTGAGAGTTTTATGAGTGTTATAGAGGTGGAATAATTGATTCTTAATTAAAAATCATGAGAGTTTTATGAGTGTTATGGAGGGAGATGAAGGGATGGACAGACAAAATATAAAGAACTGAAGGAGAGGGAGGACAAATTTTGAGAGACAGAGAATACACTTAGAAATTTAGAGAGGAAAGGACACTAAAAAAAATATATTGAAAAATATTATTGGATTCTGTTGAAAAAAATCTAAGAGTCCAGTAAAAACCACCAAAAAGAGGAAAAAAACAAACTAAATTGGGAGTCTTCGGGTTCGTCTTTTTCCTTTAATTTTGTCTTGTTTCTATCTTTTTTTTTATTTTGTCCAGATTCATGTTTTCATCTGTATTTGTTGTGTCTAGTTCAACCTGTGCACTGATGCAGTGTCAATGAGTAATTATTTTGCAAGCATTGTTAAATTAATTTTAATGGTCACAATAAATTATTATATCTACGCAGGATCATGTATGTTACCGCACCATATTATCTAATTGCTGCATTTTTTGCACAAACTAATATTGTTCATTTGACAAATTTGGCTGTTGCTAGCACAGTCAGCAAATCCCAATAACAAAGATATATAGTAACATTAGATATCATTAACCCAGAGACAGATAATAAACACAAAACCCCAAACCAGAATAAAAAATACATAAACTCAAAACTCACAAAAATCCTCATAACTCAGTGAATACAAAGACTCACTCAAAAGAATATCAAACAGCCTTTCCAAAAATAAAACAGGTTAATCAAAGGTAGGTCCAGAGTCAGTAGCGAATTCAATTCTAGAAAATTAATAATTTCAACTCCATAACACATGATCGAATATAGGATAGCCATAGCCCCAAATAGCCATAGCCCCAAATAGCCATAGCCCCAAATTCGAAAATTTCCAAACCTTGTACCAAAACATAAATTATTCAGAAACAGAAATTCACCCAAGCAACCCATCCAAAAACAGAACCCAAAAGCAAAGAAGCCCCTTTTCCCAATTTAAAAAGCCTAACATCAATCGCCACTATCCCTCACGAAACCAAATAGCTACAGTAAAGAACCAAACCAAAATAATCAGAAACAAAGTAATTCAATTATTTACTTTTTAGAATATTAGGATTCATTGTTTATTTTTAATTAATTCTACTGTTTTTATGTTGTATATGTTTTTTTAATAACAAAATAAGAGTAAGTTAGGAAAAGAATAAAAAAACCTTTTTTTTTTACATAAACTTTTAAAAATAAAATATTAGATTTAAAATAATTTAAAAAAATAATTTAAAAATATATATAATATTTTCAAAAAAATAAAAAAAGACATTTAATTAACAGTTTTAATAAAATTTTAACAATAAACAAATATAAACTTTTTTTTCAGAAAAACAAGATTAAATGAAATTTCGAAAAAATAAAAAAATATCAAACTATCATCAATCAACTTTTAAAATTAGTTAGAACTACGTGATCCCTGATTTTCCTTTTGAAATACGTAGGACCAAGGTTCAATCCTTGTCGGATTAAAAAAAAATAAAAAATAAAAATTTGTCTCTGTTATTATTTGTTTTGTTTATTGTTCATTCCTAAACTGCATTTTTTGTAAATATATATTCATTTTTAGTTGCTGTAATTATTATTTTTGGGGAAAAATAACATTTTGTAGAACCACACTTGTTTTTATTCATTTAATTAAAGGTACCGTCTTAGGACGGGCGTTGTGGGATGTTAATACCTTTTCCACACGTAACCGACTTCCGAATCTTGAATCTGGTTCGTAGACATTTTTTATTTTTGATTTTTCTATAATTTTCCCATAAAAAGCTACAGTAACGACTCCATTATCAATTTAAACATTTTAAAAAAAAAATAAGTTTGTGATTGCCCGATTGTCCGTCGTGATCCCGGTTGCGACAAGTTGATTTACCAAGTTAAAGTATTGCTTTTTGATATAATATAAGATTTTATCTTAAAACCAATTCACATTTAGTTAAGTTTTCTAACAAATACATAAACAACACTTGCAGAATTGAGGCAAATGATGTGAAACCTCCCAACATGGGAAGCTTTAACAGGAATCTCATGTTAAATAATGTTGTGTGATTTATGAGTATATTGTAAGAAAATTTAGAATAAGGTCCTAGGAGCAAGTACCTTCTGGTTAAGAACAATTGAAAAAAAAAATAATTAAATATTATTTTGTTTTCAATATATTTTTTCATCACTAGATAGCATTTGCCTTAACAATTCCCGAAAATATTATACTAACACTAAATTTGATCATTAGTATAAATAAGTAATATAACCTTGTATTTTATACACTTTAACTCAATTCATTTTCATATGGATTGTACTTTGTCTAACTCTTTAATTTCAATAATTCCATCAAATGAAATGGAGCAGAGAACAGAAACTCCTACTGAACCATGAAATTGTATCCTCGTTGTTGTAACTTAAAACCCTAACCCCAATTCAATTGCACCTCGTCGTTGAGCTTGGACGCCACCGTTGCAGTTCGTCTTGTGTTCTTTAGGTACCCTTTTGCGTTCTAAATTGCTTAAAGCCTTTAATTCTGTGTTGGATAGCAATGTGGGTGATCAACCCTGCCAATTTCAACCACATTCCATCTATTATTTTTTTTTTTCTTTTTCTTGCAATTTTGTGTGCTCTGCTGCAACTTGAACCAATTAGATTGTGGGGTGGTTGAATGTTCCATCAAAATCAAATTTTGATTTAGAAATTTCACATTTTTCCTGTTTTTTTATTTTTTCTTCAGTCAAGCAATGGGTGATACAGCTTTTTTGGAGCACCCCATATCAATGGAGCTTCAGTTACTCTTTCAAGCTTCCAACTCTTCTAACTTGGAGAAGTCCTTAGAGATTCTCATTCAGAATGCCAAATCCGATTCTGGGCGTTTGGAATTGGCTTATAAAAGGATTCTACCTGCAGTACTTTACATAGTCCAGTCACTTGCTGAAGCTTCATATCACCATAGTCGAACCCTCTCTCTATGTTTTAAGCTCCTCAGAAACTTGTGTGCTGGAGAAGCTGCAAACCAGGTCTTATTTATTGAGCTTAATGGCGTAGCAGTTGTTTGGAGTGTTCTGAGGTCAGAGGCTGGCTCTTCAGGCCCTGATCATGGATTGGTTCGGTGGGGTCTGGAGGTTCTGGCAAATGTTTCTTTGGGGGAAACAACATCAACGTGCTATTTGGGAAGAGCTATATCCTATTGGGTTTGCATCACTTGCTAGAGTTGGCACTAAGGAGACTTGTGACCCATTGTGTATGGTGATTTATACATGTTGTGATGGAAATCCTGAATGGTTTAGAAAGTTGTCCAGTGATGATGGCTGGCCTGTAATGGCAGAAATAGTGAGAACAACTTCTTCTGGTGAGTTAGTTAGCTGTATGTTGTCCTGTCATCTGGGGTTGTGAGTGTGTTTGAGTTGTAGCACTGATTTTGTTTAATTTATATGATCCTTTTTCAATTGATCATTCCTTTTTTGCTTGCAATTCTTTTCATTGATTTGAATAGTCTTTTTGACAAAAACACAATGGCGTTTGGTATAATCTGTGTAGTTGAAGACTTCATTTTGTTGGACATTGCTTTTGTTCTGGCTGCAACATGTTGCTTGTATACTTTTCTGTTTTTTACATGCTTCATGAGTGCCATATGGGGATTGTGATGTTTTTTTAGTTGTAAAACTGATCCTTTTTCATTTTTTTTTTTGTGGGGCTTTTTCCTTATCCATTGGTTTCTCCTGAACCAGCTAGTTTTCGTGAGGATTGGTTGAAGTTGCTCCTTTCAAGAATATTCCTTGAAGAATCTCAATTGCCTGTGTTGTTTTCCAGATTGCAAGTTGTAGATGTTCCTAAGGGTGAAGTTATTGAGTCAAAAAATGGTCAGTTTTCATTTGAACAAGCCTTTCTTCTGCAAATCCTATCAGAAATCTTGAATGAGCGGCTTGGAGATGTCACTGTTTCAAAGGATGTTGCGTTGTTTGTTTTTGGAATATTCAAGAAGTCTATTGGGGTTCTTGAACATGCAACAAGAGGGAAGTCTGGTCTTCCTAGTGGCTTTGCTGGGGTTGATGTTCTTGGCTACTCTCTTACCATATTGAGAGACATTTGTGCTCAAGATGGTATTAGAGGTAATACAAAAGATGTTGTTGATGTGCTGTTATCATCTGGCCTAATAGAATTGCTTTTGTCTTTGCTTGGTGCCCTTGAACCTCCAGCAATAATCAGGAAAGGGCTCAAACAAATTGAGAATCAGGATAGTGCTAGTTGTTACTCAAAACCGTGCCCTTACAAGGGCTTCAGACGAGACATAGTTGCGCTAATTGGCAATTGTGTTTATAGAAGGAAGCATGCACAAGATGAAATACGAGATAGGAATGGAGTTCTACTGCTATTGCAGCAGTGTGTGACTGACGAAGACAATCCTTTCCTGAGGGAATGGGGGATATGGTCTGTGAGGAATATGTTGGAGGGCAATGATGAAAACCAAAAGTTAGTTGCTGAATTGGAGATTCAAGGATCTGCTAATGTGCCTGAAATTGATGCACTTGGTCTAAGAGTGGAAGTTGATCAGAGAACTAGACGTGCAAAGCTTGTTAACATCCCATCCTGTGAAAAATCACTACAACTCAGTTGTATTTATGTGATGTTAGAGGAAACCATCAAGCAAAGATCATAGTTGGGTCAAATGTAGTGTTGAACATGTTTAGAAGCACATGGATTTTGGTATAAGAAAAAAAGTTTCTATGAAGACACAAATTCTATGGTAGTGATGCATTCTGATGATATCCAAGGTTTTTGAAAATAAATACTTTATTCAAGTTTTAGATGCCATGATTGCGTTTAGATAATAATCACATTCGTCAGAAAAATGTTCACATTTCATTATTTAAACTTTTTCTCTTTAGTTCATCAAAGGCTAGTCATAACAATTAGAAATTAGTCCTACATCATTCGTGATCGACTCACTAAGTATTCTAAATACTTCGTCCAAAAATCATACGGTTATCTTTGTTCTATAGCTGAATTACATAAAAGAAAAACGAACAGTAATAGCTGAAAACAAGAAAAAGTTGTAAAAGTTCCCTTTTCAATTCTTTAATTTTTTAAAATTCACATCAATTTCTCATTTATACTTGTTGACTTGTTAATTCAATCTGTCCAAAGTTCAACAAATAAGTCATATCACAATCAAGAATAATAACAAAGTATAGAAGTATGTGAAGAAAACATTTAATTTCACGAGAAAAAAAATATTGAAAAGATGCTTCACTTCTAATATTCAGAAAAGATTTTGTTGCAAGTGACATTAATTATCCACTTAAATTATTACACACTTAATTATCATAGTTGCATTCTCAGCTATAACTTTTAACTTAATAGTAAATGGTGATCCAACAAAATGTGTATTATCATTTGTTTCGCTATATAAACATTATATATGATTGCGTTGAAACATTCTTGGTCTTGTCTGGTATTTCTGTGAGATCCTGACACTTCTCGTCTCGTCCTTGCCTGGTTTGCACCTTGATTTAAGTTTGTACCATGCATTAGCCAAAACATTTTCGGTTTACGAGATCGTACAATACATTGGCCTCAAGCTCAAGTCTAATACAATGAATCAAGAAGAGAATTTTATTTTTTTGTAGAAATGTTATTGGATCCTTATATTACATTAACCCCCACACAAGTAAGTAGAAGGTTGCGCAGAGTCAAGAATGCTTTAGGAGTGTCTTGGGATATGTGTGCAATAAAAGTTGATGACGTAATGGGTGTGAAACCATGTTTGGTTGGATCCAATCTAATGGTTGAGATGTTGTGGCACTTCGGTTTTCACGCCCCTTAGTGCCTATAAATATAGAGCACTTTTTTCTTTTATCCGTTAACTTCAGGGTATGACAACATTGTTATAAAATAAGAAACTTTCTCTATTTACGAGGTTGTATAGTCAAAATCAAATGTTATTTTCAAATCAGAGGCTCCAAAAAATTGAAGTACGCTTTAGAATCGTACATCAATTCATTTCAAAGTTAAAAAATCATGTCTTTCTAAGAACATAACTAAAAATATGTATTTGTTTACAATGCGCTTCATAAGTCACTTGTAAAAGTTGCACATGCTTTTTCAGAACCAAAAGGTGGCGGAGATACTCATCAATAATCCTCTTGAAATATCATTCAAGATCTCCGCTTTCTTGCAAGTTAGGATTAAACATATCAACACTGGTAATACTCTCTGATTAATCTCGTCCAAACTAAAAGGGTTGGTAATAAAAAACCAGTCGATAATTCTGAAGTTCGTGGGTTTTGGTAGCAAAAAGAACATTGGTTTTTGTGGAGTTTTAAAATTGTGAACTCATGGCCTTTTCTAAATTCAAAAGGGTGTAGGAAGAATGAGCCTTGTTTTGAATATAAATTATCTGTGTGACCAAAGAAAGATGTAAAACAAATTACTGTGAACAACACAAAATCCATCCAGCAGATTTATACAACATGAAAGAGGGTTCCATCAAGAAGAAAGAAAACATTAATAATACGACAAATGTCAAAACTGCATAGAACTAAATGTCCAATATTGATTCTGATATGCTGGAGTTTTTATGTCCAAAACATCTGAACAGATTAAGTGGAGAGGTGGGGGCTAAAGAAGGCAAGGATTTCTCAAATGAGAAACATTATCAGTCATGTAATTTCTGAACAGAAAATGGAAGTCATCCAATACCATGCTATCCAACAAGGGAGATTTCACTTGATCTTCGAAGCAAGGTCCCTCCTGGTACTCATGGAACTATTACAAAAAGAGGCTGCATGAAAAACAAAGTATATGAGTTAGAGAAATGAATCATGTAGCTTCTAGACAAAGATGCACGTCATACACAAAAGGTAGAGAGAAAATACCGTGTCTAAACTGACTGATGCGGCATCCTCAATCAATATCTCAGTTATTGTTCCTGACTGCTCAGCCTGCCACCAAGTAGTGAAGATAAGCAATAAATTAGAGGATCTGGTTTCTGGCTAATTGAACCTGGTTCTGAAGGAGAATCGTATATATTACAGTGGAAAATGTGAATCCAGTAGGCTCTTAGAGGTGTTTTAGTTGACTTTTATCTCAAAGATAGATTAAGTAATAAGCTTAATGAATTGTTAGGATTTATTAAATAGGACCTCTCCTGTTTAAAATAAAGAGGAGAGTATCTTAATACATAAAAAAGTCCTATGATATTCAATCAAAAGACTTTTAGATAATAAAAATAATGGTATTAAATTAGGATTTTTCATATGATTAGTTGTGTTAACTGTTAATGCAGCTGAAACAGGTGACAAAACAGAAACAGATTTGAGCAGCTCTATCAGGTCAGCGCTTATAGATTTGTTAACTGCCACATTTTTGTAGCACAGATTTCTGTATAGTACTATATATGGAAGGATAATCTATAGAATGGAATGGAACCAATATACCAAGTATATGGGAAAACATAAAGTAAACAACATAGTAAAAAGAGAAGAAAAGAAATGCAAAAATATACCATAAGAAATAGGAAAAGAAATACACATACCTCAATTTCATTCATCAGTTTCATAGCCTCGATAATGCAAAGAGTCTGACCTGTCTTCACTTTATCGCCCACCTGAAGCAACAGCAAAACAGTTGGTCTCTTCATTGATCAACTTAGTAAACATGGCAATAATTAGTTTCATAAATTATCCTATAGATGGTTGTATCCAAGATAAACAAATTTATGATACCGGTATAAATTCAGGTCTTCATGATCTTACAAAGATCCTAGTTTTTCAATTTCTACAAAAATTAAGATAAAGAAAAGTTGCAAATTGACACCTCAATAGAAAATAAAGAGAGTGGTACTTAAATTGTGTATGTCAACAAACCTTGACAAATGGAGGTTCACCAGGTGCTGGAGACCTGTAGAAAGTTCCTGCTATCGGACTTTTCATAGGTGGGTGAGAAGATGAGCTTGCCTTTGCAGGAGCAGGCAAGGCAGGTGCTGTTTTTGAAGACGAGGAGCTAGCAGGAGCAGCTACTGGTGCCGGTGCTGGTGCCGGTTGTGGGAATGCGGCATAGTGCATAGGAGTTGGTGCTGCTGGTGCTGGTGGAGTCTGCAATGCTTCTTTCTTTCTTATCACGAGCTCACAGTCTGATTGCTTAAGTTGAAGTTCCACAATATCTTTTGAATCAACAACTCTAGCCATCGAAATGGTATTAAATGAAATCCATGGAAATAATGCATACCCTAACAATAGACATGATAAATACAAAAGAATAGGTGATTGCATGCAAAATGAAGCTGCTAAATCTTACTTTACAAGGTCTGCAACTTGAGACATGAATGCACTAACTGAAGCTTCATCTGCAATAGTGCCACCAGATTGTTTTCCATTAAGCACTTCTTTTTCTTTTGATGAAGCAACATTAGGTTCTTTGGCCGTTACAGGGGCAGAATTAGAATTAGAATTTTCAACTTTAGCAGCCTACAATATACAAAGCAAGGTGGCTTATGGTAAAATTTTCTGAATATAACCAAGAACACATTTGAAAAGGAGGATCAAATTTAATTCATGATAAAACTCATGTTAACTAAAACAAAGAAAACAAAGGACTCAGTGTAAACTGACCTTCAGAACAGAAAATTTCTTCCTGTCAGAACACTGCAAAAAACAACAAATAACAATAGAATAATGAATCATTCAATCAATGAAAGGAAACTATATCTGTGAAGCTTTTGACAAATTTGTATTTATTCAGTGAATCATACACCATCTACAAACTGAAAGTGTTTCAGTTGACAATTTATAATTTCTCCAATTTTAATCACATTGAAAACTAATGGCAGATAGGCCAACATAACAAGCACAACAATTTGAATGCATTTTAGTTGCAGTTGTGCTTCAGAGTCATCAACAACACTGAACATGTTTGTACAAGTGATAACATGCTGAAAAAACTTCAGTTGTAAAATCAACGATGAAAGGAATAATGTCAGAATAATAAAAAAATTAACAGACATCATAAACTATTAATATTTACCTGCTTTAAGATATAAAATATTGTATATTACTGTAAATACTGTTCACAAAACATTGATCACCTTCAACAAAATTGTGTCTAACAAAGTGCTATGTGTTTTTGTAATTGTATTGTCTTAACTTTGGCTGTTCATGCTAATTCAACATGCTCATTCTTTCATGAACATTCAGAAACCTTAAGGAAAATCATTGACTAAGGTGTCATATAGTCTTTATCACTAAAATAAATCAATTGAGCAAAATATTAACAGTACCAAAATAATCAGAGAATACATAATTTTTTGTGGATTACATAATGTGTCACCCTTAAATCATTGATAAAGGTATCCTTCCTTGATTTAAAACTAAAATGAATTGAACAAAACATTAACACGGTCAGAGAAGAAATACTATGCTTTTTGTGGATTACATAATGTGTCATCCTTAAATCATTGATATAGGTACCATTTCTCCATCCATAACTAAAATAAAAGAATCAAACAAAACATTTACACTAAGCAACAAAGAGAATAAATACACTGTTTTGTTGATTTATAACATAATGTAATGTGTCATCCTTAAGACACCTTAGATGCTCAAAACCTCTCAATCACAACAAAGACAAAAGAATTCTCTGCCTATCTCTTTCATAGATAGATATAGATATATAGTATAGGTATATAGATGTGAAAATTCATACCTGAATCCTAGATGATGCAGATTCAGCAGGCAAAGATCTGAATGACAGAGAAGGGTTCAAGCTGAACCTTTGAAATGGAACCAGTTGGGGTTTGAACCCAACAGAGGGAGAAGAAGTAGAAGGGCACTTGGGGCAGGGGACGGAGAATGAGGCCATTTCAAAACCACCCCACGAACCAAAAACCAGACTTTCCTTTGTCTAGGGTGTGTGATCTGCGAAGAAGGGTGAGAATATAAGGCAAGAGGCGATGAAACCAAAGATGGGGGCAAGAGGCGATGAGACCGAAGATGGGGGCGTGAGGAGAAATATGAGAAGACACACGAAAAGGGTAAAATGGTGCAAAGAGAATGAATGCATAGGAGAATTCAAAAACCTTTGTTTGGTTCACATTTTACAACTGTACTTTCGATGATTCCGATGCAAGTGCAGTAACCATCAGTGTTTTACTTTTTTCTAACTAACTTAAGAAAACCATAATAACATCAGCAACAATAATAATTAATAATAATAACTTTATTATTTATTCAATATTATATAATATGTAATGTGTGTAAAAAAACATAAATATTATTATTATATAAACATTTCAGTTTATCAACTTGACAAACTTTTCAATATAAGGTCACGTTAATGTAGACAATTCACGAGTTGTGCTACAAGCCTCTAATAATCGTTTGACCTATTCTCACGTTTAGTTCATGTCATGTTATTATTAGATCATGTAAAAAATTATTCTTAAAATAAATTTAAGATAAAAATAGAGTGCAGTATTTAGAAAATAACTATTTGAAACATTGAATTTGCTTTTAAAGTAATTGTTCCAGTAGAATGGAGTACACCAATTGAGCATCTGATTAAACTACTATAGATTTGTACATTGTTCATATAACTTGTGTATTTTGAAACAACTTTCATAGGTTGTATTTTTAACGGATTTCATTTTCACATATAGCACCTGTTTTCTAAAACTTACACATATCCATAAAAATACATTTAGTATCAATTCAATTCTTACATTAACACTTAACTTATTAAGAATTCATAAAAGAAATGCATTTTGGATTAGATTGAATTTAGTCCTTTAGGTTGTTGTGAGTTGGCCAAAAGATCAGTAAGTAAACATTAGGGAGCCCCTATGTTCTGTACAAAATTGTGCAAAAAATTATATAATGTTTTTGAAATATTCAAAATATTTTTAGTCTTAATAGTAATAATAATAAAGTGAGATTTTTGTTTTATTGTTCCTATCTTATTATTTATTGTTATATTTTTTGTTATTTGACTGTAATCTCTCTCAATTATATGCTTTCTCACTTAACCTTTGTCTTTAATTATTCACTTCCTTAATAGGTGGATTCATATAACTTAGTATGGAAAGAGTTTTTCACAATTATTAAAATGCTAAGAGAAGGATCTTTTGATAACTGCATGAAAATTACACTTATTTGTCAGTGATGGCATATGGTGGCAGATGTTATTTTGGTATTTCAAAATGTAACAAAATACCACATTCTCACGCCAGATTTTTATCTTTTTCATTCACCACATCAGTAAATTCTAAACCTTTTTCATTTTCTTTTAGAAAAGACAAAGAGATGCGACAAACCAAAAAGTTAACCCCTTAGATGAACCACCCACAAAAATGGATAACTACATAGACAGAGACCTTAGCACAAAGATAGAACCAACAATGTCACACAATCACAAATTCAACCAACGAAGACCTTAACGCAAACAACAAGACACATTAGATACAGAGAGAAACTAAGATGTAAAGAGAAATTGAGAGTCAGAGACAGAGCAAGATGCAGAGATAAACCGAGATATATAGAGAAACTTAGACGAGACATGAATAAAAATCAAGACGCAAAGAGACATGTAAAAGATAAAAACACAAAAAAAATACATTCAGTAAATTTGAATGGCAAACATGCACTTTCTTAAATTTCAATCTTTACAAAAATATCCTCTCACAACTTCACTTCACTTTGATCTCAAAATAATAATGTTGGAAACTTTTTTTTAACATTTTAGAAAATTGTATAAGACAATTGTATAACACTAAAGATTATTTAACCTGGATTGTAAGGACCAAAAATAAAGAAAATATGCATTAAAAGTTTATAAGTAAAAAAATTTCAAACTTAATATATGTGAAGGCTATAAATTAAATGAGTAGTTTGTGAACTTTTGTCTGAATAATGCGGTATAGATACAACTATAACTTTCGTGTTGGTTAGAAATAATCACTTAAATTAAAGATAAAAAAATTAGATATAAGTCAATTTTAATTTAATATATAATCTAAATTGAATAAGTTTGAATTGATTTTTTCAATCTTGTTATTATAAAATTGTTAAACAAATATAAATATATTATAAGTAAAATATAATGAAACCACTCTAATTTGAGAAATCTTTTTGTTATGCTCTTCATTTGGTACAATGTAATGATCAAATGGCTAGTAAAAAATGATGGAAGTGTATGAATAATGATTGAATCATCTTTCTATTTTGAGATTTTTTTCAATGTTCAAAATTTATTTTCAAAGGTATTAAAGAAGTTGATTGAATCATAACTGAAGTTACCAAGGTTAATATTGTGTTGAATTGTTGGTTGTCATTAATGTTATTCAAATTTTTAAAACATAAAAATCTATAGAAAGATTTGGCTTGAATATATCTCTACTCTAGTTTTGTCATGTCTATAAAAGTCCAAAAGTTCATGTTGGCAGAAAGCTCTAAAGCACCTGCTGCAAGTTCTGGACTTTAAATTTTGTCATTTTTTAAAAAAAAAAAAAAGTGTATTATATGATGACTATGGATGAAACCTTAAGTGTCAATTCAACATTAATGTATTTTAAGAAAATCTTATAAATATATATACTTTTTAGCTGCCAGTTAATTATAGACATAACGTTATATTTAAATATAGTAAATAATTTAATTTGATTTAATTAATTTTTTTTATTTTTATCTTATACTAACTAAACTTATCAATTGAAATCCTAGTTAATTAAAAAAAATCTTGATCGGTTTTTTATTTTTTATTATTTTTAAAATCGATTGGATTTTGAAAACCTCTATGTTTTCTTACTTGTTATCTATAAAATATACTGTAGATTAATAAGTTCCTTTAGGATTTTTTCCTAATTTCTCGTATGGGGACAAAAAGATGAACAAAATGTAATATCCTAGAATCTGGTAATCTTAGTATTTTATAAAAATATTTAATAAAAATTAAAATAAATTTAATATTTTAATATTTTTAAAGGAACTAGGGAAAATAATGCATTAAAAAGAATCAATTTTATTTATGAAAACAATCCGTAGATAATATCAAAATTTTGTATGTAAATAGTAATTATTGACTTTTTATATACGAAAAAAGATTTATATGTAAAGGTGATGTATATAATTTATCTACAAAATAATCCGTATGTAATGTTGTTAAGACTTTATTCGGCAAGTGTACCAAATCACAAGTAATATAGTGAGTTGAGTAAAAATGTCGATTCCTTAAGGAACAATTCTGTTTTAGAATTTCAGCTTCACTACTCAATAAGCAAATTCAGTTTGGGAAGTTTGGTTTGACTAACAAGTACTACGAACATGCAACTTAAGAATAAAGTTAATAAGCAGTAAAAATATTCTGAAACAATTGGGGAACATCTTAGGATTGAACTCATCTATCTCACTCATTTGTAACTTGGTAAATTATGAAATATAATGACGGTGACTATTCAAACTTGATGCACATATAAAAATTACTCAAATTGATTCCTCAAATATGAGATTCATAAGGAAACTTCTCAGATGCGGATCCATCGGCTATCTAATCACAGCATTAAGAAACGATGTATTGCATTCAGTAAATCGAAACCTATTCCTGGAATCCCAAATTACATCGTATTTTCCTCTAGGTTATAAACTCAAAACCACTTTCCAGTAACTTTCAAGAATTAAAAACAATATTCTATAGATAATATAAAATCAAGCATGAAGAATGAGATGGAAATACCAAATCTGAATAGAAACTGAATATTATAAATCAAGATCCCAAAATACAAATGAGTTTCGAAAAGATTAATTCAATCCCAAGATATGAAGATTTAGCTACCCATGGTAGCCATTACAAACCAATGAAAGAAAGATTGCAAGAAAAGAAGAGAATCTTGATTCGAGTCATCTCCTCCGTTCTTTAGGTCTTGCCTCCCAAAACCCTAAAAATCTCCTTTTAAACTTGGTTTTGGACCTAGGTTAAGTGACTTTTCTCTTGGGTTTTTTTCTATTTTAAACTTTTTATTTCTTTTCTTCATGAATCTTCCAATCTATCATTTTCTTCATTCTTTTATACCTGAAATTTCACAATAAGTGAGATTAAATGATTTCCTTTAACTCAGGACTCAAAATATAAATTTAAATCCAAAAAATCTAAAATTAGGAGTAATTACTATTTTAAATAAATAACACTTAAACCCACAAGTACTCAATATTTCTCATGTATAAAAACACTCAAAATTGGTACTTATCAAATGTCGTAGATAATTATAATGCACACTACATATGGAATTTTTCCTAATGTAATTTATCTACGGATTACATACAAAATATTTCGTAGATAAATTATATACAAAAAATTCCTTATGTAAGGTCATAATATTCATTTTTAGAATTTTCAAATTCGCAGGTAAATTTGTAGGTAACACGTATGTAAGTCCATAGATGACCTATTCGTAGGTAACACGTATGTAAGTCCATAGATAACCTATTCGTATGTAATTTTATATGTAAATAATTTTTGTTCTAAAAAAAATATTTTGCAAATATTCTAAATTTATTTATTGTCCTAGAAGGCATAATCTAAAATAAAAGTCTAAGAGCATCCACATATTCCTAAATGATAGTATATTTAAATTTAAACTGAAGTGATAATCCACATATAATATAAAAAAGTAGTGATAATACATATATAACAGTCCAACAACATATAATCCACATCACATTCTGAAAACAAATATTAATCAAATACTAACAGTGCAAAAGTTTCAAATGAAAATTGTTTGCCTAATGATTAGAGTAGCGAGGATGTTCATCTTTGTTTTGATCTTGATTTTGGTCTTCATTGTTCTTTTGTAATCTCCGTTCATGTTGTGATGATTGATGTTGCTCTTGTTCTTGTTGAAATACGGTTCGTGTATCTGGTAGAAGTAATGTTTGGATAATATTGTACCGGCTAACTTAGTCTTTCATTAGACTCAATTAGTCTTTCATTTGACTCCTTATAAGTCTGAACTTGTTTTAGTTCGACAAAATCTTGTGAATCAGAAGTAGACTTGAAGATTTGTGGTATATGAGCTTATCTACATAGTTGGAAGCTGACCAATACAATAGATGCGACTTTGGTAGATTTTCCTCTTGCAGCGAGAACCCAAGTTTCATTCTTTATTTTTTTCTTCCTCTACAGGATCTATAGGGGATGATTCTGATACTCCACCACAAGATGCAATCTGATCTAGCTTGAGAAAACTTGTTCTCGAATTCCTCCTATTATTAAAAAAAATATAAATCAAATCACTTATAAAGTACATATTATATTAAAATAAATAACAAAACAATATTATACTTACATGTTGTCTAAGAGCATCAAACACTATGTCATTCATTTTCATAAAATGTTCATCTTCACCTTCAAGCACATCTGGAACACTACTTGAACGACCCATGCAATTGTCATTAAGATTAAGATGTGCTAGTTCTTCCCCATGATCAATCCAAACATAGTAGTTAGACATAAAATCATTTTTTTTTTGTAAAGATGAAGCTTAATCACTTCAATTGGAAAAACATGTCTACAATGACATTTATTGCGTGGACATCTTTTTTACCTTTCATTCAAGTTTGTTGTTCACAGACTTTAATGACAAACTCTTCAATCTCATTTACAAAACTTTCTTTCAAACCTCGTCTATTACTATAGCATCTATCATACATCCAATCCATTTTCTATATATTGAAATATTGAAAACATAAATTTATTATATAAGAACAAATTCTACTTAAATAGTAGTCACCAAAACTTTTTAAAACATTTTCACCATTTTAACAATATTAAAGTATATTAACAATATTATTCACTATTTTCACACATATATATATATATTGTCATGGATGTAGATCATTGTCATTAGAAAGACCTAAGTAGCTATTAAAGAAAATTTGTTGAAGATAATATATACAAAGGATATAAAACTACGTATCCTTATAATTTTCTTATACTCTAATATAATATACTTCACATAGTCTGATCAATTGTAGTCAGAGATAATATACCCGCTGCTGGTATTCTTCCCAATACTGCAGTTGTCTAAATTTCCTGATTATGTTTTCCTGCAATTCTAACAATATTACGTAAATAATCTATCTCTATAATTCTATAATTATATGCACAATCAATAACGGCACCGACAATCTCTCAATTATATAGTTTCTAAACATACACTAACACTATCCCATACATTAAAACCATGGTGCTAACTACTATTGATATTAAATATTTAAAAATATATGAACTCATATATATAATGAATATCTTTGTTATATAGATTAAAAGGATTTAGTTTAGTTGGTTAAATTTGGTGTGAGAATTATTATCAACCATTTAACATGTGTTTAATTCCTACTATAAAATATGTAGGTCATATAAGTGTTTTTAATATATAATGTCCTTTTTCAAAATAGTTAAGGTAGTTAAAGAAAATTGCTCAAGTTGTCTTGTTATTAAGAATTTGTTTAATAGTTGAACAAATTTTATGCACCCTTAATATTTTTATTAAAATATATATTTCAAACTTACAAGCTACATTGACTATACACAAGTTCTTATCTACCATAAATTTCAACAAGATATGTTCCATCATGGAATCAAATGTTTCTAGAGCTGGCATTAGAAAAAAAAAGTACTCATATAAGATAATCACCCTCTTGATTTTTTTCTAGCAAATCTCCTTTAAAACTCACATAAGCATGTTTTTCTTTATGACAAAGAGATATTAGTCATTGATGCAACTATTAATGATAACACTTGAATACTTTAAATTTTACCTATTTAGCACAAGAGTTTGAAATGTTTAATTGGAGTAGAGAATTTCTTCCATGGACCAATTGATCCTTGTACATATTATTTTTTTCTTAGCAAGCTATTTAGTCTTTCCCCACGCCACTTTTTAGCTTCGATATTTTACACATATTTGTGGCAGTTTTTTTTTCAAGGGAGAACTTTAGTATGTTAATTATGAATTTATAAGTTGCTTATCATATTTAATGGGAAGTAATTTAAGTTTTGATTATGAACTCCATGTCGATAAGTATCATGTGTGTTTCTTTTACATATTGATTTGCATTGTAAGATAAGCTTTAAAAGGTTATTGAAAACAAAACTTACTTCAAGTGACTTATATCTTTACCAATATTGATTATCCTTCTAATTTGATTCCACACGTACACTTTATAAAGTTTTAGCATGTTTTAAATATCTAAAGTGAATTTGTATTTATTTTTATATCATACTAAAATACATACAATTTTATAATTTTTAATAATTTTATTCTTTTTATTATGAATAATTAATTAAAAAATAATACAAGTTAATATATATAAGTTTGTAAAATAGTATTAAAACATTATATAATCATTATTTTTGGAAAGAAAAGTTATTTAGTTATATTAAATAAAAAGAAGTTATTTAATTATTTATTTTATAAATAAATAAATAAATACATTTTTATTTATTAAAATTAAAAATTGTCTGATTAAAAATGACACTAAATGAAATTACGAGATAATATATCCTCCTTATATAGTGATATATAAATTTTATTATTTAAATATTAATTTTTAAATAAATTGTATATATACTCACTGTTAATTATATTAAATTTTGTAAAAATCGAAGTATCTGTGTGTGTAAATATAATATTGAATCATGCACTTTTTAAGAGATTAATTTATTGTTATGTTATATAGAAAGAAATTGTAAATTCGACGGCTTTAAGAATTTTATGAATGAGTATATTCAAATAAACCCACGTTACAAAGAGAAACAAATTCATCCATATTCCTATCTATTTGGTTATACAGTAAAAAATAATTAAATAAAAATTAACATAAAAGATCAAAAGAATGCACTTTTAAAATGAAAATCCAAAAGGATAGAAGTACATTTTTTTTGGGAAACAATTTAATTTCAAATAATGTAAAAGAAAAATTAACAACCCTACAAACATAACTCCTCTATACCATTTTAACATCATTAGCTTAAAGTCAAAATAGAATTTGAATTTAAAATATATACTTTTAAAAAGAAATTATTAACATTAAAATGAATGTCATGAGTAATATATATTTTTATATAGATGGATGTCTTATATTCTTACAAATGGACGTGCGAAATTGAAGTTCCATAAACTTTTTCTTGAATAGAGAGGACCCATGCACGTGAAGGGTGGTGACATTACTTAGAAATGGACGATCCAAATGCCTCCAAAAAATTCAGAAAATAATAATAGTAATGTCTACCTTTTTCTTGTCTGAAGAAAAATATCTCTGCATTATCATGGTCCCTTTGAAACCCTAAAAGTGCCACCATGAAATGACTTCAATGGTGTAACTACATCCATCAAACTCAAAATAAAAAAAAAAAAAAAAACATGTTTTTAAATCATAGGACAAGAATGCTAACTAGTAAAAATTGCTATGAAGAAGTTAAAAATTGAAAAATTAGATGAAAGTTGAAAACTGAAAAATTAAATTATAAATATTTGGTGGAATTAGTTGATTAACTAGCTCAAAAAGTTATGAAACCATGAATAAAAACATTATTAAACATAAATAAAATAATTTTATTAGAATTTTATCTATAGTATAGATAAAATATTTTACCAAACATATTATTTGGATACTAAAAATGTTAACTCATAATTTTACATGCTCTATCCCATCTATATATATATATATATATATATATATATGCAATAACTTTTTTAAGATAAATGTACACAAATTAAAAAATGTTTTCGGATTAAAATGCCTTTCCTTTCTGAAAAATAAAAAATTATATTTCATTTTTCTATGCCTTTTTGTAGCTCTTGCATGGTGGAGCGTTTTTGGATCGTGTGAACATTCTTCTAAATAGGTATGTAAATATTTTATTGTACTATTAGTATTCTTATAAAGTTAAATCTTATTAATGTGATATCTTTTTCTCTTTAATTCAAAATAAATATACAGCTACAAAAATTTTAATCATCAATTAAAATTTAAAAAAAATCAATTGTTTTATATCAAAATTAGAAAGGTTAAACATCATACAATTAAATTTGAGTATTAAACCCTTTTTTTAATAATGTATACTGGTTAAACATATAATATTTAATTAATTAAAAAGATAAATCATTTTGGTATTTATAAAACTAAGTTAAAACGATTAGCTGGAAAGAGGCTTGGAAATTAGTGGTAAAAAGTTGTTAAGTTTAGTTATTAAATTAAAAGTTGATAAATTAGGAAATTAGTGGTAAAAAGTTGTTAAGTTTAGTTATTAAATTAAAAGTTGATAAATTATCAAATTAGATGATAAATGTCTCCTGTAGCATATAGGGATTTGTACAAAGCCTCTCTATCTATCTATCTATCTCTCTCTCTCTATATATATATATATATATATTATAATCATAGCATAACGTTTATTGAAATAAAATTTCAATATAAAAAAATACCAATAAAAGGAAACTTTTTTATTAGGAATTCAAAATCAATTCAATTCCATCTGACACCAATATACAAAAACTTTAAAGACCATATATATATATAGCATACCATATAATTTATTTAAACAAAAACGTATAGAATAATTAAATATTTTTGTTTGAGCAAAAATTTAACACAAAAGGTTGATTTTTAGTATTATTTTTAATTGAGAAAAAATTCTTCATTTAATAGAAACACAATAGAAAGTAGGATTGAGTTATAATGTTTCACTTAAGCGATAATTTGACCTATTTTAATGAAAATATTAAAAAATTAACCTAATACAATAAAACAAACTTATTTTTAAAGTTTTATCAAAAATCATTTTAACAAATATTATTTCAAATACATTCAAAATTATCAATATAATAAAAGAATTAAGCAAGCATCATCTTTCACTCATTTCAATATAATACTTGAATAATTTTTAAACAAAATATAATCTTTGTATAGAAACTAAAATTTTGTGACCAATCATATTAATATCTAAATCATCTATCTTAAGTTTATATATATTATCTTACTTGAAATTCTTGATTTTAAAGAAAATTTCAACTCAAATAAGATAATCACTCAAAATCTAAATCTCTAAAACAAAGTATTTAAATATAAACTAAAATTTAGTATGAGGTTAACAAAACTAAAATAATTACTTTTCTTAACTATTTCTAATGATGATAAAAATATAAAGAAAAAATAAAAATAAAAAATAGTTAAAATAAATAAAATCTTATGTTGTTTGAAACATGATGAAATAAGAGAGTTGTTTAAATAAAAGAGATATTTAACTCTGATGTAAAGTATGGTTAGATTTTGAAAAAGATGAACATCAAGATTTTGAAAAAGATGAACATCAAGATAAAAACTTATGAAAAGTTGAAGATAAAAAAAAAAATAATAATACGTGTGTGGAGGGAGAAGTTACAAAATATATATATAGCTATAAAATAAGACTTGTGTTTAGAATGGGGTTACAACATATACTTAATTAGTTTATATTTATGTAGAAAAATCTATAAAACAAAACTTAATAAAACTAGGTTAATGGTTCACCAAATAGGTGAAAACTATTAAACTATCTTTTAGATAATAAATATCTGGTAAATTATATATATAAATAACAATAAATATAAAATGTGACAAAGTGAAATTTTTTTATATAAATTTCATTTTTATTTATGGTTTAAAGTACACCTTGATGTGTTTATAACTTTTGATTTTTAAATTATTTTTGAACTCTTAAATGTTTTTAATCTTCAAATGAATTATTTTAGTTTCAATTTTCATATTAATAATATTTCTAATCAAGTTTAAAATAAATTAAAAAATAATTTATTATATTAATCAGTGTATTTGTCAAAAATAAATAATTAAACATAATAATATTATAAAAATAAAATAAATAATCGTTATCAATTTCTTGAGCCGATTAAAAAAAAATTATCAATTTATTGAAGCACCGCTATTAAAGAAAAGGACATCAATCTAAGAAAAGAAATAGTATGATACTCAAAATAAATAGTAAAATATAATAAAAGACAATTAAATAAAAAAATCAAATAAATAAATAAATTATCTTATTTAGAAAGAGTAACAAAAAATATATTAATATCTGAAGAATAAAAAAAATAAATATAAAAACTAGAAATTAATATTTCAAAAAATACCCTTTAAATAGCATATAAAAAATCATTAAAAGTTTATAAAAATTTGTTTACCAAAATAAAATTAAACAAGCTTTCCCGCTTTTAAAAACAATGTTAGAAACTAGTGTAAAACCTTACCAAAATACGAAAAAACTTCTTGATCCTTATTATCATCATTTTTCTTATATATTATACTTCTATTCTTATATATAAGTGTAACATATTCTTAATTTATATTTCTATAAGCAAAATTAAATTAGAATACACAATTTTTATAATGATTTCAGTTTAAGAAATCATAGAATTAGATTAAGAACGTGTTCAAAGAGTAAATCAAAATAAGTCTCACTAATTAATGACTATGAACATCATGCACAATATAAAAAGCAATTTCATAAATTTTTACAAACTAATTCGACAATCCACTGCATCTACTAAACTGAATGCTTAACCTGAGATACATATTCTGTAACACATTTAAAAAATAATAATTTATATTTAAAGTTAGTTAAAATTTTCAATAATTATTTTTAATTGATAAAAGTATATATATGAAAAAGAGTATTTTAAAGAAACACGTGACTAATAAGTGTAAACCTATTATAAATTTCAGTTCCTACTTTTTTTTTTCTTCATTTCTTGCTCTCACTGAAAACTAAGTTGACAATAATAATAATCAAATTGTATAATTTTTGTATTTATATATTTAAATATTAAATAATATTTTCTATTGAAGATTAAATTGATAGTAACAATAAAGTGGTGCTGATTTAGAGTAAAGTTAATTTTTAAACTAAACATTGAGACTAATTAACCTCTTACAGTTATTTTATACATAAAATATTATTTTTAATATTTTATATTTATAAAATTTGAATAGGAGAATTTGATGACGACAAGGAATAAAGGTAAAGGTGGAAGGGAAAGTAGCTACGTGGCGACATAGTAGGGCGCCAACAAAGCAGTTGCAGGAATATTCGGTGAGCTTAACGACAGAGAATCAAATAGAGTCTGAAGGGGTGAGAAGCTCGTGATTCGATTACGTATCGGTCATATCGTATCGCGACACGCCGTACACACAGTAACACTTCCATCTTCATTATAGTCACACAACACCCTCACTTCCAAACTCACACTACCAAGCTCGTGAGCACCAAAACAAACAAACACCTCTCTCTTTTTCTCTTTTTCTCTCTCTGCGATTATTATTCTCGGGAGACGAGAGATTGCGATTTGCGATTCGCAATGGCTTCCACCGCAATGCGGTTCTCCGCTACTTCCGCCGGTGCCGAGGCGCTTCCCCGCCGTAATTCCCTCGCCGGATTCTTAACCGGCTCCGCGAGATCCTCCGCGAAATCGAGGCTCAGGTTTATCGGAAGGAGCGCCAACTTGAGCTTCCTCCGGAGGCGGAACTCTTTCTCCGCTGTGAAGTGCGTCTCCGGAAGCGAGGCCAGGCAGACACAGCACGATCCCGTGGCTCAACAACAAGGTCTGAAGTTTTTGCTTCTCTCTCTATACATATATATCTGTCCGTGTCAGTGTGCTTGTTTTGGTTTGCTTTCAGCTCTTCTCGCTTTGCTTGGAATCGAGTTCAAAATTAGCAACGTTTAACAGTTTGAAGCTAATTTTAGCTCTGTGAACTTCTTGAAAGTTTAAATAAGCGTGTGGATTTGTGTTGCGGTATCGTGAGAGTTGCAGTTTAGTATTAAATTGGAGTGTTAACTGATGATAGGAAAAGTAATTTGTGATCAACCTCTGAAACGAAAGGCCTTTGAGCAGCCTGTCCTCTCTCTCTCTCTCTCTCTCTCTCTCTCTATATATATATATATATATATATATATATATATATATATATATACTTTTCATGTTTATTATCGTAATGAGAACTACGAGATAATTAAGATGGTGAACCGAGCGAATCTCAATAGTATAATTCAAATAGCTCGTTAAGATTAAAATTAATTAAAATAATCTTGACTATTCATGTGTAATGGTATAAGGTATAAAGGTAAGTTTTCTCGCTTTTCATGTTTTTACTTTTGTTTTTTTTTGCTAATAATTTTTTTCTGGAATCTTATGCAAGTGAATGGTTAAGATTGAAATTAATTAAAGTAATCTTCTTGATCATTTTAAGAAATTCCTAATCTTAACTTATATGATTAATAATTAAATCATAACTTGTGAAATATGCTATGGAGAAAGTGGAAGTAAATAGTATCGAGGGTGGTAAGATATTGCAACTTATTTTTAAATAAAGTTGAAGTGTTAAAATATATGCAACTTGGATTTCTTAAAATATTATACACTTTCTAGAAAATAAGTTGGAGTGTCAGTAAAAAGTGAGAGAACTGTTTTGATTTTTAAGAGTGAGAAGAGTAAATTGTGACCGTACAATCTTACGGATATAGTCAGGACTAAAAGCTATTAAAAGTTCACATGATCACCTTAAAAAGTTTCGTTACTTTTACGCTTTAATTTTGATCATTTATGGTAAGATCTAAAATGGTCAAGATTGTTCTTTTCATCCTCAAATAGAAACTTCCCTCTCATTTGATGTGTGTGATATAATATGCATGATCCAGCTTTGTGGTACCTTGTTAGCATGTATGATATCTCAATTTATAATGGATGAATTAAATTCGTTTTGATTTAACAACTGAAAAAGAAGTTTTTGGGCTTTATTTATTTCTTGTGATATGTTTTTCACGCCCCCACTCCCTTATTTGTAGGTACAATGGTTGAAAATAATCTTATTAAGCTGGCTATTATTACTGCTTTTAGTCGTTATTCTGGAGTTTTTTTTTTGTTGACATGGAAATACATTGTGGATTCTGGAGATGCATACCTTGGTTCCCTTACTATCCTATTGTTTTGATGAAATGGAAGGAAACAAAAGAGGAAAGAAAATTTTCAAATATGAAAACAAGGCAAAGCTTGCATGGCTAATTCTGTTTCTTGAATTTTCTTTTAAACAAAACGTCGAATTTTCTTTCTCTCCATCCAAACATATAGTTGCTAAACATTATCCAAATCTTATTAATATTTTGGGGTAGAATAAGGATTGGACTTTTGACAAATTATTCCCAGCTCTTGACTTTTTAATAAGTTACCAGCAGTTATCTTTTGTCCAACAACTTCATTAGGACCTGATTAATCTTATGTGTTTGTTTATTTATTGTTTCTTTTAGAAGCCGCTACCTCTCTCAGCTCCTTGACGCCAGATGCTTCATCTATTGCCTCGAGTATTAAATACCATACAGAGTTCACTCCATTGTTTTCTCCACATAATTTTGATCTACCACAGGCTTTTTTTGCATCTGCACAAAGTGTTCGCGATGCTCTCATTATAAACTGGAATGCCACCTATGATTACTACGAGAAGCTGAATGTTAAGCAGGCATATTACCTTTCAATGGAATTTTTGCAGGTTGGTGCTACAATAATTATTTGGTGCTACAATAATTATTTGAATAACTTGGAACATTTCTGGCGTCTAATGTTTGTTTCCATTTGTTATTCTATCTTGCAGGGTAGAGCATTACTAAATGCAATAGGCAATCTAGAGTTAACTGGTGCTTATGCCGAGGCTTTGAGCAAGCTTGGGCATAAATTAGAAAATGTGGCATACCAGGTGTGACATTCCCTACTGTACCTCTTCTTTCTCATATTTATTCTAAAATGTCGACTGTTTCAGTGCTCTCTTAAAGTTACTGTTTATATAGCCAGAACCTCATAAGTCCACATGAAATAACCTCTTTAGGTAAACAAACTGATGTACTTTTCAAAACAAATGTTGTTCCAATAGCATATTTGCAATGGAGAAAGTCAATTGATATGGGTCATACTCTTATTAAGTTCCTTTATCTACATTTTCACCCAAGACATGGCAAACTCACAAACCTTTTTATTTACTGAGCAGCTACAGCAACAGGAGTAATTGAATCAAAATCAATATTTGGTTGCAACTTACTATAGTTGAGTAATTCATTTTGTTTGGCTATTGATAGGAGCCAGATGCTGCACTTGGAAATGGTGGTCTGGGGCGACTTGCTTCGTGTTTCTTGGATTCTTTGGCAACCTTGAACTATCCAGCTTGGGGTTATGGATTGAGGTATAAGTATGGTTTATTTAAACAACGAATAACCAAAGAGGGCCAAGAGGAAGTCGCCGAAGATTGGCTTGAGGTATGTTTCATTATTTATTGACAAGTGATAAATGGCGTGTACTTAAAACTTGAAGTTATAATGTTTTCACTATGTTTTCCAGTTCTGTTAATGTTTCTTTCTTTTTCTGTTTCTTTGTTTGTGACCTCGTCTAACAGATGGGCAGTCCCTGGGAGATTGTTAGAAATGATGTTTCATATCCCGTAAAGTTCTATGGCAAGGTTGTATCAGGGTCAGATGGTAAAAAACATTGGATTGGAGGAGAAGATATAAAAGCTGTTGCACATGATGTTCCCATACCAGGATATAAAACTAAGACTACAATCAACTTGAGGCTTTGGTCTACAAAAGCTGCATCGGAAGAATTTGATTTATATGCTTTTAATGCTGGAAGACACACTGAAGCGTCTGAGGCTCTAGCAAATGCTGAAAAGGTTTAGATGATATAGCTAGTGTAAAGTACTTTATAAGCAGCAAGAGATATATGAATCTATTGAAATGTATTTGGAAAAATCCAAGGTCCACATTGACTAGAGATAGAGTTTGCAAAAAGAATTTAAGAGAGAGACATCCCTCACCTCTTGATCCGGTTTAAACATAAGTCTCACATTGGCTAGTTCCCACCTCAACTCAATTTTGTTTGAGTTTTAACTCACATTCTAAAAAAGGGAACAATTGAATAGTGGTGTTAGAATCAGTATCGCAGAAAATACGTATTATAAAAACCATACATTTCAGTGTAATGTGTATTTTCATATTTTGCCTTTGGAGTGTCTTTTTAAAATGACCTATATAAGAGAATATCAATTCTCTTTAATTTTGTTGAGGTTTATTCCGTTAGCTGACAGTCATCCCAAGTGTCACAGATGTCACCTCATGTAGGTATCCCTTCTGCTCTATATATACTACTTGTGCAGAAGCTTAGAATCCTTTTTTGTAACCATTCTAATATTCAGTAGTACTATCGTACATTTTCTCTCTTTTTGTGTATATTTAATGACCTATGAGTTTGGAGTCTTAAGTCCTGTGCAAATGTTGCAGAAAATACGAGTTACTTTGGATAATATTTAGGCTTTCCAGTTATTTTCAATTTGTTACAGTCTGAAAGCAAGTTAGTAAGAGGACATTATAGATGGTATTTTTGTTTTTTAAATGCAGATATGTTATATACTCTACCCTGGGGATGAATCAATAGAGGGCAAGATCCTTCGTCTCAAGCAACAATATACTTTATGTTCTGCTTCTCTTCAGGACATAATTTCTTGTTTTGATAGAAGATCAGGAGCAAATGTGAATTGGGAAGAGTTCCCTGAAAAGGTTGCAGTGCAGATGAATGATACGCACCCAACCTTGTGCATCCCAGAGCTGATGAGAATCTTAATAGATGTAAAGGGTTTAAGTTGGAAAGATGCTTGGAATATTACACAAAGGTATTCTACCTTTTTTTTTCTAGTTTTTGTGGGATAGAGAGGTGTCTGGTGATCTCTTATTATCTATTAATTCATGATCCGAGTTGGCTGACTGAATATCTACTATCTGCCACTGTGATCCAGGACTGTAGCATATACAAACCATACTGTTCTTCCCGAGGCATTAGAGAAATGGAGCTTGGATCTTATGCAGAAACTGCTTCCACGACACATTGAGATAATAGAAATGATTGATGAGGAGGTAATACTGAAATACATTCATAAACTTTTTTCTTTCAGGGTACAGGCATTAGTTGTTGATGATATTCCTGCTTTGCAGCTGATTCGGACCATAGTTGCAGAATATGGCACTGCAGATTCAGACTTGTTGGAGAATAAATTGAAGGAAATGAGAATACTAGAAAATGTTGAATTGCCTGAAGAATTTGCAGGTTTACTGGTTAAGTCCAAAGAGACAACTGATATTCCTAGTGAGGAGCTGCAAAGTTCTGAACAAGTAGAAGAAGAAAAAAAAGATGATGATAACGAGGAAGTGGAAGGAGTCACTGCTGAAAAGAAGGAAACAGATGAAAGTTCCATTGAGGATGAGAAAGAAGAGTTGCCTGTGCCGGTTCCAGAACCACCAAAATTGGTTCGTATGGCAAATCTGTGTGTTGTGGGTGGTCATGCAGTGAATGGGGTTGCAGAGATACATAGTGAAATTGTAAAAGATGAAGTTTTCAATGCGTTTTATAAGGTAAATTTTTCCTTGGTCTGTCAGTATGACGTAGTGCACAGCTGAGTTACGTTTCTAAATCCGTATCTGCAATTGCTAGCTTTTTTCCTATTTGAAATTACTAAATAGCTCTTAGCAGTCAACACTTATTTTCTATGACCAGTGGGAGGAAACAACTTATTCTTGCCCAATGGGCATAATAGCACTATAAATAAAATATGGATATTTCCACATTTGTTTTATTTCAAAGTGATTGCTCCATGCATACTACTATTAAAAGATGAAAGAAACCTCTCACGCTTCTAATGATATGTATTCAATAATTAGACTTTTAATAGCACTTCATCATTTTATGTTTTCTTTAGATTATGACAATATCTAGGAAAATTGTTTATATAATTGATGCCATATTTTTTTTGTAGTTGTGGCCTGAGAAATTCCAAAACAAAACAAATGGTGTGACACCAAGGAGATGGATCAAGTTCTGCAATCCGCTTCTGAGTAAAATAATAACCGAGTGGATAGGCACAGAGGATTGGGTCCTAAATACAGAGAAATTGGCTGAGCTACGGAAGGTTGTTACCATTATTTGCTTTATTAATCTTATCCTAGTCTTGAATTTTTCCTTCATGGCTTTGCATTTTCCTCTTTTTTTAGTGTTCATTTCCTTGTTATGAATGTCAAGTTTGGCGGCACTAATTATACTACCACATAGCCTAATGCTTCTTGGAAACAAATGGCCACCAATTTTGGAATTTTATAATTAATGATACAAGTTATCCCCAGAGAACCAGATATAAATAAGAATTGTGATTGCTTCTGAGCTATAAAATGTAACTTTCTTGCATTTACTCGTCTCCTTCAATTTCTTTTTGAATGGAATAAATGTCTTGTGATGCACTATTCAGGATGGAAGATCTGGTTTGTTGAGATTTCTTAAATTTGAATTCCTATGGATTCCATGACTAGCTTAATTCCGTTCAACTAAATTGTAAATTTGGTATCATCCTGCTTTTTGATCTTAAAGGAATTAATATGGCATTTTGATTGCAATTTTATGGGTATTTTCTGAAATTGGTTAATTAGCATTGAGCGTGCTGTAGACTGTGTTGCGTTTCCATTGTATGTCAAAAGCATCACGTGATCATATTAGTCTCAACCTATTTTCCAAGTTTCTGTCATTAAACCTTATGGTATAATTTATTACTAGTTTGTAGAGAATGAGGATCTACAACTGCAGTGGAGGGAAGCAAAGAGGAGTAACAAAGTTAAAGTTGCGGCATTTATCAGAGAAAAAACAGGGTATTTTGTCAGTCCTGATGCAATGTTTGACATCCAGGTAAGATGATGCCTTTAGATTGGTTATTTTATTTTCTTTCTTTTACACCAATTTTGATTGGGCTATAAGTTTAAAATGTTGTAACGGTCTCTCATTGGTTATTGGTCATATTGTGATTACTTTTAGTTATCAATCAAGGAAGATTATTAGGAAAACAATGCTTCCGTTTTGCCTATATAATGTACAAAGCACCATAAGTAATGTACATGAAGACGACCTGTTCAAAATGTCAAAGTGTGCATTGTTTGATGTGTGGTCTAGGTTAACACAGGCTGAAATTAGACTAGGCTGTAGGTCATTGATAGACTGGGTGTCCTGTTCCCATTGTCCTCCCCGATAATATGTTACTTTTAAACATGAATTTTTGTTCTGCTGACAATTTAGTTACTTGTGAATTCAATTTCTACCCATTCCGTTAGTTTTTTCCCTATATAGTCTTGCTAAACTGTTCAATGCTGGCTTTATTACTTTGGTCTAGGTGAAGAGAATCCATGAATATAAGCGACAATTATTGAACATACTGGGAATTGTTTACCGATACAAGAAGATGAAAGAAATGAGTCCTGAGGAAAGGAAAGCAAATTTTGTTCCCAGAGTTTGTATATTTGGGGGGAAAGCATTTGCTACGTATGTGCAAGCCAAGAGAATTGTGAAATTTATTACAGATGTTGGGGAAACTGTTAATCACGATCCTGAAATAGGTGATCTACTCAAGGTACACGAGTACAGCTGTTTCCTTTTTCACTTGTTGGTTTATGTTTTGTCCTACAGTTCTTAGGCATATTCTTGAAAATAAAGATGTAAAGCATTATTCCTCTTACAGTCCTTGGACCTCAGGATCTTTTTTAGGTTCTACATTTGACTTTTATTATCAATAAGCAAGTTGCTCATGTTAATTTGAAATCAATGTGCATTTTTTATAGAAATTTTTTTTAGTATAATTTAGCATGAACACACCACATTAGAAATGTAATTATGCAGTCCTTATGAATTTTAGGCTATCTTAAAATAAGATTTTTCATCATATCAGTTTTCTAATATACTAAATATATAGAAGAAATTGCTCTGTTTGACAATTTAATTTACAGAGAACATTTAATTTTCTCGAGGGGAGTCGTTTTGGAAGGAATGGTTTACCAAATTTCTTTGAAGCCTCCTACTTTGTTAACTTCCTACATGTTTTCAGTATCAGATTTTTGCTAATGGATGGTTAAAGATATTGTTAATTTGTGTGTTTATATTTAATCAGGTTATTTTTGTCCCTGATTACAATGTCAGTGTTGCTGAGATGCTTATTCCGGCAAGTGAATTGTCACAACATATCAGGTAGTTATATTTCAGATAAATGGCCTTAAATAGAAAATTGAGTCAATTACATTGAATTGTCTCATTCATATGTAACTCAAGATGTTTCTCATTCAAAAACTTGTTACTTATTTTGCACATGGAAAATTGAACATGTCTTGAAGAAAATACTTGAAAATTTGTGAAAGGTGTTTCTGTTGCGTCTAAACATTACATATGCACCTATGTTTGTAGGAAGTATGAAGAAAACTTTCTGTTGATAGTTAATGCAAGACCCCCTGATTAGGAAAGTGTATGTAAGAAGACAGAAGAATAGAAATAAGGATACGGATACAAATACAGTTTTAACTAGCTTAGTTGTTAAAGTAGTTTATAACAAACTAGGGTTCACATAATTTTCTCCTGGGTCATGCTGATATGGAGAAATGATCTCATAATAAAACTTTGTATCTTTTCTGTAATCCCTATATCTTCTCCCAATTGCAAGTTGATTCTATCAGTAATGTCTATCTTGAAATATATTGCATCTTCACAATGTGAAAGCAAGATGCTACATGTCAGATCAGAATCTCAATATACTAAGCTTCATCCCTAAATTACTGGTGTTTTTTGGGAACGTGTCAGAGAAGTACTGGCTATTTCCTGTCAGCCTGCCTGTATAGATTGAGATTAGCTTCTAGAATCTCAGGCAACAAAACCAAGATTACTCTAATAGAGAAAATAATACAAAATTAAGAACCCAAACTATGTTTTAAACTATAGTCTTTTGAATAAAATTGACCCTATACGGCCAGATTGAGTTTACAGGTTAGTTTGACGAGTCGTTTTCCAGTACGTAAACCAGAGGATATAGTCATACGTTAAATTGTGAATGGAAATCTGTACTAGGGATTAGGGAACCATTTTAATTTTTGTAAAATATTTATCCATGATGATACAACCATTCATTTAGTTACCGCTAACAGCTTAAACATTCCCGCTGATTAGTTCTTGAAATGTAATGTAAGTCAGTCTTCATGGCCAAATGACCAGCAGTATGATTCTCACCTCTCCAACTCCTCTTCATAACCAAGCTGTCATTGACCTATGCATTGTTGCATCCAATGCAACTCTGCAAATTAATACTATGTTTGGAAATCCATCCAGTCATACTGAGCACCAATGACATGTGAGAGCGGGCTTGGCACTCAATTTGCATTGTGAAATAGGACACAGGTGATACAGACATACACTAATCTGCGTTGCCTGTTTCTCTCGTGTAGTACTGCTGGAATGGAAGCAAGTGGAACCAGCAACATGAAATTTGCAATGAATGGCTGCATATTGATTGGAACTTTAGATGGGGCCAATGTTGAAATTAGGGAAGAGGTTGGTGAAGATAACTTCTTCCTCTTTGGTGCCGAGGCTCATGAAATTGCTGGGCTGAGGAAAGAAAGAGCAGAGGGAAAGGTATGTCTTAAGACCCTCGTCCATTTTAATTACTATGGAACATAGTTAATACCATGCTGTTTGGAGCATACCCACATAGAACAAGTATTCTACTGTTAGTTTCAAATGCTAATAATTGGTTGAAAGAAATTCATAATAAGGTTACAAGAATTTTGAACAAAGTCGTTGTTTGAGGAAATGTCGGTCTTGGGTTTCTTAAAAACTTAGATGACTATACGTTAACCCGCTATGTTTTTTAATTCAGTTTGTCCCTGATCCACGATTTGAAGAAGTCAAAGAATTTGTCAGAAGTGGTGTTTTTGGATCTTACAATTATGACGACTTGATTGGATCCTTAGAGGGAAATGAAGGTTTTGGTCGAGCAGATTATTTCCTTGTGGGCAAGGACTTCCCCAGCTACATAGAATGCCAAGAGAAGGTTGATGAGGCATACAGAGACCAAAAAGTGAGTTTGTAGACCTTTTTCCTATTTCCTAAATATTCGTTTCACCTGCTAGCCTATTGGATGCATGCACCAATTCCTTGTTCATTATGAGGGCATTATTTGAGGAGAATGCTGGCAACACATTCTTTTGAATCAGTCGATTTTTATTTTATTCAACTTCATATTTAATGAGTTTACTCTTGATTATGTAGTTCAGACAAATTTTAACCAATAGCACAGTATGTTAGAAGGTGTTGGTATTTCACTTATTTACATTTTCTATTATGTCATGCAACGTATTTATCAATTGTATTTAGTTGTTATAGCTCTATCTTCCATGGTTGTTCTGTTCCTTCATGCATCATGCTTGTTGCTCTCATGTTATTTTGAACATTAACATTTGTAAATGATGTGGATACAGAAATGGACAAGAATGTCAATATTGAACACAGCAGGCTCATACAAGTTTAGCAGTGACCGTACTATTCATGAATATGCCCGGGAGATATGGAACATTGAACCAGCCCAATTACCATAGAAAGAAAGGTGCAGACGCACTTGGTGCCACGTGCTTGTGTGATCCCTGATTAGCTTAGTTCCTCGTACCAGAGAATAAATAAACAAATATAATATTGCAAATAGAGGCACTTCAGGTGCGCTCTTGATCAAAATAAGCTTGCAGTTCTTTTAATATATCTGTTATGGATACTACTTGTCGTTGTAAAGCTTACCTTTGTCTTATAATAAATATCTATTTACTTTATCTCCAAATTATCTCCATTATCTATGATTATTTGAGCTTAATTTTTATTTACAATATTATACTATTAAAAATACTAAAAATATCATATATACGACTTTCAACTTTTTTGTGATAATTGTATTTGGAAATTTTATGATAACGTAACAATAGAAGTCTTTCAGAGAAGAAGAAATTACAGAAAAATGCGAGAAATATTTAGGTTATAAACAGCCATACAAAGCAAAAAAAAAAAAAAAAAAAAAAAAAAAAAAAAAAAAAAAAAAAAAAAAAGCGATATTTGAGAGAATTTAGTTTAGCTCTATCATTTCTGCCTCTCTGCAAGCTCTTGAAGAAAATGAAAACCAACACCTATATGCTTGCTACGATCTGATCCAATGTTTCTAGCATCCTTTCTGATCAAATTTCTTGACAAGCTTTTCTAAAATTGCTTGACAAGCATATGCAGCAACAACAATAAATTCAGTTTTGAGCTCTTTCTTAGAAGACCATGACATAATGACAGCTCCTGAACTAAATAGAAAGACATATCTGATGTACGTTTTCTATCACCGAAGTCATCTACATAATCACTATCAATGTATGCTATAAGACTATTATTTGCTTCCCTTTCGTAGAAAATTCCATATACTCAATTGTTCCTCAACTATTTCTTTGCTAGTTCTTCATATTTATGCTCAAGGAACATGGGACGAGTCATAGGACGAGTCACCTTAAGATACGTAAGGCAACTTACAATTTGTTTGAAATGAGTTTTGTCCACCTTAATTCCATCTTCATCCTTGCAAAGATTGAAACCAGAAACCACTGGAGTTTGAACAATTTTTGGAACAAATTGCTTTCATTCATTTGACGGATAAAATTCCACCAGATTTGTGTTAGACTTCGAGACACAATATTTTTTTCTACTGAGATTAGTCATGTTGCATTCTTAAACTCGAAAAACAAACTCTACTTTTTATGATAAAAGAAGATCATCAACGTATAAAATTATACGATGAGCATGTTGTCCTCAATCTTTCTTCAAGACCCAAAAAAAAATTCTTAAACTCAAAAAACATCAACTCACTATATAAACTTATGATGGGCATGATATAAACTTACGATCATGTTGTCCTCAATATTTCGTGGATAAAGAGAATGTTGTCCTCAATCTTTCTTCTATAATGAGAATATTGTCCTCAATCCTTTTAACAAGAAGAGTATGCTTTTAGTGATTAAATTCTGAAAGAGATGAGGTTTAAGTAATGGAACTAAAAAGTTAGAGGAAGATTTAGAAAGAGAAGAAAATTTTTATTTTTATTTTTTTAATGAGAGAGCACGGTAAAGGGTGAAGGTTTTACAATTTATTTCATAAGTCTGAATAAAAGAATATAAGTATATATGAAATCAAATTCTAAACCAATACTTACTTATTAATATTTCTCTCATTAAAATTACTTGATTTTTTAATATTTAAATAAAACTAACTAAAAATTATTAGAAAATAACAAGTATTAATTTAATACTACAAACCTATATTCATCTCATGAACAAACGGGTAACTAGTACATAATTATTCATTAACCACTAATATCGATATTTATTTAGTATCATTATAGATTTTACTCATGGATATAAGTTTTTTTTTCAAGTTCTAATTAGAACTAATATGGTAGAAATTTTAAATACGATGTTAGCTCTGCTAAAATTTCTACAAGGTTATAATTAAATGTTCTTAAGTTTATTGTTTTCCTAAATTGTGTCTTTGAACCAACCACTTTCAATCTCTCACAAATTACCTTTTCATTGTCTTTACGATTTACCTTTTCATTGTCTTTGCGATATATTTTTTGTTTCTAATTATAATTTTGATCATCTTTGTTATAAGTTTCACTATCAATTGAATTTTCCACTTACTATCCTATTTTCTTTTTCTTTTTTTTTACTCTTATTTTTATTGCTGTTTTTCTAATTTCCTTTTTCTTCATAGTTACAGACTCTCTTTTTTTCTGTAAAATTTGAAAACAGAGAAGACAAAATGTATTTTTCAAAATTGTTTCTCTTTTTTTTTTTTTTTTTTTTAAAATTTTTTTTTTTTTTTTTTTTTTTTTCTTTACTAATGTACCACCCGTTATATTTGAAAGTAGTCACGTCTTTTTTCTTTACAAAAGAATATAAAATTAAAATTCGAACATATTAAATTTCAATGAAATAAAATATATTAACTCAATAAAATAAAATAATATAATCAAAGTGATGCTTGTGTTTCCAGTCATATAAAAAGTTGTTAATTTTATCAAAAACATTAGGACATGATTGGATGACGATAAAAAAATTACATTATCAGTATATTTCAATTAAACTAATGAGATTATTTACTATAAATATTTCAAAGCTTGTTACCTACATTTCAAGATATATTTACACTGTTGCTATATTTATTTGAGGTGAGGACCTAATATTATATTAATATCTGTTTGTAAATTTTTGTAACATCAAATATTATTCAATTATTGTAACTCTGATTACAACTCCATTTACTCAACATTATTCACAAATATGATTAATTAAAAATTTGTAGTTTATGATTATTTTTCAATAGCTTTTTCTTCTTTCAGCTTCATATAAATGTACTCATTTTCTCACATAAAAACTTATTTTTCATCAAACGAAATTAATTATCCTAAAATTACCTTTTAACAGATTTATATCTATAATCAATTATTGAAATAGTATAATTTTTGCAGCTGTGAGAAAATACAGCCTAAAAGCAAATTTTATGGTTGCTGTAGCTCCAAAACTTTCTGATATAGAAAAATTACCAAAACATTCACCAAACTGATAGTAACACAATACTAATTCAATAAAAGAAAAATCCTTGTAAACTCATAACAGCCAAACAGTAATGAATTGCAGTAGAGAGAAACACAAAACATATGGCCTCCTACTTTCCCATAATTTGTACTCATTTATAGAAACTAAAATATGGGAAAGTGAAAAATGGCCAAGAAAAATTGTTCCCAAAAGAAGTATTGATAACAAATTGAACCAAACTGAATGCCTGAATCCTTGAGATGTCTTTTATGCCACAGCAGGCATGTCCTTGAGCCATGGATCCAGTGGCTTCCCAATTGAGTACACAATGAAACCAATCTCACGTAGCTTCTCCACATCCACAACGTTCCTTCCATCAAAAACAAATGCTGGTTTTCTCATGTTGTCATACACCTTCTGATAATCAAGATTCTTGAACTCATCCCACTCAGTCATAATGCAAACACCATCTGCATCCTTTGTTGCCTCATATGCATCCCAAACCACACTCACTTTCTTCTCAGTTGTAGGACTAGTTGGCTGCAAGTGAATGGGGTGGTCCCAATCAAACTTGTTCATCCACAGATCCCTCTGAATTTGGTCCTCAGTCACTTGTGGATCATATATGCTTAGGCGTGCTTTGTCACCAAGTAGCCCCTTGCACACATCAATTGCTGGTGTCTCCCTTGTGTCTCCAGTATCCTTCTTGAATGCAAACCCCAGAATGGCAATCTTCTTGGTTGCAACTGTGTTGAACATTGAGGACACTACACGGTTCACGAACCGGCTCTTCTGATAGTCATTGATCTTGATCACTTGTTTCCAGTACTCAGCCACCTCTGGCAGGCCATTGCACTCACAGATGTAGACCAGGTTCAAGATATCTTTCTGGAAGCAGGAGCCACCAAAACCAACACTGGCATTCAGGAACTTGGGGCCAATCCTTGTGTCAGTGCCAACAGCATAGGACACTTGTGTGACATTTGCCCCAGTGGCCTCACAAAGTGCTGACATAGCATTCACAGATGAAATTCTTTGTGCCAAGAAGGCATTAGCAGCAAGCTTGGACAGTTCAGCAGACCACAGGTTTGTGGTTAGGATTCTCTCCTCAGGAACCCAATGAGCATAAACACTTTTCAATGTTTGAATGGCCTTTTGGCCTTCTGGGGTCTCCCTGCCTCCAATGAGGACCCTATCCGGGTTGAAAAGATCTTGGATTGCAGTTCCCTCAGCAAGGAATTCAGGGTTTGATAGGATTTGGAACTTGATGCCCTTGCCATTGTGAGTCAAAATTTTCTCTATGGCCTCGGCAGTTTTCACAGGGACAGTGGATTTCTCTACCACAATTTTGTCACTCTTGGAGACATCAGCAATCATGCGAGCTGCACTCTCCCAGTATGTCAAATCTGCAGCCTTGCCGGCTCCAAGACCACGAGTTTTTGTTGGGGTGTTGACAGATACAAACACTATGTCAGCCTCAAAGACATGTTTCTCAACATCTGTGCTAAAGAAAAGGTTCTTGCCACGACATTGCTTCACCACACCATCAAGGCCTGGCTCATAGATAGGAAGCTGGTCACTGTTCCATGCTGCAATGCGGGATTTAGAGATATCAACAACAGCAACTTCAATGGAGGGGCACTTCAGTGCAATGACTGCCATTGTAGGACCCCCTACATATCCAGCACCAATGCAGCAAATCTTCACCATTTTTCTTCTCTAAGCAACCTAACCAAACGAGGGGTTCAAATGCATCAGTATATACAAGCAAACAGTAAAAGCCAACGGACAAAACATAGATGCAGTTCAACAGATGCTTCTGGTGTTGTTTTTCATTCAAAATTAAAGTTCTATCTCAGTAATTTACTCAATAAAACTTTCTATTAAAGGTCAACATAGATTACCCAAGTGATTAGAGAACACCACTAAAAGTAATTATAGAACCGCATCTAATTTTTGTCGGTGAATTTGACATCTACTATATACCAATCATTTGCTTGATAGTACTAACCAAGCACAATAAAGGTGAAAAACAATTTGCAATCATATCCACTTTAGAGGACAACGAGACAAGGCACCATAGCTTGTCTTTAGAAGTTAATTCATATATGTTACTGAAAAATATAACAGCATACATCAAATTTCAGTGAAGAATCAATGGGCCAACAATGGCATTGAGGAAATAGGAATCAACTCATTTTCTTCTAATCATGCAGCAAAAACTCAAAAAATAGATTGAATATATCCAGATCTAACAGATTCATCCAGGGGATGATGATTTGGTGACAAACTTCCACACGACTATGGGTTGACCACTCAGAGACCAATAGTATTGTGAGCAGATCTTGCTCTTGGTAGAGCAAAATAAATGCTTGATATTTCTATTAATGTCTCAACCACTGATTCCAGTAGATCCAAAGCCACAGAGGTTCAAGACAAATTCCATGTCAACATTGAATCAAACATAAAATTGAACAACTTACCATACAAGATAAAAGGTTAAAGATCCACACACTCATACACAAATCAGAATCAAACTCATCAATCAGCAAGAACTAACTTCAACCCCTTAAACACTTGTTAACACCAAATTTACACCCACAATGATTCAGCTCAAAACATGATACAAGAGTAGAAAAAGATCTAAAATTTGGCAAAACCTTGAACACAAATCAGGAAATGGGGTGTCAAGTAAACTTCACCTGCAGAGATGAATGACCCTCCTGAGAAGCTTATGTGGAAGAAGTGCCTCAGATATTATTTATACTATAAACAAATCTTGGTTGGGTAGCTGTTATTACCAAAAGGGACAAGCTTTCTTTGTGAGAGTGATGTGTTTGGTGCAGAGACACTTTCTATGGTATTCTGGTGGGGCATTCTTCTAGAGTAAGAGTGAGGGCAAAGTTGGGAATATCAATAAGTTCACAGAAGTGGCACTGAACATCTTGGCACGTTTCAACCTTTTTGGTGTGTCTCAGTTTCTGCGTCAACTTCAACAACCTTGTCCATGTCACCATCACCTTCTTCTTCCTAAGACATTGGCTAAGAATATAAAAGTTTATGTCTTTCAGAATTTAGTGTTTAGTTTAATTCTTTTAAGTATGTTATTAGTGCAAAATATTATTACTAATCTAGAAAATCTAACAGGTTATTACCATATTTAATGAGCTATTTTTTAATATTAAGAATATTTAATAATTTTGAGCTTAATTAATTTCATTTCAACCAGCTATTTTTGACAGTAACTAGTTGAGTTTATGTGAATTATTAGTGAAATAAGACATTAATATAACCAGGTCAATAGTTATGGATTGTGAGATAATTAAAAACTATTTTTAGTATTACATTTAAGATAATTATAACAAAATTTCTATTTTCTATTCATGTCTTTTTGGGTGTGTTAACTGATACACTCTTTATTATTAAATAAATAATTATATTATTTTCAAATTTGCTGCTGTGTGTATCAAAAGCACAATGATCACAATAAAGAAAAACAAAAATTTGTAAATATTACAACACTTTACACCTTTAAATTTTAACATGTTAAAATCACCATATGTTCAAAATAAAATTAAAAATAAATATTTTATTTAATTTAAAAGAACCTCTTTTGCTTCATACTTTATTTCAACATGTAGTTGAAATTTGTTTGCATGCTCATGTTAATATGCTTAATACAAACCAATTTCCATGTTTTTAATTTGAAAATTCAAAGGTGTATTTTGAATGAACTATAGTTACTTCATTTTCCAAAAGTAATTTACTGCAATCATCACTTCACTTTCTTTAAAAAAAAAAATTACTATCTCGAGTTCAAATTTTAAATATAATAATTATTGGTAAGGATTATATGAGCACAACTATCATGTGCACTTAGCTAGATCTAGGTCAAAATATAGTGATTTTTGGAGCTTTGATTAAAGAATGAGTGCAAACTTCAAAATGAAGGATTCACTTTGCTTCAAAAGTTAGAAAATGTGGAGTGTATTTGAAGCTAGAAAGAAGAAGCAACCAACAACTCAAAATATATATCTATAAACAGAAAGAAACATTATAATTATGATATATATATATATATGATTTGGGGTTGTGTGATACCTTAAGCAACTATGTAAGGTACAAAACGAAAGCTAACAAGAAAAATTAGCTTATTAAGATTTTCTCACTATGCAAAAAACCTTATAACTTTAATTAATACTAACTACATTTTACTACAAATATTTTATATTAATATATATTATTATTTCATTATACTATATAATTGTAAGGATTAGATTGAGAGAGTAAAATAACAACTCATACTTAAATAGATTTTTACTTTAAGGTTAATCAAGTTATTATATTACAATTATATCGAACAGAAAATTATGGTTATACAACTACAAATTTATTAAAATATTATAAGTAGACAACAAAAATTTCAAAATAGGTACGATGTATTCATTACACATTTAAATCTAACTTATCAAGTGTTGATCAGAATTGGCATCAGTAATCGTAGGATACATTTAAGTTTAATTTCTTCTTACTGTGTTTATTAAAATATGTAACTTTTTGTCCACATTTTTTAAGATAATCTTATTTTTTATATCAGTGTAAGTTCACAATGAAAAACTAAAACAAATTTTCTACCTTTTAGTATGCTGAACACACACTTCGATTAAGATGATGTTAAAAGCATCAGGCCTTTTAAGTTAAGTTTGTGTTTGAAAATTAACTTAGGTTAAACCCAATTGGAATTAAAATAAATAATTTATTGTAACTTTTAACTAAATTAAAGTTGAAGTAAATTTTGGGTTTAAGCATATCTGAACAAAAAATGTCAAATTTATTATTATAATACTTAATGGAATTGTAAGTTTGCTTCTAATTAAAATCTAAACATAACTTAAATGGTAGAGAGATTATGGTGGATGAGTTGTGAAATCCATTTAAAAATAAATGTCGTTCAAATTAAGTGAATTGTAAATCATATAATTCAACACAAAAATTAATAAATAAGTGCCTTCTCTTAATTATGACATGTTCCAATAGGATGAAAAACAGTATATTTCACATTAACAATAATAAACAAAGTGACCTCATAAAATCAACTTTAAACTATTAAATTACTTCTCATTTATGACTAAGTTTAAACTAAACCAAATCAATAAAAATATATATAGAAATAAATTTTGTTATTACTTGATTAAAAATCTAATTTAGATGCGCTAAGTGCAGTAAGTGTAATTTTTCAGTTTCAAATATAATTATCATTCTAATTTTTTTTTTCTCGAACTCACTAATGGTTGATATTTTTCTCAAACTCCTGATTGTTCTTCTTAGTGTACACACGTTTTAATTCAAATTAATTTTTTACCCAGAAAAATTAAAATTAAGTTTAATTTATTCAAAATTTCTAATCTACAAAATCAAATTAAATATACCAGCACGTAATAATGAAAATTTTAATAACGTTAAATATTTTTTTTAAAATATGGTAAATATATTTAAATCTATATTAGACTCAATTTATGTCACATTCCTTAATATTTTCTAACTCTAAACGGGTTTTCACTAATTTTAAAATTATTCTATTTTTATACTCTTAAAAAATGGGAACTTTTTTATTAAATGTTAATAAAATTAATTAACTTTTTTAAAGCCCTGTGTAGATTTATTTAAACCAATGTTAATAAAAATGTTTTTGTAAATATTTACATAAATTTTTACGTGATTATGTAATATATATATATATATATATATATATATATATATATATATATATATATAAGTTTTTTCCTTTTAATTTTTATGTTTGATCTTGATCTCAGATGTTTTTTTTTTCGATTATATTGTTCATATTTAATTAACTTTTAAATTTGATTCAATCTTCAATTCTACATATATTTAACTTATTTTATTTTGATATAATCAAATTCTAGACCTAATATTTATTTAAGGTATTAATTAATGATAATTTGTTTAGTTAAAACAAAATTAAAAATATACCCAAAATAAAAAGAAATGCTAAAATTATGGATTTTTTAGATATAAAATATAAAACTAAAGGGACCAAAATCTCGTGTCATGAATATAAAAAAAAATATTAGTTTTTAATTTATGAAAAGGAAAATAAAATAAGACAGCATATGAGCAATAATGAACTTGAGAGTGATGACAAATACAACGGTCAGAAATGTCAAATCACACACCAAAACTAGCCGTTGCAATGAAAACCCTCTCTTTCTCATTTCATCTCTGCACTCACAATTTTCACTGCTTTTCCTTTTTCCACCATTTCCTCTTCATTACTCTCTGAATCTCATTCCAGATGGAATCATCTGCCAACACCACCCACCAATCGAAAACAATCGCCACACCTTCAAAGAAACCTTCAAGAAACGCAGAGAATGCCAACCCTAATGTTTCTCAGCGTCATCTTCTAAGCCCTTCTTCAAAGTCCCCTGCTTTGAGATCCTCCAAGTCAAACACCGCCAACCCAGTTGTTCAATCGCCGCAGAACAGGATCCGGCAGAGGAAGTTCGTGGTGGCCAAGAAGAAGAATCAAAAGGGTCTTCGAAACGACAACGTTTCGTGCAAGTGCAAACACAACGGTGGCGCCAAGTGCGTTTGCGTGGCGTACCAGACCCTTAGGGCTTCTCAAGAAGAGTTTTTTCTCAAAGAGAATAAGGGTTGTGAGGAGGATGACGAAGAAGGAGATGAAGAAGAAGGAGCGAAAGCTGAGTGTGAGACTGTGAGTGCTATTGAAATTGAGGGAAAGAAATGTGAAACAGTGGAGGATGAAGAAAAAGAAGAAGGGGGTTTCAATGTGAAACGAAGGAGGGAGAGGGGTAGGTTATTGGAAGAGGTGAGGAAGAGTGTTCCTGAAGATGGGTCTGGGAAGGTTATGCATTTGGTCAAGGCCTTTGAGAAGCTTCTCACTGTACCCAAAAGTTCAGAGGAAAAGGATCACAAGGACCATGATCATCATGGAGAGAAAGATAATAAAAGCAAGGTCATGAAATGGGCTTTGTCTGAGTTGCAATTTGAAGAACATCATAAGGCAGTTGCAGCTGCTGATGCTTCTGTTTCTGATTCTTCTTCGTTTTATTGTACTTCTGATTTGGTTTTGACATCAGAGAACCTTGGCTTGGATCAAGGGATTTCAGTTTCTTCCTCATGGGATAGTAACTGTGCAAGGTTTGACTTTTGATTCTATTCTACTTCATTAGATTAAGGATAAAATTTAGGTGTAGTTTCTGAGGTGCCTTTTGGTGCACAGTGTTGTGATTGGCTTAGAGGTAAAACTTCTCCAATCAAAATTAGAATTTCACTTTGGTAATTCTCATGATAAAAGTTTGGTTTAGAGGTCAACATAGAATGTTTTAAGTAAAACTTCAATTCTGATTGTAGAACTGCTATAAATACTCTTAGGGAACTGTATTATGTTTTGTCCTTAGATTAAGGTCTCAACTCACTTTCTTCATTTGTGTGTCATTTGCTATTGTGTTATTTTTTGTTGATTTGTGTATTGTGTCTTTGGTGGTGCTGCAGTGTGTCTAATAGGACTTCTGGGGGTAGAAGGAGCAGGAGAAATGTAAGACTTCACATGCTGTTTTTATTATATGATTTAGTGATAGAATGGTGGATGGCTCACTAATTCAATTCTGAATTTTAATGATTGGGTTTCTTCAGAGCTTGGAGTCATCTGGGACTTTGGGAGGGAGCAAGTGGAAGAGGAAGGAGAAGCAAAAAGTCACTAGGCAAAAACCGTTTAACCTAAGGACAGAGGTAATTTATGATGATTGATTAGATTTTATGTGCAGTCTTTTGTTTTTTATTTTTCAATGACTTTGGAGTTTGGAGAGTAACATTTGTGATGCAATGATACTATAGCAAAGGGGAAAGTTGAAAGAGGAAGAATTGATGAAGAAAGAACAAGAGACGATAGCTGAAGAAGAAAAGATGAGGATACCAATTGCACAAGGTCTTCCTTGGACAACAGATGAACCTGAGGTGAGGTCATCTTTTCCTGCAAGTCCTTTTTTTGGTTGACAAATTTGGCTTCAAGTTTTCTTATTATCACTCTTTAGATGTTGCTTGTTACAGTACTAGTCATTTCTACTTGCTGATTGTAATGAATTAATGAACTTAATATCACGCTTATTGCCACTTGTTTACAGAGCTTGTCATGTTTACTTGTTGATTGGTAGTGGATTATATAGCTTAATGTCACTATTTTGGTGTCACTTGTAACAGTGCTAGTCATGTTTACTTGCTAGTTGTAATGAATTACTTAGCTTATTGTCACTCTGTTTGTGCCACTTGTCACAGTGCTTGTTAAAACCTACAGTTAAAGAGATAACAAGGCCTATTGACCTAAAGCTCCATAGTGATATTCGGGCAATGGATCGTGCTGAATTTGACCAGCAGGTGCCACATTCATCCATATTTTTCCCTTCACTTTCTGTTTATTGCCTAGTATTTTCTTTAGGTTTGTACATTATAAAGTGTAATTTTCTGTGGATGTACATGCTACTACTTCATGCATGATTTTAACTGCCAAGTAGTACTCATATTTCACTTGAGGAAAAATGGATGATTGTTGAAATCACAGCCAAACATGAACCATTTGTTTAATAATGTAGGTGACAGAAAAATTGAACTTCATAGAACAACTGAAGTTGGAAAGGGAGAGACAACAGAAGGTAAACAACATCTACCATCTTTCTAAAACATGTTTCCATGACAAAAAACATGCACAGTTACCATGTTTCCTTTCATTATCTAAGACACTGACATCTTTGGACTTTCACTCCTTGTATAGTTGGCAGAAGAAGAAGAAATAAAGAGGTTGAGGAAGGAACTCGTTCCAAAGGCTCAACCAATGCCTTATTTTGATAGACCGTTTGTTCCAAGGAGGTATAATAGTTAGAACATGTCCTTTGCAAACTCTGTTACTTGCCCATTTTTTCTCATTATGATTCTTTGTGCATGCAAGGTCAATCAAGCTTCCAACAATGCCTAGAGAACCAAAAATTCACATACCACAACATCAACATAAGAAGATCAAGTGCTTGTTGTCATAAATCGACATGAATTCCACACCTAAGCTTCCAATAACCGATTTCTGATTCTGATGTGAAGGGTGCTTCATTTTCCATAATCTTCTCTACAATATTCAATTTTGTACATTAGCAACTCAGTATATAGTTGCAAATTCTTTTTTGCGTAACCATGTTTCTTTGTATTGTGCAATGAAATTCTTTTTTGCTGTGAATTTGTTATTAATTCAATTCTAGAGAACAAGAAATTCGAAAGATGAATAAATGTTTAGTTTTTCACAATTCTCTCCACAATATTCAGTTTTGTATGGAAAACTCGGTATATAGTTACAAATTCTTTTTGTCTTCAATATTTTGGTAACAAATTTGTTATTAATTCACTAATAGAAATGTTAATTAATAACGGTAGTATATATTATGATACTGTAATAGAAATACAAATTAATGTCTTCTACACTAGTCCAAATCCATATTTAAGCTTATTATATTAACTTTTGTTTCTGTTAATCTTTATATTATATTGATTTTTATTTCTGTTAATCCTTATCCTTAATTTTAACGTTGAGGATCACAAGGCATTTTACATTAATATTATTTTGTTATTTTGTTTTGTAGTTTATCTTTGTTTAATCTGTATACTTAAAGTTAGGACTACATGCAGCAACAATGTTCAAAATCAAGGCTTTCTAAATTAATCATATTTTTTAACATTATTTTTGTAGTTTTTAATGTATATCTTCAAAGTTAGACCGTATGTAGCAGTAATGTCGTTTAAGGCATTTTAAATTATATCAATAATAATTAATTTGATCGTTTTTATGATAACTCTTATCTGAAGAAAAATCGCAACTTCCCCAAATTTAAATTTAACTTCAAACATAGTCTAAGAGATTTACATAATAATTTAACTTTTAATTTTTTTTTTCGAATATACATTGTTACAATTAGGTGAAATGGCCAAATTGTCTAATCTATTTTTTCCTCGCTGCACCTCATCACCACATCGTCACTACCGCATAAGAAGATTTCCAAAACACATTTCTTCTGACACATTTTAGGAAATATTATATATATTTGGAAAATTTGTTCTCAAAAAATTGATTTGAAATGTATTTTACGTTTTTTCATGTTTTTTTTATAATTTTTTTCCTGAAAAATATAAATTTCAAAAAATATGTTTTGGAAAAATTTTCAGAATAAATAGTCTAAAAATTATTTTTAAGAAGAGTTTTTCCAGTGAATTTTCCTTCAATTTTAAGACAAAAAAAAAAGTTAAATGGTCCAAACGTAAAAAAGATGGTAATTAATTTAACTCATTTTAAATGTGGTATCCATCATATCTAACAATGGATTTGACAATTTGTTAAATGTTTTAATTTACTTTTGCATAACTTTCAAAATAATTTTTTAATTTAACAAATAATAAAATAATCCGATACGTTATAAAGTCTTATAATATGTTTAGCCTGTTAAATTCACTCATAATTAATCAACAATTAATATTAACATGTAACTTTTATACATAACCAACAAATATCTAAAACATAATTATATATCCATGTTCAGCATTGTGATCTTTCTTATCGGCACTGAATTGTGATGTGTGCTAGAATAACGATTTTTTTTTTATTGAGTAAACCAAAAAACATATAACTAAGTTGACTTGGTTTCATTTAACTCCTCAGCACTAAATTTTAGGGATTGGAAATAATTTGATGAAGATAAATCTAAAACCCTAAAACTCAATCATAGAAAAATTCATTTTAGTTTCTGAAATTTAATGTTAACGATCTAAAATAATATTTGTTTAAAATTTAAGGGGGAAAAATTAAAATTGAGGTAGTAAAACTAAAATCATTATAATTTTTAGAGAATGAAAACATTATTAAATAAAAAAACCAAATTACTCTATTTAAATTTTAATATCTTAGAAAAAAAAAACTTGTATATAAGAAGTTTCTGTATAAATAACCCATGACAATATAACGGTCCAAACTCTAACTGGAAACAGAATTTCTGATATCTGATGTATAAAAAACCTCACTCACACCAAAACTAGCCGTTAGAACAAGAGCGTCTCTTTCTCTTTCTCTCTGCACATAGAAATTTCATTAATTTTCTCTTCACCGTTTCCAATCCAATTCAATTCAATCAAATTCATTTTCTTCTCTCTCTCTCTTTGATTCTCGGAATCCATTTCGATCGCAAATGGAAGTAGCAAGCAACAACAGTAATCGATCAGCCACCACCACTCCTTCGAAGAAAAAAAACTCTGAAAATTCAGAGAATTTGAACCCTAATGTGCCTCAGAGAAGCCTTTCTTCAAAGTCCCCTGCTTTGAAACCTTCCAAGCCAAACAACACCAACCCAGTTGTGCAATCGCCGCAGAAGAGGATCAGGCAGAGGAAGTTCTTCGTGGCCAAGAAAAATAATCAAAAGGGTTCCCGAAACGATGCCGTTTCATGCAAATGCAAGGACAATGGTGGCGCCAAGTGTGTTTGCGTGGCGTACCAGACCCTGAGGGCTTCCCAGGAAGAGTTTTTTCTCAAAGAGAGTAAGGGCTATGGTGAGGAGGAGGAAGAAGAAGAAGAGGCAAAAGAAGAGGAGGGTTATGATTTTGAAACCGAGGGAACACAAAGTGAGACTGTGGAAGATGAAGAAAAAGAAGGAGGTTCCACTGTTAAACGAAGGAGGGAGAGGGACAGGCTGTTGGAAGAGGCAAGGAACAGTGTCCCTGAAAATGGGTTTGGGAAGGTTATGCATTTGGTTAAGGCCTTTGAGAAGCTTCTCACTATACCAAAAAGTTCAAAAGAAGATCAGGATCAGGATCTTGGAGAGAAAGGGTATAAGAAGAAGGTGATGAAATGGGCATTGCCGGGGTTGCAATTTGAACAACAACATGAGGCACTTGAAGCTACTTCTGGTTCCGGTTCTTCTTCATCATTTTGTTATAATTCTGATGTGGTTTTGACGTCTGAGAACCTCGGTTTGGATCAGGGGATATCAGTTTCTTCGTCTTGGGACAGTAGCCGAGCAAGGTTTGACTTTAGGTTCTACTTGATTAGATCCAGGGCAAAACGTAGAAGCAGTTTTTTTAAGTGTTCTTGGTATTGTTCTGCAAACGCAATTTGTTTTATTAACTTTGGTAATAGTAACAATATAAGTTCCTCTGGAATGGTATCTTAGTATTGTCCTTAGATTAATGTTGTATCTATTCACTTTCTTTGGTTGTGTGTCATTTGTTGTTATGTTGGTTTTTGTTGATTTGTGTATTGTTTTTTGTCTTTTTTGGTGCTGCAGTGTGTCTAGTAGGACTTCTGGGGGTAGAAGGAGCAGGAGAAATGTAAGACTTTAGTTGCTTTTTATTATTACATGATTAAGTGCCAATGAATAATGGTTAATTGATGAATTTACTGATGGGATTTTGAATTTTAACTGTTGGTTTTCTGCAGAGCTCAGGGTCATCTGGAACTTTTGGAGGGAATAGGTGGAAGAGCAAGGAGAATCTAAGAGTCACTAGGCAAAAACCGTTTAAGTTAAGAACAGAGGTAATCTACTATGACTGGTTGAGTTTTTATGTAGTCTTTTGCTTTTAATTTTACCATGACTTTGTAGTTTAGAGAGTAACACTTGTAATGCAATAACTGTAGCAAAGGGGAAAGTTAAAAGAGGAAGAATTCATGAAAAAAGTACAAGAGATGACGGCTGAAGAAGAAAGGATGAGAGTACCAATTGCACAAGGTCTTCCGTGGACCACGGATGAACCTGAGGTGAGGCCATTTGTTCCCTCAAGTCCTTAGTTTGGGGTCATAAGATTACTTGCTTACTATTTGCTTAGCTTAATTTCTTTTAGAGTCACTTGTTAGAGAACTTGTTACAGTTCTTGTGGTGTCACTTGTTACAGTTCTTGTCATGCTTAGTTACAGTTCTTGTCATGTTGATATCTCTCTTTTGGTGCCACAGTGCCTGATAAAACCTGCAGTCAAAGAAAGCACAAAGCCTATTGATCCAAAACTTCATAGTGATATTAGGGCAATTGATCGTGCTGAATTCGACCAACAGGTGCCTCTTTCATCCGTTATATACTACATACTACTAAGTCTTCCTATTTTAACTGCTAAATTCTGTTGAGCCACTGATCTTTCATCTGGGGCAAAATACATATCATTTGACGGATTTTTAATTGTATAGGTTGCAGAGAAAATGAGCTTCATAGAACAACTCAAGTTGGAAAGGGAAAGACAACAAAAGGTACACTACCAAACTACTGTGTTTCTATCATTAATCAGTGAGGAATGAAAACCTGAGTTACAATGTTTTCTTTTATCTAAAATGCTGATTTCTTGTACTTCACTTTTCTATAGTTGGCAGAAGAGGAAGAGATCAAAAGGTTGAGGAAAGAACTCATTCCAAAGGCTCAACCAATGCCTTACTTTGATAGACCTTTTGTCCCAAGGAGGTAATGGCTGCAAATCTTAGAATGTGTTTTTGCAAACTGTGTCTCATTTGTTCCTTTTTTCTGATTAATGTATCTGTATTCTTTTTGTATGAAAGGTCAATGAAGCATCCTACCATACCAAGAGAACCCAAGCTTCATCTACCCCAACTTCAACACAAGAAGATCAAGTGCTTGGTGTCAAGTAATGACATGAATCCCTACTCCTCTTATCTCAACTAAGTATCCAATGGCCACTTGCTGATATGAAGTGAATGAATGCTCTTTCATTTTTTTCATAATTCTGTCCACAACATAAATTTTTTGTACATGGGCAACTCGGTATATATGGTTGCAAATTCTTTTTTGCCAAGTATATTAATGTTACTCCATGGACAATCACAGTTTGAGATGGTATATCTTCATTGAAATGCAAATTAATTTGTACTGCATGTATCTTTTCTTGCTATTAAGTGAATTATAGAGAGCATGAAATTGGAACTGGAACTGGAACATCCCTGATTTTATCATTATAAAAATGAATATTAATTGTAGTATATTATGATAACATAAAATGAGTTCCAAACAAGTTCAAATTAATATTAAGTTTGTTACTGATATTGTAGTTTGTTTTTTACTCTCCCAAAGTTAGAAAGTGATATGTTTTCTAAGAGTGAGGTGTGTAGTGTGGGTCAAAATGTTGTAAGAAAAGAGAAAAATGAATAACAAAACAATTATGGAACAACAGAAATTATCTAAAACAATTAAAATAATTAAGAATTACGTGTCCTACTTTGTTTTTCTATAGGTTGTTTTGGTATTAATAACTTTTTTTATATTTATTTTACTAAATGTTGTTCTAAATTACATCTGTCAACACATAGTCGTCAATATGTAGTTTGTATATTTTAGTAATAATTTAACCATTTAAATCCCTAAATAACTCAATGTACAGTAAATATGGAGATTATAAAATATTAAACTTATAAAAATTAAATCCGAATTTCGAGGTATTTCAAAGACCAAATACATATTATACTGCTGATAAAGTAAGCCGTATGATATTTCTCTTATCATTAATTAAATTGGATATGTGAATTAAGCGACATTATTCTCTCATAGCCCCTCTATTTTTGTAAAATAAATAAAAAAGTGTGGTTAAAATTAATAATAGATAATCTGTAATGTCCTAAACATGTGAGTGATTTGAAAAAGATAATTAAAACTTTAAAAAATAAATAATAATAATAATTACATGAATAAGATATAAATGAAATTACGATTGAGAAATAATAATTATTTATCTAAATAAGACAAGATATTACTTCAATTTTCAATGCACAAAGGGTAAAATGATCCAAACATCGCATTAATACAAAAATCAACTGAAACAAAACTATATAGATACTTTACAGTATGTTAACAAATAAAATTCTTTTTAACACTACAAAATCTTAATATTACGTTAGTCGTGATTAACGTGAAAAAACGGACATTCATATAAATTATAAAGATTCCAACAAACCTCCTGAGTAAAATTAAGAATCTGTCATAATCAAACCTAACTATAAACTTTGAATCGAACCTAACTATAAATAATCCAGCACACGCATACTATAATTAACATGCAAAAACTAAGTAATGATTAGCGTTAGAAAATATTCCTTTAACATTCATATGATATGCAATTTATCTAGGTCTTATTATTAACCAAACCATTATTAAGATTTTCATTGACTGTTCAACTAGGTATTTTATATTGCGCTTTGGTTTGGTTTTCAACTCGGTTTTTTCTTAATTCTTTTGCTTGTTTTCTTAAAGGGCAATGCAAAAGAGAAATAACAAGGTTGCTGAACAGGGCGGTTCAATATAGATGAGATTGGAGAACATGTAACATTGAAAACTTGAATCAAAACCTTAAAGACCAAAACTCCAACTCAAAACCAGAAAAAAGCTTCAACATTTAACAAAACAGATTATAAAATTCTCCGCAAACAATACTTAATTTTTCCTTGATGTCAATTCTACTAAGCAAACATACTCCGTATGCATTATCGGTTCTCAATAACATGTTCAAGCAGCAACCACAATTCGCCCAGCAACTTGGTCAAGATCCCTTCTACCACTAGAAGTGATTTTCCTTCCTCTGCAATGAAAATATAAGCACAAAAAACTGTGAATACCATAGAACAGATTTAAGCTACAGAAAGACAAAAATTGTGTATGGTGACTGACAAAAAATCCACCATGCCAATCTGCCACGGCACAACCATTGAATGGCAACTTGGTATTTGTTCCAAAAGAACTTTTTGCATTTATCTAATAATTAAAACATGAATTACCCTTTAGTATCAAACTCAACAATGCTCATGCGCTCCAACTGTTGCAGAATGTGTCTGGCAATAGCACCACTGCTCTTGCAGAAATGTGGGGGGCGGCTTCCGTTCCTCTTGCTTCCACCATAGATCCTCTGGAAAGCACCAACACCGAGACCACCTCTCAAATAGATCTTCCTTGCCATTGAGGCTGCAACCAAGGTTGAATTCCGTTAGTCCAGCAGAATAGAATGACCAAAGTGAATATTATATAACTTGTGTTACTGTAAACTCACCAGCTCTAACATAGTACCAGTCAGGATCATATGGAGCCAGTTCCTTAAATTTGGCTGTTTTCACAATATCAGTCCACTCAGGAAGCTCCATCTGTTGAATGAACAAAACTGTTAGAAACTAAACAAAAAAAACCTTCAAGGTTCAATTGCCAACCACTTAGTTACTAAGTAAGTAAACACAAAATCGTCACATACAACATTGATAGACATTTGCATTTGCACTACAGAAACACGATTCAGCTTCATCAAATTAAGATGTCAATGAAATAAATTGTAACTATCATTCGAGACCACGGAATGAAAAACCAACGCAAACAAACATCTTCCATATTCCAGTATACACCAAACACTTCTCACTCGTACGTGACATTCAGATATAAAACAAATTACCCACTTTTCCACCCCCAAAACAACATACACTCAAGGTTAATAAACTCTCCATTTTCCTACCCATCAAGCAACATACACTTAACTAACATTCAAGGTTTAAAATATGGTCACGTGACCACTATTGCGCCTACAAAATCAAATTTTTGAGATATCTACTGCCGCAATTAAGGCCACTTTTGTCCACAAAATCAAGTATTGCAACAAAAACACAGTCTCCACCACAACTTAAATCCTTGTCAATAATATTATACCCAAAGGTATAGTTAATCGCCTACTTACACAAATTAAGAATATTAGTTCAATGTACCAGCAACGGATCCCCTCAATACAAAGCATTAGTTTAAACTTTTACCTCGTCACTATTAATACGAACCAAACCCAACAAAAAGACAACATAAGCGAAACATCAAACTACAAAAACGATTAAGAGAATTGGAAAACGAAGAAAAAGAGGCAATTCAAAAGACCCATAAAGGGAAAACACTGAGAGAGGCGGAAAAACAGAACCTTGCCAGAACGCTTGAGATGGGAAGCGTAAGCCTTCACGAAATCGTGTGGCGAAACATCCTTAACGGTCCTCGCTGTCGCCATTGATGAATAACAGAGAAAAAAAAAGTAGTTTTCTCAGAACTCAATCTCTCTCTGGTAAGGTGAAAGGGGCATTAAGCCTTGTTCACAGTTCTTATAAATCAATCTCAAATTAGGGTTTTCGCTTCTTTCGGGTCATAACCGACCCGATTCTATTGGGCTTAAATCTATTTGATTTTAGGCAAATTCTTACTGCACCCCATCTTTTCATTTTTACAGATAAAACTATTATGAATATAAAATCTTCCTTCAAAGTACTATATTCTCGGATATAAATAAGTAAATAATATAATTTTATTTTACTTTACAAATAAATTACTCCAACACTCTTTCAGGTTTCCTAAATATAATTTTTTTTATACTATAATAATATGATTATCACTAGTTTTACTGATGATTAAATAAAATATCTCCTGTTTTTTTTTCTATTTCTACACTTATATTTTTAATTATTTAAAAATTATTACACCGACACTTTTTATATTACATACTTTTCTTAATATTTACAACGGATATTATTATAGATATTAGGAAAATTAAGAATATTTGTATAATTTTACAAAGTATAAGGAATAACTGATGTAAGTTACATCATTTTAGTTTGTTAGACTACAAGATTTATACATTTTTTAAGTAATTCAATTTAATTTTTTTATGAATTATGGTAAAAATGACTTTTCACTATTTACTTTCACCATAATTGTGTATTATTATCAATTTACTGATATTTTTATACAAAAAGTAGTAGAATTAATTTTTAAAAAAATAATTATATATATATATATATAATTATAATTGATACCAAATATTTATATCAGAAACAATAAACATTACTGTTAGAACGAGGGTTAATAAGTGGTGGATTATACAGAGAGACGTAGAAATGTATGTTTATAATAGTATATAATTTCGATTTTATATATTTTTTCATTACTTTTACCTATAATTTATTTTTTTTCATATGTAAAATACGGTTATTTTTTCTAATAGCTTGATTTAATTCTTATTTTTTAATATATTTTAAGTTAAACAATAAAAAACTTAAAATATATTTTAAGAAACTTATTTTTTATAATTCTTTTAATTATTATTGTATATACCCGCATATTAGTGAAGATTGATTATATGAAAGATATTTGCTTTATCAATCATCACAATTTTTATTTATTATGAGTAATTGGTCCTATAAACACTTACAAAAATAAATAATCTTACATAGAATAGTTAGCCAATCTTATATTTATCTATTTATCTATTTATATTAAATTACAAAATGAATAATTTTATAGAGTAGTTACTGAATATTATATTTATCTATTTATATTTCTTTAAAAGGTTCTTATTAATTTGAATTTCTTTTACATATTGATCTCCATTCTGTGTTTTGTCACCAAAAAGATAATATATAGTTTAATCAAAATTTTGACTTTCTCAAAGTCAATTCTACTCCTACTTAGAAAATTCTAGTAAAAAACAATCATATTTAATAATGATTTAATAATTTTTTTAATAATTACATTTTTTATAATTTGTATTTTTAATAATTAATTAATTTTTTTATAATTAATTTTTTTTTGTTTTGTTTTCTTCTTATTATTTATTTTTATTATTATTGTTTTCATTTTACTTAGTTATAATGTTTTTTAAAAACTAATTAATTTGTTTTTCAATGTTCAAACTAATTGAAACTCTAGTAACAATTCAACCTCCATTTTTTTGTTTTTGATTTGTTTTCACAATTATTTCCAATGATTTTATCAAATTTTTCTCTTTGTCGATTATCAAAATCCTTTTCAATAAATATTTCTAGGTACATCGTTCCTCAACTTTGCTTTATCATTCTTGTTTAGAAATGTCTAAAGTTTTTGTTCTTACATAGTTTTCAATAAAGTGTTTTTGATTGGAAAACACTTCCAGACCCCTATGTCGGACAGAGGGGAACCGTATTGGAGAGTCATTACATAGTTGAGTTAGTTGGAGAGATTAGTAAACCCTCAATTTTGAGGTTTTCTATGTGCATTTTTGTTATTCAAAATCGATAATCTGAAAAAATTTTATATTATATAATCTAAAATATATTAAAATGTATTTTAAATTGCACGTATTTTCGAATTCAAAAATATCTTTTAATTATAAAATCAAGAGTGTATTTTAAAAAAGTTAATATATTGTATATTATGCAATTTTTTAGATATATCTAAAGCTGGATATATCTTTTAGATAGCAGAATATGTTATTTTTTCAAAAATTTCATATTACACAATTCATAATATATTTCTAAATTTTAAAATACCTTCTGAGTTAAGTATTTGAAAAGAATAATATACTTCAAACTCTGCAAATCTGAAAGGAAAAAGAATAATATACTTCAAATTGTGTAAATCTGAAGGGAGTTAAGTTTTAAAAAACATTTTGAATTATACCATTTAGAAGATATTTTTAGACCGAGAAATATATTCTAAACTGTATAATCTAGTTGCATTTCCTTTTATAAATATTATTTCTAAAATCTGTGAAATTTTTATTTTTATTAATATTAGAATTATGTACTAGATAAACTTATGATAAGAAGTGGTACATCTCAATACCATATTAGACAAATAACAGTTAATATAATATTTATCACTACTTTCTTAACACCTGTAGTCCTCCATTAATGGTTTACTGGTCAATATTTTATTCATTTAAATTTAGTAAGAAGCTATATAAAGAATATTTTTTATGTTTATTTAAATATTTAAAGTGGTCTATGAAAGATGACTCTATTAATAGATGGGTCACAATTTAAAATTTTGATATAAATTTGTCATTCAAAGTATATATGTCATTTTTATCAAATATATAAAAAAAAAGTGTCAAATTCTCATAAAAGACTTATAACAACTACATGTAATAGAATATTAAATATATTAATTCATTAAATAAAAAATATTACAACTTTATTAATGATTTTATCATATATATTAAAGTATTTGGTGTTGATAAGTTAATATAAGTTCATGTATTCGACTATAAATAGGTGCATAAGCTTTTTTTTATTGTGATAAATATAATCTCTAATGAGATATAATTAATATCGATGTATTTTCTAAAAGATACGTGACAATTATACTACGCATGAGACTATAAATAGGCGCACTATGTCTATGTCTACATAATAATTAATTTTTCATATGAATTAAATAATGGTAATTATTTATGAATGCGATAAACAAAGCATTAAAATCAATTCACTTTATATTTTCAAGCATTGTAAGATTAAAAAATGTTTATAAATCAAAATGATGTTTAGAAAAGATGGAGAAAATGTAAAAGGAAAATGAATTTTAGCATTTATGACATTAGCTTCATTAATTATTTGGTCGTTATTTTTTTTTTTTCTAAAGACCGTATAAGGACAATTAGAAAGGTTCTTGCTTCCTGCACTGTATAAATTTGAACCTGCACTGTATAATTTTTTAAAATGTCAGAAATATTCTTTTGATTCTTATTTTGAAATCAGTATCGTGGGAAGAAGAATAATACATTAAAGTACTTTCCGAAAGATTGGAAACACTTAAATCTTTTCTGGTCAATAATGAGATGAGGAAGTAAATGATACGGTGCAGGAAGTAACTGCGAAAAAAAAAAAAATCCAAGACCATTTCTCAGCTTGTGTAACAGTGCCCAAACCAAAACCATGGATAAAAAAAAAACATAAATAAACCAATGAATGGTTATTTTGGTTTGGAAATTACTTCTGGCACCCCTATACTTTCTTGGTGCACCTCATTAAAAATAATGTCAAAAATAGCCTTTTCAACTTTTTTGTATTTTGAAAAATATAATCCAAAATATATTAAAAAAATTTAGGAATTACACATTCTAGAAATATTAAAAAAATTATATTTTAGAATAAGAATTTTAAATAGCGTTCAAAATATATATTTTAAAATTATTTTTGAGTATTTCAAATTAATTATTCCAAAATATCTCATGATGAAAAGTTTATTATGAAATAATTTTTTAAAAATAATTTAAAATATATATTCTGAAATGTTTGTTGTATAAATCTAAAATTAAAATGTTTATCGGGAAAGCTTTTGAAAATTTTATAGCTTTATTTTTTACCTTAGTTTGTAGTATTTGCTTAAAAAAAATGGAATGTCTCGAATTGAAAAATCTAGGCAAAATTACAATTTACATGTAATTTCTTTTAATAAAAAGTTTAAGAAATTTCAAACAATTCATTATTTTATACTTTTTTATTTAAACTTGATTATGATATAAAATATTTTTTGTTAATATAAATTAATGGAAATAAAATATTTTGAAGTGAAAAATGTTATGAGATATTTTGAAGTGACTTCTAGCGTCAAAAGTTAACTATAGTAAAAACAAGTTTAGAAGTTAGAAGTAGTGAAGGTACAAAACTTTGTACTATAAAATTTAGAGTAAGAAGGAGATAACTTGAGAATTTAATTGATTTTTTTTTTTAATTACATTCTCTAGTATTAAGACATTTTGTAGACGGTAAATATAGATATTTTCATATCAGTTCAAACCTTATCTAACATCACATTTACAAATATACAGAGTCTTAAAATTTATAACACTGCTATAATTAACAATTTTAAATATAAAAAGTGACATGAATACCAACACGTACTATCATTAGACCTTCAATTAATATTAAATATTCAATATCTATTAAATACTTATAACATCACATCACATTATTCAACATTAATGTGTTGTTCTTGAACTCCTATATCTTGTTTTCTAAAAGTCTATTTAATTCAATTTCCTCTTCTCTTGTGTTTCCCAAACTTAATTACTTCAATTTTTTGGTTCCATAACTTTTTTCTCATATTCTAGTTCCATAACAGTCTTATGACATCTTCTTTAACTATCATTCAAATTCCTTTCTTTAGAAGTTTAATTTACAGATGAGAAATAAAGTCATCAATGAATAAAAAGTAACTATTTTTATCATGAGAAAGGGTATTTATTAGATCACATACATTTGTGTGTATCAATTTTGACACTTATATGACTCTTCTTATTTTTTTTTCTTGTGTTGATATGTTTGTCAAGCATGCATCATCATGCATTTTATTCTCAATCTTTAGTAGCACAAACATAATATTCTTTTGAGAAAAAATATAATGCAATTATAATTATAAAGCCTTTGAAGTAGTAGATGATGTTTCAAAGACTTAATTTCTGAAGCTGAGATTTCTTTTGTGACAAATAAAATAAAGAAGATATTAGAAAAAAAAGGGAACTCTAAAGGCAAAAGGTTTAGGCCGAAAAATAAGAAGGAATACAAAGAAAAGATCATTTGCTATGGTAAGAAACTGGACATTTCAGGTTAGAGTGTCCACAGCAGGTTGAAGAAGCAAACTTTTATAGAAAAAAAAAAGAGAAAAATTTGATGTCAACTTGGGAGGATCTGAACTCCTCAAGCTTTGAATTTGATAAAGATGTTCATATATGTCTAATGGCAAATATTGCTGAAGGTTCTATGTCAGAAGAATCTGATGAAGAGATAGATTTTTTTGACCTTGATAGCCTACGTTTAGCACATCATGAAATTATCTCTAACAATAAAAAGATTACATATGTAACTTCCAAATTTTATAAAATTATTTTAACGTCTAATAAAAATCTATACACAAAGGAGTCATAATTTAAATTGAGAAATATATTAGATAATCATACGGTAGATGTTGACTCAATAATGAAGTAAACAGATGATCACCCTCGATCACGAGGAGTCAATGACAAGAGTCTCTACCGAAGGTATGAAGTAGAAACTTGAGTAAGGAACATTGACTCCTATCTTAGTAAGATAGATGAAACTATCATGTAAAAGCCTTCCATCACCTTTGTATAAAGAATCTACTAAATTAGACATAATAGACCTATAATGGCTAGCCAGTAAGAGCTTTCACCAAGAGATTTAGATGTAGGAGCCTCCATAACAACTAGTAGATAAAAATAATGTAAAAACTACAACTAGTAGATAAAAATAATGTAAAAACTAAAAGATTTTTCGTGGACACAACGCCTTACTCGATAAAGGTATGACTAATACGTGAAAAGATTATAATATTATGCATTTAAAAAATGAATTACCATGCGTAAATTATGCTAAACAACAACTCTGGTAAAAGAATAAATTAGTTGTAAGAAAATTATAAAAATCCATGCAAATCAAATATATGTCCAAAGTCACGATTATATTAAAAAGTATATGTAACTTTAAAGACATAAATAAAAATATAGTGCGATACAAATTGTTAAGCTTGTTAATCTATAATTTTCATGTATAACAATTATAGTGATGGGTAGGATTTCGACCTATCTTAAGTTTTATCGCTCAAGAATAAGAGGTTGTGTACTGATAGGCAGAATTTTAACTTACATTAAGTAAGTCTTATCACTTTAGACTAAGAGATTGTGTATTGATAGATAAAATTTCAATCTATCTTAAGTAAGTCTTATCGTTCAAGAATAAAGGATTGTGTATTGATAAGAAAGATTACAACAAGCTACCATAAACAAGTCTTATTGCTTAAAACTATAGAATATATAATAATAATATGATTTCTACCTACCTTAAACAAGCTTTATCACTCACATTTGAAGAGTAGATAGGATTTTGACTAATCTTGTCACTCCATACTTATGATAAGTAAAATTCTAAAAACTTTAAACAACTTTTATCCTTCAGAATTAATTAGAAATAATAAAATATGAATATCAATAAATAAATAAATAGAAATATATTCGTTACATATAAATATAGAATTTTTTTTATTACAATTAAAGTGAATAAATACATAATTTACAACAAATACAAATTACAATCTAATAAATCTTGATACAAGTAACAAAGTCTAAATAATTCTTAAATTAAGATAATAATTAATAAAATAAGATATAAATCAAGAATACGAACTTTTAACTTTAAAAGAATTATCAAACAAAAAAATACTTAACTATAAATAATACGATATAACTAAGAAGGGGCAAAAGATATTAAATGTTGGAATTGGAGGAATCATTTGCATGTAACAGTAGTTTTACACCTCAACAAATTTTTCCTATAATACCACAAATTTGAGTTTTTATTCTACTCTTTTTTATCTAAATATTATTTTTATTTTTTTTTTATTTTTTTCAATAGCATTTTTTATTTTTTAATTTTTCAAATAACACTTTTTATTCTTTTAATTCTTCGAATAACACTATTTTTTATTTTTCTTTTATTTATCTTTTTTTTACAATTATATCAATTGTGTTATTTTTTATTTATTTTATATTTCATTTTTGTACGATTACTTCAATTGTTTGTTTTTCTTAAGAGTTATTAAAAATTTTAATTATTAGTTTATTAAAATTAAATAAAAATAATATAAAAATAATTAAATTAAATTTTCTTAAAAATTAATACAAAGAGAATAAAATAAATTATTTTATATATTTTTTTAACTAATTAATCATAATAGAAAAATAAATGATAAATTATTTTATTTTATATTTTATAATAATTTAAATTTAGCATAATTATATTAAAGAAAATATCATTTGATTTTTTATAAAGATGTCATTTGATCTTTTATAAAGATATCATTTAATTTTTTATAAAAATAAAAGTTTATTTTTGATAAAAATGTAATTGATTTTTAACTAATTAATCATAATAGAAAAATAAATGATAAATTATTTTATTTTATATTTTATAATAATTTAAATTTGGCATAATAAATTATATTAAAGACATTTGATAAATATATCATTTGATTTTTTTATAAAGATATCATTTGAATTTTTATAAAAATGTCATTTGATATTTGATAAAGATATCATTTAATTTTTTATAAAGATAAAATTTGATTTTCAATAAAGACGTAATTGATTTTTTTATAGAGATAAAATTTGAGTTTTGATAATGATAAATTCTGAGTTTTGATAATCACGAGCTTTGGACGGTGAATCGAGTTTGTAGGCTCCGCTCAATCTGCCATCTAGAGCCAATTTCATATTTAATGACTTCCGTATACTTCATTGTTCACTGTGATGGATCAATGAATGAATGTCACATTGAAAGAGTTACATTCACTTCTACGACACCAAAAGTAGTTGTCCTAGAAAGGGACATCACCATACAAAGGATGAAAGAAGTCATCTTCAAAAAACTACATAGGAAAACAAAAGAGGGTTGCGACAATGCACTACCCAACTAGACTTGGTGGAGGGTTAAGTCATTATACACCACCATTGAGATAACCGAGGATGACGATGTTGAGACGTTGTTCGACATCTATGACTCCATTGAACTACAAACCGAACCTGAATTATATGTCACATTTCAAAAGTTTGCATCTTCTTCAACACAATCTCAACCCACATCTCATTCACCACATTTTCATTACGAACAATCATAACAATTTTCACTCTTATACAACCACCAATCACACCATAGAAAGGGTATATATCAATTGGGAAGAGTCGTACAAAAAATTACCAACCCGCATATGAAGGTAGCCAGTTGGATGCGGACCACATCATCTTCAAGAGGGTATTCTGGACATTCAAACCATACATTGATGGTTTCAAATTTTGCAAGCCGGTGGTCAAAGTTGATGAAACTTTCTTGTATGGAAAATATAGACGGACGTTATTGGTCACAGTAGCACAATATGGCCACAAGAACATATTACCGATTGCCTTCATCATTGTAAAGGGTAAAATTGATGAGGCTTGGTTCTTTTTATTGTGAAATTTACGAAGATATGTCACTCCGCAATATGACTTCTGTCTCATTTCTGACCGCCATGAATCCATACGAAGTGCATATTCTAGATAAGGTAGTGGTTGGAACAACAACAATTCTGTCCATGTGTACTGCATTCGACACATAACACAAAACTTCATGAGATGATTTAAAAATGTAACATTAAAGAAAGATGTTGTGAATATGGGTAATTTTCCTCATTTGTCCATTTAAGAAACTCTTTCAAATTTTACAATTTCTTTTGCTAATTTTGTTAACTAAATGGATTTGGAATAAATAATTACAACATATGGAATGACAAAGTCATGCTTTTATTACAATTATAACATTGTTAGAGAGGATAACCCTGAGGCAGCTCAATGGTTGAATGATATCCTGAGAGAGAAGTGGACTCTTGCATGAGACAATGGTAGACTGTGGGGACATATGACAATCAATCTGACTGAGTCAATCAATTCTATGTTGAAGAAAACTATAAACCTTCCAATCTCTTCGATGGTGATGACAACATACACCTGCTGCAACAAATTCTTCACAGAAAGAGTCAGACAAGTAGAAGTCATGATGGATGTCAGACATATGTACTCTGCAGTAAAAGCATTAGAAGATGCACATTCAAAGGCAAACACTCATACAATACTTTCCTTTGACAGGAGGAACACTAGATTTTTGGTAAAAGAGAGACAAAATCCAAGAGAAGTACAACTAACATACTGATTTGTAGTCTACTTGGACGAATTGTGGTGTGACTGTGGGAAATTTCAAAAGTTACACCTACCACGCTCCTATGTGCTTGCAACATGCAAACATGCACACCACGATTTTGTTGCGTACATCTCACCTGTGTATACTTTGAAACAAGTTTCTCATGTCTACAAATGTCTATTTGGTGAACTTAGAAATGAAGACTACTGACCTACTTACACTAGTCAGATACTATGCCCAAATCCAAACGTGAAAAGAACATCAAAGTGGAGGCCTAAGTCAAGTCGTATAAGGACTAATATAGACATAAGGGAATAACAAGGTCGATCCAAAAAATCTTCACATTGTCAAATATCACGACACAATAAGAGAACATGTCCCAACATTGCCAGAGCGTCTTCTCGTCATTGATTATGTTTCGTTTCACACAAATTTTATTAATTATTTAGATGTTTTTTAACAAAACAAAAATGTAATTTTTAATTCATATAACAGTTTTATAATTTATTAAAAAAATTTCTTCCGATTTCAATTTCAATACAAAATACAACTACAAAGTTTTATCTCTATCAAAAATCAAAACAATATCTTTATAAAAAAATCAGATGATATCTTTATCAAATATTTTTAATATAATTTATTATGCCAAATTTAAATTATTATAAAATATAAAATAAAATCATTTATCATTTATTTTTTATTATGATTTATTAGTTAAAAAATCTATAAAATAATTTATTTTATTTTCTTTGTATTCATTTTTTTAAGAAAATTTAATTCAATTATTTTTTATTTGATGCAACCGTAAAAAAACAAATGAAAGAAAAATAAAAAAGAGTGATATTTGAGGAATTAAAAGAAATAAAGAATACTATTTAAGAAATAAAAACATAAATAATGCTATTAAGAAAAATAAAATGTAAAAAAACGTTAGTTAAGGTAAAAAAAAGTCTTTTTTTATTTATTTTCTCAATGGATTCTGTGTCTTTCATTTTCCCAATATAGCACTTTTGTTCTTTATTTTCCCCATATAGTACTCTTTTCCACACTAGGTGCAAATTCAGTCACTAGAATTCGATTTTCGTGCTAAATTCTGAGAATTTTGTTTTTCTTTTTAGAGGGGAGAGGAGTATTAAAAAAAATAGAATGACTTCAAAGAAAAATGTTTTGCAATAAAAAATATATTTACAATTAAATTAATTTTTGGCATAAGTCTTTTCTAATTTGTATGAGATAGAGAAAAAAATAAAAAAATATGTAATGAAAAAATAATTTATTTTTGTTGTATTCTTTTGAAATTAAATTGTGATTATTAGTTAGTTGAAAATGAAGTAATAATATTAAAAATGATAATTTTAAGTTTTGGTGCACTAAAAAAATAAATATAGTGGTTTAAAAAAATAAAAAATATTTGGCTAAAAAAAGTAGAATAAAAGTTAATTAATTTTATCTTTATTTTTATAAATATCAAATTTTATCTTTCTCTTTTGTTAAAAATCAAATTTTATCTTTACTAAAATTTTATTTTTTATATTAATTATTTAGATATTTTTTAACAAATTAAAGATACAAATTTTAATTTAAATAATAATTTTATAATTTATTATAATTTTTTCTTTCAATTTCAATTTTAATATAAAAATACTGTTAGAAAATTATTATAATTTATTCTTTCTAATTGAAATTTATTATAAAAATATAAAATAAAAATAATTTATTATTTTTATTATTACAATTAATTAGTTGAAAATATCTATAAAATATTTCATATTATTTTCTTTATATTATCTTTTTAAAATTTTAATTCACTTATTTTTATATTATTTTTTTCATTTTAATTTTAAATTCATTAATAATCACTACAATTATTATTTTAGTAGAGAAAATAATATTATCTTATTATTAACATCTGATTTCATTCAGATAAATAAAATTTAAAATTTTAAAAATTATATTTATAATTAAAAAATAAAAGCAAAAATATGAATAATTTTTTTTTCAGTAAAACTAAAATAACTAAAAAATGACACTTAAAATAAAATAAAAGAAAATAAAAAATAAAATAAATATAAATAAAAATTAAATGGGAAAAGAATAAAAACAGAAAAAATAAAAAAAACATAAAAAAATACATTAAAAAATTATAAAAAAACAGAAAAGAAAGCAAGGGTCACAGAAAACTCCCCTCCCCACTTATTCAAGTTCCACCTATCTCTCCCCACTTATTCACATTCCACTTATCTCTCACTCTCTCAACACTGCAATTGAGAAAGTTTGGGAACTTGAGAAGGATAATGATATTTTCACATTATTATTTATATTTTAGGTTCATTTAATACTAAATTATATTATTATTTTATTAATTTATAATATTTTATTAATAAAAATAAGTGTCAAATGGAAGTTACAAAGTAATGTTAAACTATTATTTTTCATTTGAGAATTGGCATAATTTTGGTTGCTTCATTTACACTATATTTGTCTAAAATGCAGTTCAAGAAACAGACAGAAATAAAATGCAGTTCAAGAAACAGAAACCTAGTTTGACTACCTTTTTTATTTTATATTGTCTCTCTGCATTCTAAGCCAGTAGTTCCATGATGTAATATTGACATTCAAACCAGCCACAACTTCTTCCACACCAACACATTAGGAGAAGAAAAGTGATGGACTTTTTTCTTAATCCTAAAATAGGTAAAAAATTATTTTTTTACCAGAATTATATCAATCAAATTAAAAAATTCTTTCCGCATACTTGAAGATTTCAATTAAAAACTTTAATTAAAATTATTTTATTTTTTAATTATTTAACACCATATTTATTATGTTTAACAATTAATAAAATAATAATAATAATAATAATTAACAAAATTATAATAAAAAAATTAAAATGTACAGATTTATTTTAAATCAAAATAAAATTATAATAACAAATAAAAATAATTTAAATTAAATTCATATAAATTTAATTTAAATAATAATAAGAAGAATAATTTTAATTAAATTCATATAAATTTAAGAATAATAATGATATAATAATTTTTATAAATAAAGAACATAACATTTAATAATATAATAATAACATTGTCATTTTTATTTGACTGCCATGAAATATTAGAAGTATTTTTTAATTTGAAATTTTATCTCTATTTTGATAAAAAAAAAGTAATTTTTTTTTGTTCATTTTAAGTATTAATGTGAAAAATATTGAAAAAAAAGTGAAAAGTAGTAAATTAAGAAGGTGGCGTGTATTGGTGCCTGGCACCAAGTTTCATTTCAAGAACTTGGATGCTCTTGGAGCTCCCTTTCTCTGCCTCATCTTCATTGAGATAGAAATTTTAAGTTTGCATGTTAGTGGGGACCACTTTCTATTTTGCTTTTTATCCCGTTGACTTTCAGACGGGCCAGTGTCAACGTCAAGTTACATGCGAATTTGGGCTACCTTAATTTAAGGTTATTTAAATAAATGTGGGTCACACTTTCACTTTCGAAAAAAATAAAAAATGTGTTCACGATAACCGTTGTCAAAATGTGGAGGGACTTTTTATTTGCTTACTTTATCCGTTTATAAAAAATATCACATAGCAATTTAATTTATTTAAAGATTTTGGGTCTTTATTCTTAAGTCTTTTCATATTTTGTTTGAGAATTCTAAAAGTAATTCACGAAAGTCTGTACTCTGTACATCAAATCTAGTATTTCATAGTGTCAAATTATCATTATTTTTACTAAAATTTGGACGTTAAACCTATGTAATTTTACCAATTTAAACCTAACAAAAAAATTTAGAGTTTAAATCCAACAACTCTATTATTTGCACACCTTATTTCATATATTAAAATTTTAAAATTAATATCAATGCAACAAATAAGTTTTTATTTAGAATTATGTAATCTTCTAACTTTTCACGATGAATAAAAATACGTAAGAACAACATAAATTTTTGTTGGACTTAAAAAATAAAAATATTTTCTTTATTACTTGCCCTTTTATTTCTTTTCTTGGGACAAATAAATATTACCTTAATCTAGTTTCCAAACTATTTTCTTTTCCTTTCTTTAATTTGGCGACTATTCTTATTAAAAATTATTTTCTATAATTTTTAATAATAAATTATAATAACGACTCTTTTTATTGAAAAATTTTATAAGAAATTTTTTTAGGAATTTTTAAATTTTATAATAACTAATTATCCACGAATAATTTACCTATCAATCAAAATTAGCAGAGAAAATAATAGAGAAATATTTTCTTATATTTTTATAAAATTTTTGCAGGAAATACTCCACGAAATAAAAAAAAAAAAGTTAATCTATTACACATGCAGTGTACCTTATTTAATTAGTGGTTAGGAGTGTCAACTTTTTTTTAACTGTCTTCATTAAGGAGGTATTACTGTTGCTATTATTATTTTAATATTAGTAATAATAATAATAATATTAAGAATATTAACAATAATATTAATATAAATATTAAAATTATTATTACTATTACATATAAATTTGTATCCAAATATAAAATTTATATGTAAAATCTATATTTGATGAGGTAGTCAAATGAGAGAATGGACTCATGGCACAGTCTCTATCATAACCACGTGTTGTCAACCAGTTATTTGTCATGTGCTTTAATTCTTCACCAAAGGTGTCAAATGTATTATTTTCCACGCCTAGTGATATGATAATGACCCACAATGTCTGTGCTATTTACATCTTCCTCTTGCTTCTCACATCCCAACAATGCTGGTTCCAATGGTATTTTTCATTCTCATTTTGCTTCTGATGTTTTTCTCCTTCACAGTAGGATATTGCATAGCGTTGTATGTATGCATGCATCACTTCTAAATAAATTGTTTTACTTGTTTTCTCTTCCTAACTATCTTCTTCAGCTAAGTTATACATTATAGTATCCGATTTAATTTACAGAGAAACCAGAAAACAGCAAACAGAGAGCAGAGAATCATGCTCTGCATGCGTGGCCAAAGGTGTCGCCTTGTGGTTCCTCAACCTTCGAGCGATGACTGTGAAAGGTAACCAACGATTACACCCATGGTTTTATACGCAGCAAAACTGAAAAGACGGAGACAGAAAACAAGAGCTTCCATTCAGAATATGTGCACACGCGCCATTGGCAAAGAGAATTGAGTAAAATATTTTGTTCTTAATTTTATTAATGCTTTGAAGGTGCCAAGCTGACACAGTGGCTGCGGTTATAAGGAACTCCTTCGATAATAAAGGCAGTGGAACGCAAGACTTCAGCAACTTAAGCATAATTATCAAACGTAATCCGATGTTTATCATACGGATTATTGAAGCCTGTATGACAGGTTTGAAAATAGCTGCACGAGTGCTACTGTCAGGGGATTTCTCAACTACAAAGATCAACGACCTCTTTTCTCTTTCTCAAGGTAAAATATAGGAAAAACTTCCTTTCATAATTCATCAAACAATTAATTTCACACTACCGTTTCAGAATATACTTTCATATATATATATATATGAACAGGGCTATCAAAATATCACCGGCTTGCATGCGATGCACTCAAAATAAAGAAACGTGTTGCACTTGTACACTACGCTCAAATCAACTCTGACTAATTCACTCTCTTTTCGAAAGCTGGAAGAGTGAACTAAATTTACGTATGAAATATGCAGTACATGCAAAGTAACAGTGTCTATAAGAGAAACAATATAACAATAATAATAAAATAGCTGCAAGTTACGAAGGATGTTTTATGTTGATAAATGTGTGAGGATGATAATCCACTCTCATTTGATACTATAAAATATTATTATTTTATTGATATATAATATTTTATTAATATAATATATTATTAAATAGATGTTATTAGGAAAGTAATGTCAAAATAGTATTTTCCATACATAGAAGAAGAATTTTGGAACATAAGTAGAGTGAGAGAGAGTACATAGGTAGTAACAGAATTATGAGACAAGGAGAGAGAAGATTCACCAAATCTATTCTGTAGCTATCAAGCATAACCATCCAACTTCCTATTACTTTTAGTTAATTTCCTCTGGCTGTTTCTTGATTCCTTGAATTGAAGATCCATTGCCACAACCCCTTACTCGAAAGGTTACGGGTCTCACTGTGTTTCTTTACAAAAGCACAATCACGTTACAATCATATATTAATTTATTCGGTTAGAAAAAAAATATATATATATATATATATATATATATATATATATATATATAGTTATATTAAATGAATAGTAATGTCAAAATATAATTTTCTTTTTAATGTTGCAGGAACCCTTCCAGCTATTATAAACTCTTTCAATAACGAGGGTGGTGGCGTACAACTTTTTCGCAACACGACGATCACAATTATTATTTAGAAAATTCCAAATTAAAAAGAAGTCATTGTATGGATTTACAGTTTTATTTTTGTAAACATGACATACTTTTTATAAAATCCAAAAGGAAAAATATAAAATTTATCATTTTGCTGTAATTTGAACTTTGTCTCTAGAGATATATAGTAACTTTCAGTCTCGTACTCATTTCAGTCTCACTGGTAAATTTTGCATAAACACGGTAAATTCAGTCTTTGTTAGGTAAAGCGTTCACTACGTTGGTCTCGTAGTTTCATATTCCCAAAATATAGTTTAGTTTGAGTTTTTAGGGTTAGGGTCTCTTACTAAAAAAAAAAAAGTGTACTGTAACAAACGAAATGTAACGATAAAAACCCAGTGATTGAAAAGAAAACAAGTTCACCACACTTTACCATATACCATAGCCCATCAGAAAGAGGTTATTCGAAACAAGGTAAATTAATATATAATATTCAATTAATTTTCTTGCGAAAGTGTATGTCAAGTAAATTATGTCAAATCTAAATATTAATGTCTGCCTGAAAGTAATGTGCCATATTGAACTTAATAATATTCCAAAGTTTAATCCTCGACAAAATCTATTTTCATAGCTATTTTTTGTCTATAAGCAACGTGCTTCTAAATTCTTAAAATTTGTAAAAGTCAAAGATTTAGTCAACTAAGTTATGATAACTTCACTACCTTCCATAGCACTGTGGTTTAACCTTACTATTTTCAGTTTAACATAAAAAAATGTAGAAGAGGTCAAAATGTTACATGCAAGTTGATTTTAATCATATTCAGGTAATAAGAATGCTATTTTAAAGTAGCTTGTGAAATACAATTTCAATTCTGGGATACATTCTAATGAGATCATAATATTCTGTGATTTTCAAGCCCATCAAATGATTGCTATAACATGTTAGATTAACTTGAATAAAATGTTAATTAAAACTGATAATATATATTTCTATGAAGAGCAAGTTCAAGATGAAATAACATGCTTAAATTCAGATATCGCATCTTTCTCCTTATATACCACCATGTAATATGGTGTTAAATCTTAAAGGTGTATTTATTTCTAAAGACAGATTTGTCGAAAAGATGAAGAAAAAAGATTTGGAATGAAAACTAGTAAATTAAAAAGAATAAAATATTAATAAAAAAATGCAAAACGAGGTAAAACATTTATATTATTCTTTATTTATATAGATATGAAAATTTGCGAAGAAAATTAATTTTTTTATTATATTTTTATATCATTAATTTTTATTATTAATTTGTTAATATTTTTATTTATATTAAATTAAATAAATATAATATTTAATTATTATTATTACTAAAACAATAATAAAATTATAAAACAATAATAATAATAATAATAAAATATTAATAACAATATAAAAAACACTAATAAATAAATTTATAAAATAATAATAAAACTAATATAGTTATAAAAATAAAATACTAATAATATTAATTTAAAAACTAAATATAAATGATAATCATAGTAATAAAAATAATAAAATCGCAATAATGATTATTATAATTAAAATAATAAAATTATAAAAAATATTTTATCAATCACACCTCTTATAAATAATAACTATAACAATAAAGATAATAAAATTGTAAAATGATAATAAAATTAAAATATACTCAAAATAAATTAATAAATAATAATATCATTAAAAATAATAATTTCAATTTTTTATTTTAATTTTAATTTTAATTTTAATTTTAATTTTAAAATAATTGATATTTTTATAATTTTATCAATTAAAATAATAATAATTTATCTATCAAATCTAATAAATTAATTTATATTTAATCTAAAATTAATTTTAACTATAATTTTATCTATTAAAAAATGTTTTATCAATCACACCTATAATTATATCACTCACAAATTTTTTTATAAATTTTCCTTTTATTTTTATTTAAACAATTCAAATTTTTCACGCATTATTATCTCAAATTCACTCTTTAATAAGAAAAAGCTTTAAAGATAAATGGCAGAATCTTAAAATTCCAAGATTAAGAAATTTATCTTTGAAAACCTACGAAAACTAGCATTAACCTAAGCTTTAACTATATTTAGTTTCACATTGATCTAAACTATGCAAAAGCTAAATAGAATGACTAAAATTTTTCAACTCGTTAAATATAAAGTAAATTATTACCATAATCATTCACCACTTTCGTTAAGATGATGATATTTTAACACTATTATTTATTTTTGAGATCATTTAATATTAATATATATTATTATTTTATTTATATATAATATTTTATTAATAAAATATAGTATCAAATAGAAATATTTTATAAATTTAGAATGATAGGGAATTATAAGATAAAACTAATATGAAGATGATAGTTCTTTAAGAATTTTGGAGTTTTTTATCCTGATAAAATGTCTAAAGACTATGACTGTCACTGGTATTATTATTTTCAACTTCATCATCATTTTTTTCAATTTATTTGGTAACTCTTTTTCATGTATTTTTTAATTAAATAATTTTATTATCTAATAAATAAAAAGTTATTTATTTAAAAAATAAATAATTGAATATTTTTTATTTTAAAATAATTAAATAACTTTTTTGAAAAAGAATAATTACATACATTTGTAATATTATTTTTAAAAAGTTATATATATATATATATTTTATGTTTTAATAAATTAGTTATAAAAATAATAAATTTATTTTAATATAATAAAATATGAATATCCAAGTTAGTTTTGTTTTAACGAGGATGAAAAATTCAAAATTGGAATTTCAAATCAACATTGTCATTGGTAGAGTTTGGGCGAAGCCCAAGTTTATCAAATTAACTTATCACTTCATGTCAGTTCCAATTAACTAAGTTAATATCATTTTTCACTAATTTATCTCACAAAATCTTCTAATTTATCTAACTGTCAACACCCAATTTCGTCCGGACAAATAAAATTATTCTAAAATATAAAACAATATAAAATAAAAATAAAAATATATGTTATTATTTAAATAAAAAAAAGAGTTTTGATTCTATTCTATTTTATGAATAAAGTTAAAATAAAATTCGTAAAAAAGGAAAAAAAGTAAAGAAAATCAGTCTATTAAATTTGTTAAAATAAAATAAAATTGTCATTAAAGTATTGCCATGTCACATGTAAATTTAAAAAAAAATTAGAAAGGCTAGAAATTTGAACAGTTGATCTGATTATTATTCTGATTAATTGCAAATGATTTTGTGCTTAATAGTGATTAAATGCTGATGATTTTCAATTAAATACTGATTGTCTAATAATTGATGCGTTTTCTTTCTGAATTGTTATGCTCATCCTTTTTATTCTACAGACTCCATTTGGTTAATGTTCTAAAATAGTAATTAGATAATTTGTTTATTTTTCGAAAAGTAGAAAAAATAATGATAATAAATATATATTTCAAAATAATAATAATATTAAAATAAAAAAAAGGTTTAAGTATTTATTTTTATTTTTATTGTTGTGTTATTTAGGTTGCTTTCAATAAATATATAAATGAAAGAAAACAATAAAGGAAAGAAAATGAATTAAAATAATAATAAAATGTGTCAGCCACATTACCTCCAATATTCCCCATTCATTCCCTATATTAATTTTATTTTCGAATCTGATTATATGTATGGGAGGTTATGATGCCATAACAGCAATAATGGTACAATTCTACCCATTTTTCAGTCTCTGTTCGTCCTTGGGATTTAACAGTCAGTTGGTGTCATAAGTGGAGATAATTAGGAATTAAGAGATTTAAAATTTGAATTAAGAGTGGGCTGACTAGAATTAGTATAAATATGCATAGTGAGCAAATAGATAGACACACGAAAAAAACACAAGAAATACTAGAACGGGTTCTAAATATTAGTGAGTAGATCGTTTGAATGTGAGAGTTCAAATAAGAAGGGAACGTGCGTTTGGAGGATCTTCAACTGGTACGTTCTATTTCCTCTGTGTTACATACTTATCACATGTATGTGGTTGCTCTGTTTGATGGTTATTATGATATCTTGAGCTTCATCCCTTGTTTCTTTGATTTAAAAAAAAAAAATAATAATAAATTATAAAACATTTTCCAATTTTCGGGAAACGAACCAAATGCTTTCTAAAATTTAATAAATTAATAGTTCTTGAAAAATATCAAAAAATATAAATTTTCAAAACAAAAAAAGGGAAAAAGGTTTCAAAACAACCCTAAAATAATAAAAATAAAACATCTTTAAAAATAATAAAAATGAGATAAATATAAAAACATGTCTTTTCGATAATAAATATAAACTACATTTTTTTTACAAAAATAAGGTAATAGAAACACGTTTTTCGAAAATAAAATATAAAGATAATTTAAAAATAAAAGAAAAGTTTTTTTTTTATATGAAAAATAGTTATTTTATTCGAAAATAATGAATAAAAAATTAAAAAGGATATGTTTTTAAAATATAAAAAATAATTTCTTTAAGACAATAAAAATCAATTCCTTTCTCAAATCAAAATAAAAATAGTTTTTTTTAATAAACATTTTTAAATATAAAAAAAAACAGTCTTGTCCCAAATTTCCTTTAAATAAACAACTATCAAGAAAAAAAAATAAAATAGAAAATAATTAAAAAATTATATAAAATAAATTGCCAAAAATAAAAGAAAATATTCATAAGCTAAAAAATATCAAACATCGTCAACAAATTTTTAAAATAGAACTACGTGTACCCTAATTTTCTATCATGTTTAGAGATACGTAGGACCAAGGTTAAACCTTGTCGGGTCCAAATAAATAAAAAAATATATATGTTTGTTTGTTTTATTTTTGTTTGATATTTTTATCCGTCTAATTATTATTTATTGTTATGATTTTTATAAGCATGTTTTCTTGTTTGTTTTTTTTATATATTTGTTTGTTTTGTCTTTAGTCTTATTAGTATTGTTATTATTTGCGAGAAAATGGTATTTTTAAAACCACACTTATTTTTATTCATTTGATTAATGGTACTGTCTTAGGACGGGCGTTGTGGGGTGTTAATACCTTCCCCACACGTAACCGACTCCCGAACCCTTACTTTGGTTTGCAGACTATTTCATTTTTATTTGGTTTTTCTATGGTTTTCCATAATAAACTATGGTGGCGACTCCAATCTCAATTTAAATATTTTTTAAAAATAAATTTTTGATCGTCCCGTCGTGATCCGATTGCTACAAATGACGACTCCACTGGGGACATTTTAGAGAGTTAGGCCAATTTAATTAAATAAGTAAAATTAATTTGTGTGGTTTTCTGAATGATTGTGTTTCCCTTTCTTTATATATATTGCATGTTATATATTTTAATTTGCAGCGCAGGAACATATTCCAGGTATGTAAACATTTGTGTGTGTAAATATTTGTGTGTTCATGCTTGTTGCAATATTGAACCTAGGGTAGAAGACATGTTATATCTGCTTGGGAATTTTCTGGTTATTTTGCAGGTGGGGGTTGGGTATGCATTGTTCTCCCTTCACACACACCTTTGCATATCATGAGTGGGGCCCTGTACCCGGGTCTGTGAAGCTTAGAAATAGAGGAGTTGTGTAGCAAAACTGGGCAGATGTAAGTCCTAACCCAGGTGTGCAAAAACTCCAGCTAGAGTCTGTTCCCTTTATTGTCATGTCCATAAAGATTGTCATTACTGACTGATATGGATGTGTGGTAAAAGGGGTCATAGCTCTAGTGGCCTTTATTAGGTAATTAGGATAAGCCACCTTTGGGAGTACATTTACATGCCTAGAACTTAAGCATCACTAAGGCAAACCCTAATTAGGACACTAAGGGAGACTTTTTGCAGCTCAATTATCCACTGTCATTCATTACCAACAAGCATTCAAAAATTAAAAAATATCAATCTCATTCTTTTCTTGCATACAATATATATTCTTTTTAAACAAAAATCAATATCTTTTTTTTAAGAAAATTGGTGAGAGTGGGCTGAGAACAACTCTGGCTAGGAAAGACTTGTACTTAAGCAGTCCAATTGTGACTCACCTCTCTTTCTTTGGAGTTTACTTGGTATACTTTCACCACTTTTACTTTGAAAAGAAGAGAGAGATTTTTTTTATAAGTACCAATCTCACTTTTTAAATATATGAAATATTTTTTGTTTCAAAAGAAAAAACAACAAAAATTGATTTTCCAAAAAAAAAACCCTAATTTCATGCTTCACATTTTTTATTTTAATAATAAAAAAAAATATTATACATAAATAAATAACATTGTATATTTCCTTTCTCTGAAAAAATGATTTTAAGAAATAATAATAAAAACATAATAAAATACAAAAAACATTAAACATTTTTTCTAACATGTATTACGTATTTTCTAAAATAAAACAATATTAAATATTTTTTTTTAACATACATTGCATATCTTATTTTTTTTCTAAAAGACGATTTTAAGAAATATAAATATAAAAATATTAAATGTTTTGTCTCATATGCATTGCATAGTTTATATTTTTTTTCCTAAAAATGATTTTGGAAATAAAAATAAAAAACATTAAACATTTTTTCTAGCATGCATCACATACGTTTTAAGATTTTTAAAAATAAATAAAAATACTAATATCATCTTTCTCACATACATTGCATTTTTTTCCCTAAAAAAAGTGATTTTGGGAAATATAAAAAAAAATATTAAATATTTTTGTCCCACATGCACTACATATTTTTTTTTCTCTAAAAAATTATTTTTGGGAAAATAAAAATAAATGAAATTTAACATCTTTTTCCTAACATGCATTACAACCTTTTTAGGATTTGAAAATTAAAAAAAATATTATACATAAAAAATTTGATCTCATTTTTTTTCATATGCATTACATATTGCGTTTTAAAAAAAAAACAAAGAAATGTAATCATGCATGCATCGATTCATATAACAAAAAAAAATTGAAATAAAATTTCATTCATTAGTGCATCCCCATGATAAAAAAAATAACAAAAAAAATTAAAATAGTTTCATTTATACATTCATTTTTTTTTCAAGATTAAAAAATAATATGAGAATAGATTGTATCCATTCATTTATCATACATTATCATTTACAAATTCATATAATCTAAAAAAAAAATTATAAAGGAAATCGGGATTCATTTATTCATACATTCATATATATCTCATAAAATTTATTCTCATCTAAAGTTTTTCACGTATCATATATTCATTTTCATCTAAAGTTTCATCCAGTATTCATGTACTCCCATGTAAATAGCATACATGCATTCTTAAAAAAAAAATAGTTTCAAATAGACCTAGTGCATTCATCCATGCATCTTCATAGCCTCATGCATTCATCCATGCATCTTCATAGCCTCATGCATTCATGCATTTTCAAAGTCTTATTCAACAAGCAAAGAAAAAAATAATATAAAATTAATTTTTATATTATTATTCATTCTATAAAAATACATTTCATGTAT
>Ga0209489_100149_pt1 | contig 106256 bp, 51 predicted proteins | sample SiratrowhiteBW_FD_187527 | JGI IMG/M metagenome (GOLD analysis project Ga0209489, IMG submission 187527) | Root nodule microbial communities of legume samples collected from California, USA - Siratro white BW (SPAdes) (version 2) | ecosystem: Host-associated > Plants > Roots > Nodule | place... | reverse complement strand
AAAAAAAAAAAAAAAAAAAATTAATTATATTTAAAAAAAAAAAAAAAAAAACTAAGAACATAGATAACATTGTTGTATATTATATGTATTTTTATCAACTCATAAAATAGTGCAAATTAGTTGGATTTTTTTTTTCTCTTTTTGACTTGTAAAAATGACACTAACAAATTTGGCAGAACACATGCATAAGGAAGGAACAAGGTGCTTGTCTTTACCAAGTATGGAAGAAATGCAAATGAAGATTAGTTGGGGAAAGTTGAACACAAGTTGCTTAATAGTGTTAAGCTATGTGTAATTTAAAAGTTATTAATTATAAATGAATAAAGAAATATATAAAAAACCCCACAAATCTCAATTTTTTTTAAAAAAAATAGGTTGAAAGTATTGCTATCATTTGTTATATAAGTTTTATAATTCATTTGATCTTAAATCTGGGGGTGTCACCTTGGAATAAACCTTACACACTAATTAAACTAACATACTTAATTAAGGGAAATTGTATGTGAAACTTCTTTGAAATTATTGTTTTGTAGGCAGAACTTCTCTGCTTAAATTAAATCATTTTTTTTCTTTTGAAAATTTATCTTTGGCTATGTCATGGATCATGCTATGGAAGATACCTCCAATTCTAATTAATTATTGAACGTACTTGTCTTCCTCCATCGTAATTAAAACCAGTTAGTATTATACTACATGTTGTGTTTAATTTTAGAATTTTTTATTTGGTTATTTTCCACTTTGTCTTTCATAAGAGGATATTTTGGCTCTTTATTCTTCATTTTCTCAAGCGTTACAAACAAACTATCTTTCAAGTTTTTCTATTTGCTATATGATTTAAAAGTATAGTAAAATAATTGTTTTTAATACTTGTGTTAAAATATAAAGTTCAATAATTTGTCTTACTAAAAAAATTATAGAAAAAGGAATAACAATTCTGAATTTTTTAGCATGTCCTTATCCTTCCATGATTGTGGAGTTTTATACATTATGGAATTAATTAATTAGTACTATTTGGAGATAGTTATACATCATCTTTGAAACTGTCATATACTTCATTAGTTTAGTATTTGTATCCTATTTGGGAACAAAAGGTTTAATATGTGATGTTTGACTTAATAAATAAAGCAATTGGATCACGATAAACTATTGAGTTGTTGAAAGCAAAATATTACAGTCAACTTAGTATTAAAAAACAAGTTATTGCAATATTTATTTATATGAAAAAGGAAAAATCCTCTAGGGAATTTTTAATAGATTTTTATCACCAAAAATAAGCTCAGAGACTAAATGTTTTTACACTAAACCTCGAAATGATCTTCAAACAATTACTAAAACGTTTTCGTAATCACTGTTTTACGTTTTTCATAAAAATAAACACTCTTTAAATTTTAGATTTTTAAGAAATCAATCCAATAACAAATGCTTATAAAAAATTAATATAATGACACGCTAATGGTTTAAATTATTCATTTGTAACAAAAAAAATTATATTAATCTTAAATATTAATATGACAATAACTCAAAATCATTTTAAAATAATTAATTTAATAAACATAGAGACAGACATATACAAGTAGGAACCTTGTTTCATATTTTTGTAAAAAAAAATTTAAATAGAAAATACATATTTTATTATTTAAAGTTATCAATATTATATTAATATATAAACAATTCATTCTTCATTTATTTAAAATATTTAATTTATATAAAATATAAACTCTTTAAATAGAAAAATAAGTTGTTATCTCTCTTGGCATGCAATAAGAATGTAGTACACATAATTCAATCACTATAAGTTTTGGAAAAAAGATTAAGTTAAAAAATATATAACGTATTACTAAACCAAAAAAAAAATAGTGGAAATAGTTAAAGTCAGTTTGTTTTACTTTAGTTTAATATGAACAAACTATGGCGGGGGTATTAATTTCATGTTTGGTTTCACTTTGGAAAAAAAAAAAAATAGTAACTATAACAAATTTGTTAAGTAAATATTATATATGTTTATATATTAAGTTGGATAGGCTCCTTCATGTTGCCGTTACTATTAAAACTGCTTCTAATACAATATTTTAAATTATAGTTGTTTATATATATTTTTATTTTCCTCTTTTACTTCCACTCTCGCATCTTAGGTTTTCTCTATATAATTTTAGAATCGTGTTATAAGAACGTTTGATTAAAAATGTTTTAAATGAGTTCACACATTATTAAGATTAAGTTATTTTTTTAATATGCATATTAATTAGTTTCATCTAAAAGTTTTTTTTCCTCTTTATAATTATAGGAAAACATATTATTTATTTATAGTCAACATAATAAGTTTTTTATTTATTAAGAAAATGTCACCGCGTCACTGTAAATTACGCCCGCTCCCGCCATAATAAGTAATTATAGATTCTTGTTTTGCATTAGTGATCGATGAAAATTAATTAATAGTTTCTTATAAATATGATATTTTTATTTACCTTTTTTTCTTGTGACAACAAACTTGGTAAGTCTGTTAAATAATAAAAAAAAAGAGTCAATTTTTACCAAAGTCTTCATTACACTACCTAAGTTATTCAAAGACTATAGTTATTCAAACTTAGTTATCTTTATTAGAAAGAGTGGCACCATGTTAACAAACATGTTGTGGAATAGCACAAAGTTTTTCTACATGAAACTAGTTTGTAGAGCTAGCTAGTTATAATAGAAACATACCTGTAGGGGCATATGAATTAGAAAGCACATATATGTGTCTCTATTGTTATGGCTATTTTTTGGCTTGTGCATTCTAGCATAATAGGTTGTTACATGATAGTGTTGGTTCCTGTTTATAAGTAATAGGCTACTTGACCATCTTAGCGTGAATTGCTAGCTATTTTTGGCTACGTTTGTTAGTCTTCATACGTACCCGTCCTAGCATATTCTTGCAATTATTATCAAATAGGTAAAATGTAAGAAATTTGAACATATTGGTTATAAAAAAAATATCACAAGTGATTGAGAAGAGAAGTTTCAAATAAGTGAAAATTTATTTTGATGTTTATTTTTTTATTAAAAAAGAAGTACGATATTTTCTTAACAAGACATAAAAAAATCACTTTCTTTTATTTTCTATTGATTTAGTGCGAGAGAAAAATCATGAGAAAAATTAAATTTTTCTTTAATGTTTTCTTTATAATTGGTTTTACTATTTCTAGGAGAATATTATTGTTTTTTCCTTGAATTTAGAAAGAAGAGTATTATAATTTTTTTCCTTTAGTAATTTTTCTATTGTTTTGTTTCTCTTTTCATCTTCTATTCTAATTGTGAATTATATCGTTATTCTAGTACCTAATAGTGATATCAAAATTTGGTTTCTGATTATATTGAACTAACATTGTCTTTAGAATCGTTATAGAAAAATTTTAGTATGCTATGCTATTAGAGCTAGTTTGATCTTTTTTATATAAGAAAAGAATTATTTTTGTTACTTGATATAGAGCATGGTAGAGTAAAAGTACATGTGTATGAAAGTTCTGATAAAAGAAATACTTAGTATTTAAGTTTGTCCATTGGTGGCTCATATCTCTTTTCTGAAAACTTATATGGTGTACTAGTTCACAATCTACCGTCGTTGTTCTAATAAACAATATTATTCATAGTGAAAAGTTTATAAGTTTGTTTTACAATTATGTCAACAACATATTAGATAAAGAACTTCCATGAAAATAATTTCTCACTGTATAAATCAAAGATGAAGGCAATTTTAAGAAAAGACAATTATGTAGATGTGATTGAAGAAATACCTATGGCATTACAAATCAAAGGTGAAAGCAAACTAATAACAATGCTATCGTAAATTTGCACTTAGCAATGACAAATGCGGTTTTATTTAGCATGGCGAAGAAGATTATTGTGAAAGATATTTGTGAAAGATATTTGGGATACTCTCATCAAATGGTACCAAGTTAAGTCACTTTACAGAATAATATTCTTGAAGAGGAAACTCTATTTTTTTGAATTAGTGAGTCCACATTAGTAACAAACTAGATCAACAATTTGAATACATTATTTACCCAACTTTTAGTAGAAAATTTCAACGTTGTTGAAAATGAATGTGCAGAGCTTCTATTTTAGAGTTTACATGATTAGTATGATCAACTCATCACCATATAATAAGTAACAATATTGATAGACACCTACACCTTAAGGATTTGCTAGAGTTATTCTTGAAGAAGAATTTAGGCGAAAAAGTTAGGTAGAAAAGGGGGAAAGTTCAAAGCAAGTAGAGACTTTGATGATGATGAGACGTAGATCAATAGTACATGGCTCTAGTGAGAGTCAAACTCATGGTAGATCAAATTTTATAAGTAAGAAGCATCTCAAATGCTACCATTGTGGCAAGGGAGGGCATGAAAAAACAAATTGTTAGCATAAGAAAAATGGAAGAAAGAACTCTAAAGCATCAACCTCACAATGTTATGTTACAAGTATATCAAGAAGATGGGGATATTCTAATGAATGAAATAGTAATTAACTCTAATGGTGGAAAACAATGATATGATAGGTGGATAGTGAATTCAGGATATTCTACTGAGTGAAACAATAATTAATTCTAATGGTGGAAGACAATGATATGATAGATGGATAGTGGATTAAAGTGCAACTTGGCACATGACTCATATCAAGATTAGTTTTACACTTATGAACATATCTTAGGTGTGTTCATGGAAAATAATCATACCTTAGAGATTCTTGGAGTTGATAATGTCAAAATTAAAGTGTATGATGGTATTGTACGCACATTTCAATGGATACAACATGTGAAGTACTTGAAGAAGAATCTATTGTTTACTAGGCGTTAGATGACCTCGAGTGTAAGATCCACACTAAAGGTAGGATTAAAGTAGGTGAGAGGGAATCTAATAGTGGCAAAAGTAGAGAAGATCATGGAAAATAATTTTGGGAGATACTTTGCAAGAAGCATATGCAATAGTTGCATCAACATCCCAGACTTGGTCATATGTCAGAGTGAGGTTTGAAAATCCTTGTGGAACATAATCTCTTACTCAAACTCAAAGAGGTTTCTTTGTCTTTTTATGAGCATTGTGTGATAATCAAGCAACATAGATTGAAGTTTGTTAGAGTGACTATAACAAGAAAACACATATTATGTTGCAGGTGACGATAATTGTCTCAAGACTGATGTTAGGTGGGTCAAGTCACAATTAAATTGTGGCACTTGGGTTGCTATGCTTTTAAGTAGAAAGAGTTTTGCCTTAACTATGGGCCATAACTTTTGGCATAATGGTAAGCGCTCAATCCAACAATTGGTATCAAAGCCAAGGTCACAAGTTTGATTCCTAGTAGGGTGATTGTTTAAGGGGAGATTGTTGCAGGTTGAACAATTGTCCTATGGCATAGGCCAGGTGGACTGGGTCACAATTGAAGAGTACGATTCCTAGTGAGACAATTGTTGAGGGGGAGATTTTTGCATGTGGCATCAATTGTCCTATGGCAAAGGTTACGTGGGCCAAGTCACAATCGAATCATGACACTTGGACTACTATTTTTTAAGTAGAAATTTAAAAGGAGTTGTGCTCTAACTATGAGTTATAACTTTTAGTCTAGTAGTAAGTGCTTGGTCCAACATATTATACTTAATTCTTTTTATTGTGTGCGAATAACTAGTATTATCCCTATAAAAAGAAAAATTTTGTTGATATTCAATGATCACTCCAAAAGATTGTGGGTGTACCGTATCATAAAGAAGTCAGATGTGTTTCCAGTATTCAAGGAATTCAAAGCACAAGTAGAGCTTGAATTTAGAAAAAATATTGAGTGCTTGAGGATAAATAATGGACGAAAATATGTAGACGAAGATTTTTTTTAGCATTATGCAAGCAAGAAGGTATTACAAGACAATTTTTTTTGTTTTGTTTTACATACACCTCAACAGAAGGTTGTGACAAAGCAAGTGAATAAAAATCTCTTGGATAGAACAAGAGTTATGATAATAATATGAAAGATTAAGACTTATGAGATCCCACTACTTACAAGGTTGTAGTTGTTTTCAGAAATGAGTAGAAACTAGAAGGCTTTTAAAGAACAAGAAAACATGGCTTGTACTTTTTAAAATAGGCACCTATATGTTAGTACAAAAAATTCGATTCCTTCTTTATTAGTCTTGGTTACAACACACAGAGTTCAAACGATTGTATCCATGACAATAGGTTAATAATTGTATCATCTTTATGTTGTATGTGGATGACATATTGCTAATAAGCCCCAACAAATATCAAATACAAATTTTGAAGACACATTTTGAAGCTTCACTTAATTTTTAAATATTTAAATTATGTTCAAAAACAAAACATAAACCTTACATATAAATTAAGATAGTGTGCCCAAGTTATCTTCACATTTAGATCATTTAAACTAAGTGATGGAGGACCATCCAAGTCATTACAACTTTGGCTAAAAAGGAAAGGAGAAGATAAAACCTCATGGAGGAACACTCTACAGTGAAGAGTAGGAACAATAGGATCTTCTTCATTCTTCTTAGTCTTGTAAAATGTACATAGGCATAAAATATTTTGTATAGGAAAAGAAATTTTGTAATGTAAAAAGTATAAGCATAAAAAGGCCTCCCATTAGGCCTCAATTAGGGTAGAATGGGTGGTCAAACCCTAATTCTCCAAGGTCAACATAACACTACCAAATCCATTCCTAATTAGGATTCAATAATTAGAGAGTCAAAATCCTAGGTAAAGGGAGTCGACACACGACAAACATAATTGCTTAGAGCTAGCTACATATAAAGGCTTGCATTTGCCTTATTCCGGCTGCTGTTGGACTTGAAGAAGTACATAGGCATCTAATTGGAGTTTCTTTCTCTTTGTAAAATTGATCCCATATCTTCTAATTCATGGAGTGCAAAAGGGCTTAAGTATCTATATATAGCGCCCATTGCCTCTTATGATCTTCACTTTAAAATTGAACTTCAATTTGGCCACGCATTTTGCTTGTCTTTCTGCTACTATGGAGAATGCTTCCATCATTTATATATTATTAAAAAATATAAATAGCTTTCTTTACATGTAAAATAATTTTCAATTCAAATAAGAGCATTATTTAAAATCTATAGATATAAAGTAAAATATGTAAACATTAACAAAAAATTAAATATAAGCTTAGTGAGTTGAGATGATTACTTTTCTCAACTAATCTTACCAAAATTAATGACAAATCTAAAAAGAAAAAATCTTTAAAATAAACCGAAATGGTGTAATTATATTGATATAGTATATTTGTTTGTAATATTTTATAATATTAACAACTATAAACATACCATAGTTTTAACCATATAAAATTTTAAAATATGAAATAAATTATTAAATATGATTATTTAATTCATTTTATTACAAGATAATTATTTAAAACATAATATAAATATTGATTAATGTTAATTTTTGGTTAAGCAATATCAGTTTAGATTTTATAAACTAATAATACGACAATATTATTATTCAATTATGAAACAAGAATTGTTTGAGAAACAAATTTTCAAAAGACAAAAAACTATCATATCAAAAATTTTATTACATAGTATTGGAAAAATTATTTATATTATCAATACTTTAAATAGTCCGCTAAATAAAATAATAATAAATTATATTTTCAAGTTAATTATTATAAAATTTAATATATCTAATTTTCATAATAATTTGTTATTAAATTAAACTATAAAATCATTTTATACTAATTATTATTTATTTTAATTTTAATCTTAAAATGAAAAATATGTAACACATGCATATTGATATAGAATTGAGTAGAGGAATGATTAATGAGACTTATCAGTACATAAATAATACATTTAAAGTCTCATTAACGATGACTTCAAAAATATTAGTCAAAACACTATATATATATATATATATATATATATATTATTAAATGTTATCAATTATTTGAAATTGCATGCATTCCATACTTTTATTTATTTAATGTAACAATTATTTTAACTTTTACTTTTTAAACTAAAATCCTTTAGTCAATTAATAGCATTTATGATATATATATATATATATATATATATATATATATATATATATATATATATATTATGCAATAGTCATACTTATTAGATAAGTTATAAAAGTAAATCACTTTTTTACAGTATATTTCTTTTATTCCTCTTATCATTTTTATCGCTCAATCATTTACATCTAAAACACAATTTGTAATTTAATAATAAATAAACAGTTCCTTTTCAAGTCAAATGTCTAAAAAGAAATAAAAAATGTTAGTATCTTTAATATAATTTCCGTTCCTTTAACATTAAATTTTTGAATTTATTTATTTAATTGTTATTTTTAAAACTTAATATAATATTAATTATTCTTTATTAATTTTTAATTATTTATATGTTATGTAATTATGAAATCAAAATTGAATACAATAAAATAAATTTTAGAATATATTTTATGGAAATATCTTTTTATCATATTTATACTTTCATAAAAAGCATTTAAACAACCCTTAAGAGCAATTACTGTTTAATTAATAATTTTATTTCTACCATTTTGAATTCACGCGGGTAGTCTGAGAGAGACAAAGACACATTTAATTAAGTAAGCTCAAGAAGAAAAGAAAAGTGAAAGTCTGAAAGCTGTAAAAACATTCCATCAACACGTAATTATTATTTTTATTTTTAATTTCATTAATTATTATATTAATTATTATATGATTGAAATAAAAGAGGATGACGTGGAGCCGTGTGGACCGTCCCTTTTCTCTATTTTATGAGATGCCATTTGCTTCTTCTCCTTCTCTTTCTCTCTCCTCCATTGAGTCTCTGTTCTGTTCTGTTCTGAGGATTCTTTCTCTTCCATTCATTCATCAGCGTCCCTTTAAATAGTTTCTCTATTCAAAACCATATCTTCCAACCAAAAATATTATCTTTTAGAGGATATCCACACCGTGCTTTTCGCCCTTCTCTCTTCCTTACACAAAAAAATCTTTTTTTGTGTTTTTTTTGGCATAGCCCTGAAATCCAGAGAAAAGCCGCAAAAAAAAAAAATCCATACCCAGAAATTTTCGCTCTGAAATATCTTGTGGGATTTATCTGTTTTCTCTGGTTTTTGTACTCTTTGATTCCACCTTCATAGTTGAAGCGATAGCAAAGCTGAACTTTTTTTATACATATACTAAAGTATAATACATAAAGCTGTGTTTCTTGGTTGTTTTGGAGGATCTGCTGTGTTTTCTCTATTCAGTGAATTGTGTTAAAGGGGTTTTTGAGAATTTTCTTTGAAGTTGAAAAAGCTGAGAGATTCTGTTTTAAGTACTGTTGGCATGGCTGCTCAATTGCAAAACTGTAATTCCTCATCACTTTTACTTTGTTTTTTTGATTTATGGGTTCTTTGGATTTTTCTTTTCTTTTGGTTACCCTTTGTAGAATTAGATGAAAAAATTGTAAAAAGAGAGATTTTTAAATTTTCTGCTTTTAACAGCTGCAGATGAAATGAGGAAGAAGCTTCATGGTGATTCTTCAGGGGCTGAACTCAATAATTCCAATACGGTATCACTTTAACTTTTGATTTCAGGATATTTATTTATTTTTTTAATTATTTTTCTCTGTTCTTTAATTCGAAATGAACTGTTTCATTGGTGGTGTATATTCATGTCTTCTTAGTGTTCATCTGGATGTTGTTTGTTCAGGTTCCTTCGAAGGGGGCAAGTTCCCCATCTGATGCAAGATCATGTGTATCATCGATAGGAGATGCTTCTGGTAGTGTTAAGGATGTTGATGTGGATCATGACTACCTGTCCACAGATCAGAGTGTTCCTTATGCTGCTGGTGGCTATTATGGTTACTACTATCCAGGTTAGTTGCTGCTGGTCAAAGATGTTCCCTCCAATGATTGCCTATTCCTTTCAATTGGTTGCAATATTTATGTTTTCACTTCTTACGGTAGAATGATCACAGGTTATGGTGGTTTCTATGGAGAGTCAGACAACCAAGGGTACTATGTTGGTGCAGATGCCATGGATCTTCAGTACCCTGTAAGTCTCGAGTTGAACTGTGGTTGCTCATGCTGTTCATGTTATTGTTGAGTTGAGTCTTTCTTTGTGGACTGTGGTTGACTTGGTGCAAATCTGGTCAATTCAGGCCATGCATGTATAAATACTTGAATCTGACAATAGGGCAAGATATATCTTTTGCCTTCAAACATTTTAGTCTCTCATAAGGGACATAAACCACATCATTTAGCAGCATTTCCACTCTAATGTTCTCCAGGAATCATATCCTTTTATTGCTGAAACAATTGGATTTCTCCATCTACTACTATCTTTGCATTCTTACCTTAAAGTCAAGCTAACATATGGTTGATCTTTTTAATATTCATTGATGTATGAGACATGTCTCAATACATGTTTTTGTTCTTTCTGTTGCTTCATTTAGGTCATGCAAGCAGATAATGGATCTTATGTCTATCTCGTGCCAGGATTTCAGACTGGCTACCCTTCATACTTTCCTATAGGTACAGCTGGTGTTGAAGGGCAGTATAATGTCTACCATCCTGGATCCATCTTTCAACAGCCAATTGGATCACCTGCTTATTTTCCAACTTCTCTATCATATGGAGAATTACCACAGTCAACATACTCATGGGATTCTTCTCTAATCACACAAGAGGGGTTACAAGGACATGGTTATAATGAACCGGCTGGTAAACAAAATGGTAGATCTAATTTGTCCTCCCACAGTCATTCTGGTGGTATTGTATCAAAGTCTTCACCCTCATCTAACTCGGCAGAAGTGAAGGGTTCAACACCATTATTGGAGGTCTCATCAACTCATGTCAAGAGAAACCAGCCAAAACAAACAAACAAAGTAACCTTACTTTTTCTTGTTCCTTTGGCTTTACCCTATCACCCTTGTAATACATTATTCTAATGAGCTTGTAATTTTTTTTTCAGGCACCTGTTTCAGTCCTCCATTCACCGGTTGCCAAGTTCCCCGCATACAATCAAGCAAAGAGTGGATTCCTGTATCCAAACAACTTGCTTAGTGTAAAAACAAATACAAAGGGCTGGGTTAGTACTGATAAGTTGAAAAACAGAAACAAGGTCAATGATTCACTTAATGAGCAGAACCAAGGTCCTAGAACAGCTAATGCAAAAGGTGCATTAGTGTCTGGAGGTAATTCTGTGAGAAACTTGGCCCTAGGTGGGAGTGGAAATGTCACAAGCAAAATCAGGACAGATCAATTCAATCTTCCTGATTTTCCAACCACATATGAACATGCACTTTTCTTTGTCATCAAATCATACAGTGAAGATGATATCCACAAGAGCATCAAATACAACGTGTGGGCAAGTACTCCTAATGGGAACAAGAGGCTGGATGCTGCATTTCAGGATGCACAGAAGAGAATGGAAGAGAAAGGATGCAAGTGCCCTGTGTTCCTTTTCTTTTCGGTACGCCGTTTGGTTCCATCTCAAAAAAGCCATGTTTATTTGCTTATGTGTTTTAAGATTGATAACTGTGTTTCTCAATATCTTATGCTAGTTGTTTATGTTCATTCAGGTCAATGCTAGTGGTCAATTTTGTGGAATAGCTGAGATGACTGGTCGAGTTGATTTCAACAAAAGTATGGATTTCTGGCAGCAAGATAAATGGAATGGATATTTCCCTGTGAAATGGCACATTATAAAGGATGTTCCAAATCCTCAACTACGGCACATAATACTTGAGAATAATGATCACAAGCCCGTCACAAATAGTAGAGACACACAAGAGGTGTGCATTTTGCATTTCATTGTAAACCAGCACAATCCACTGAGAAAGACTTGATTATTTCTCCTGCATGCTTACTCGTGTCATCTATGTTTTTCTTCTTTTAGGTGAATTTTCCCCAAGGTGTTGAAATTCTCAACATTTTCAAGAACTATGTGGCAAGAACTTCCATATTGGATGACTTTGAGTTTTACGAAAGCCGCCAGAAGGTCTTGCAGGAGAAGAAAACAAGGCAATCTATGCCCCATACCAGTATACAGGTCTGCTTTACACTGCTACCTTATTCCAAAATTTTACTAAATATTTACTTTTCCTTTTTGATATGATGCACAATGGCAACTACTGATGAACGCATGTGATTGTGGGTCCACATCGGCATAATTGTGCTTGGAGTAGGAACCCTTTTGCTATATCTAATCGTGCCTAGTTGCTAAAAAAAATTCTAAAGCCTCAGAATAATTTGGTGTAGGGAAATTTCATATACTAAGAGCTCTTTATAGACACTTTGGAGCATTGCAATTTATTCTCAGTTCCTTATTTAACTTTTGTGTGTAATCATATTCCTTTCAAGATGCTTTCTTCTCCTTTCTAATTGCTCTATTATAACAATTTTATGAATAAACAATATTTGCACTTACACTGTCATCTAATCACAAACTGGCATGCATGATTAGATTCTACCCTTTTGTTATAACTATCTTAGAAATCATTCCAATAACTATCTTATACTGAGTATGTCTGTTAAAAGTCATTTTAACAATGATTTGTGATTGATTGAAAGTCTAAAAACATGTTTATTGAAGTATTTGTTATATTTGGCAGCAAGTAGATGAATTAACCACAACACTAGGGTCAATAGAGCTATCATCATCATCATCTGTGAAGAAGATGGAGGATCCTAAGGTGGTTGAGAAAGTGAAGGACTGAAGAACACATAGGCTGAGACTATTCCCGGGACCTGCCATGTCAGCATGGTGCATTGTGGCACTCCCATGTGGGCCATAGAGTGAGAAAGAAAAGCTAAAGAATTGAAATTTGAAGTTCTAAACAAAAAAGTTCTTGCTGATGATGCTTTAGAAAGGGAAAAAAGAGAAGAAAAAGAAATAATTTTTGTCGGGCAAATGTTGACTGCATTCCTAATTGTACAAAACTACAAAGGAAGAAAGTCTTGGAAGATGATGGACCCGGTGATATAGCTGTTACATGGTGCTTTGAAAAGCACTTTTCATTTACTCTTTTTATCTTTGTTTGCACATAATAAGCTCAGTTTGGTTCTTCTTTGTTCTTGGTATTTTCACATTTTTATTCCTTGTAGTTGTACTTACCGATTTTAACAACATAACAAATGGCTCGATTGGGACATGTCACCAATAATAATGTGTTGAAAATAATGATGCTAATTATTGGACCTGGCAACTTTCTACACCATACATTATTTCATTGTTTCAAGTTTCAATATATTATTACATTGCCTGGTCGTGGAATGCGCGCATGATTTTGTGATGAAATTCACTCTTCGTCTGTCTTTGCACAATCAAGTTGAAATAAAAAAGATTATCATGTTACGAATTCATTGAAAGTTTCACATTTAATAAAAATCAATAAGATAAATAATATAGAAATAGATGGATTTATAAATTTATTATTTTATGATTTTGGGTTAGACACTGTTTTAATGTTTTATATGTGTATTTATTAGTATCACAAGTTAAAGGTTAAACGTTTCAGGATATGAATTAATTACAATATGTTAATACTATACTGTATAGAATTTTGACTGTACTGTAATCGTAAGTTGATTATTGAAATTGGTTTTTATTTAAGATCTTATAATAGTTATTTTTAATTTATATTTATAATACCTTGTAAACTGATTATTAAAGTAACTTAAGATGCGGAAAGAAACTTACAGAGTTATTGTTAAGTAGAAAAGAAAGACGCAAAAATGAAAAACATTCTAGACAAAATTGGGAGACGTCAATTTGAGTGAAAAAATTGTATATAATTGATATGTATTGGAAGATAATCGATTATCTTCAACTATGTATTACAATATAATTGATTATATCTATAATTTTTATTAATATTATTGAGATTATTGTATATTTTTATTATATATATTTTTATTTAATAATATTTTATGAGATATGATTGGTTATGTTGGGTAGGTATTGATTGTATTAGTGGATCTTGATCGAGTCTGTAAGAGAAAGTTTAGGGAAACATTGGTGTGTATATTTTAATCTTCTGAGAAATAAAGTGGTGGGGTATTTTGTCATGGTATCAAAGTCAGACCTATATACACCCAACATGTTGAATCATGGCTGAAGAACCTAATGATGGTAACTGTCAACGAAAAACTATCTCAGCTTACGACATAACCACTCTTGACAATCCTTGTCACTTGATTATGTAGGTACAATTGAAGGACCGTTCAACTAAGAAGGATGACCGGTAAGCAAGTATTATGGATAATCGACGCAAGAGCCTCGAACCACATGACAGGAAATTTTGAGTGATTTACATAACTTACGAGCCATATCTCCATGTCTTGTTGTTTTACCATATGGGAGCAATATTGTTGCTACCAAGGAGGGATCCATTATTTTTGGCAGTGATTTTTTTCTTGAGAATGTTTTATATGTTCCTGGATTATCTTACAATTTAATTTATGTGTCGCAGCTTATAGATCATTCTAATTGTACTATTCAGTTCACTCATAACATGTATGTAATACAGGACTGCACTTCGAGGAAGCTGATTGGTGAGGATGAACGTCGCAATGGACTCTATTATTTCAAGGGGATACTGCGTATTACAGCTTTGAAAGTTGACAATGGGATAATCTTTGGATCTTTGGCATCAATGATTGGGGCATCTATCTATGCAAGTTACCAAGATGGTTTCAGGTGTAGACCTTGAGAAAGGTACTGAAAATTTGAATAAATGTTGTGATGTTTGTCAAAGAGTAAAACAAACGAAAAATAAATTTCTCGTAAGTGATTTTAGAGCATCCCATGCTTTTGAGTTAATACACTGTGATTTATGGGACCCCTATAAAAATGTCTCTTCATGTGGAGCATCCTATTTTTTGACTATTGTTAATGATTACTCTAGAGCTGTGTGGATTTAATTGCTGATTGATAAGAAAGAGATGTTGAAGTACTTTGAAAATGTTTTTCTCCATGGTAGAGCTTCAGTTTAATAAATAAGTGAAAATTATAAGAACCGACAACGGAACATAATTTACTTGCATGAAAAATTATTTTCTTAAAAATGGAATAATTTTTCAAACATCTTGTACAAGGACACCACAACAAAATGGGCGTGTTGAATGTAAGCATCAACATATATTAAATGTAGCTCGAGCTTTGAGATTTCAGGGATGCTTACCTATTGATTTCTAGGGAGAATGTGCTCTCACGTCTAGTTACTTAATAAATAAAACCCCTTTTTCAGGTTTGAATGGAAAGACTCCTTATAGAATGTTTTTTGGTTATAACCCTACCTATGATCATCTACGAGTGTTTGGATCATTATGTTATACTTATAAACAAGGTAGGTTAGGCGATAAATTTGATTCTCGAAGTAGGGGATGTATTTTTGTGGGATATCCATATGGGAAAAAGGGATGGCGTTTGTATGATACAAAAACCAATGAATTTTTTGTCCCACGAGATGTCAAGTTCTCAGAAACAGATTTTCATTTTGCTTATCTTCCTAAAGAAGACTTGCCTACAATTTCTGGTTTGGGTGGGTCTGATGTTGATTTGGAGGAGGTTGATGATTTGAGAAAAAGAGATGGAGCAAGACATGACGATCATGTTGTGCCTGATGCAATACCAGTTTAACATGAAGTTGACGTTATTCTGCCAATAAATAATACTTCTGTACAGGAACCAAACGTGCAAGCAAGATGATCAAGAATTTCATGAGGAATTGTTGGGTCGAGGTCACAGATAGAAAAAACCATCACTTTTGTTGCATGACTATGTCACTCATACAATACAAAAATTAAGTTCATTCCCATTGACACCTAAACTACAACATTCCTCAGGTAATTACTATCCCATTACAGACTATGTGAATTGTAATACTTTTTCTCTGCGATATAAAATGTTTCTTGCAGCAATACATGCAGACCGTGAGCTTGTGACATATTCTGAGGCAGTAAAAGATGAGCGATGGCAAGATGCAATGCAACGTGAGATACAGGCATTGAAAGAAAATGACACGTGAGAGATAGATGACCTACCACCAAACAAGAAGTCACTAGGTTGCAAATGGGTATAGAAAATCAAGTATCACTCTGATGGCACAGTGGAAAGATTCAAAGCTAGACTTGTAATATTTGGGAATCACTAAGTTGCAGGGATTGACTGCACTAAGACTTTTGCTTCAGTTGCTAAGATGACTACGGTGCGAGTATTTCTTGCATAGCTTCTGCAAAGAATTGGAAGGTTCATCATATGGATGTTCACAACGCCTTTCTTCATGGTGATCTTGAAGAGGAAGTTTATATGAAGTTACCACTTGGTTTCCAAGTCTCGATTCCTGGCAAGGTGTGTAAGTCACTCTATGGGCTTAAGCAGGCTCCTCGGTGTTGGTTTGCTAAACTATCGGCTTCATTGAAGGGATATGGGTTTCCACAATCATACCCAAATTATTCTTTATTCTCCATGAACAATGGTAACATTCACCTCAGTGTGCTTGTGTATGTTGATGATCTAATTGTTGCAGGAAATGATAGTGCAGCTATCTAGAGATTTAAAGCCTATTTGAGTGCTTGTTTTCACATAAAAGATTTGGGTGTCTTGAAGTATTTCCTTGGTGTTGAAATCACGTGAAGTCCAAATGAATTTTACTTGTGTAAAGAAGATATGCACTTGATATAATTTTTGAAGTTGGTTTGTTGGGTGCTAAACCAGCTCTTGTTCCTATGACACAAAAGTATCGTTTGACTTTGTCCACTAGTACACTACTTGCTGTAGGATCATTTCACTCAAGCTTCAAATAAGAGCTCTTTGATGAATTTGGATGAACGTGATCTTCAAAAGTTTGCGGAAAACTCGGAAACGAAAACAATTAAAGAAAATGCAAGAAACAAAGATAATGCTAGGAATTAGAACAACACCTTACGCCACCAAAATTAATGAGATAAGTAAGGTGGTGATTCGTCACTTGTGACCTAGCCCACAAGATAAGAATCAATGCTAAGAATTGGGAAAAACCTTGTGCCACTCAAATCCATGAGATAAGTAAAATGGTGAATCGCCATTTGTGACCTAGCTCACAAGATAAGAAACCCCAAGAGAGAAATTCTTACTTCCCTTTGATGAACCCTAATATGTCACAAGAGATAAGCCATAAAGCACCACTCTAGGATAAGCAAAGGAGAAACATCTCTTTAGATATAACACATTCAAGATTTTAAAAATTTCTATTCGTTCCAAATCAGCTAAAATGAGCATAGTAGATGTCCTTATATAGACTCATGGTAGAAAAGGAAGAGACAAGCCCATTCCTTCCCTAGGTGCAAACTAAACATATAAAAATGAAAGAAAAATTACATTTTTTATATTTTTCAGATCACATCATGCTCCTCTTCTTCAAGAAATTTTGTCTCGAATTCTAGTTGAGCCAATATCCAAAAGTCCAAGTTGTCCTCCACGTGTTTGATGAAATTCCTGAACCACTCCTTGAATACTGCCCAAAAGCTTTGAATGTACCAAAGCTCTGATACCGACTGATGTGGATTCTCGAAACCGGATATGTAAAATGGAAGCCAGAAACATCTATGGTAATGGAGGAAAGGCTTGGATTGTAGGATCGTTCCACTCAAGCTTTGAATAAGAGCTCTTTGATGAATTTGGATGAACGTGATCCTAAAAAAATTTGCAGAAAACTCAGAAACAAAAACAATTAAAGAAAATGCAAGAAACAAAGATAATGCTAGAAATTAGAACAACACCTTGCGTCACCCAAATTAATGAGATAAGTAAGATGGTGATTTGTAACTTGTGACCTAACCCACAAAATAAGAATCAATTCTAGGAATTGAGAAGAATCTTCCGTCACTCAAATTCATGAGATAAGCAAGATGATTTATCGCCAATTTGACCTAGCTCATAAGATAAGAAACCACAAGAGAGAAACTCTGCACTTCCCTTTTATGAACCCCGATGTGCAACTAAGAGATAAATCATAAAGTGCCGCTCTACGATAAACAAAAGGAGAAACATTTCTTGAGATATAACACACTTAAGATTTTCAAAAGTTTCTATTCATTTCAAATCTGCCAAAATGAGCACAATAGATGTTCTTATATAGACTCAGGGTGGAAGATGAAGAGAAAAGTCCATTCCTTTCCTAGGTTCGAACTAAACATAGAAAAATAAAAAAAATACATTTTTTTTCATATTTTTCATATCACATCACTCACCATGTGACCTTATTGAGAAAAGGAAGAGGAGTAGGAATTGTTTGCATACGAAAAACAAAAACTGGTAAAATAAATATGGATAAGGCTATGTGATATGCGGCGATAGTGATGTAGAATGGATTCACAATTCATATGAAAATAATGCAGGAAGATTTTAATCATATGGAATTCTGGTCAGTTTAAGAAACAAAAATCTATATACAAAAAGGGACTCATAATTGTCAAGGAGCATTGGGAAAGGGAAGAAGGTCTAGTTAATATAGCTAAAGTTACTCACCATGCGACCTTTTTGACAAAAAAATATGTAGAATGGATTCACAGTTTATATGAAAATAATGCATGGGGACTTTTAATCATATAAAATTTTGGACAATTTAAGATGCAAAAATCTATATGCAAAAGGGGATTCATAATTGTCAAGGAGCATTACGAAAAAGGAAGGAACTCAAGTCAATATAGCCAATGTCTACTCACCATGCAACCTTATTAAGAAAAGAAATGTGGGATGATTGTTAAATGTAAGGAAGAGGTGGGTGGTGATATGTTGTGTTTTGTGGGAGATTTTAATGTTGTCAGAATTCAAAAATAGAGAAAGAGAGTAAATTTTGTAGGTAGTACTAATAGGAGAGAGATACAAGGCTTCAATGAGTTCATAAACAAGTTAGAAGTCATGGATTTGCGACTTTCTAATAGAAAATATAGTTGGTACAAAACAAATGGGATGACAAAGAGCAGGTTGGATAGGACACTAGTTTCCAGAGTTTGGAACGATATTTGGGCAACAAGTATAGGTTGTATGTTTTAGATAGAGCAATTTATGATCATTGTGCTTTACTTTTAAAGGCAGTCCAAATTTATTGGAGCCCTATAAATTTTAAATCTTTGGAGATGTGGCACTCTCATAGTTGTTTTGAGACAATTGTTAAGGATCATAGGTTTGGTTATAAGGTGTGGGGGGCTTGGTTTGATTATGTTTAAAGAGAAGTCAAAAAGATTGAAACATGACTTAAGGGTATGGAAAAAAGAGGTCTTCAGTGAGGTACAAAAGGAAAAATAATGATTAATTGAGAAGATAGGTGATATTGATAGAATGGATGATGAAAGTGAAATTGAGAATGTTCAAAGAGATGAGGGGAAACAATTATTAGTTGGTATGGAAAAGATGAATTTTGGGCAGAAGAGTTTGATAAGACAAAAATCCAGAATTAAGTGATTGGCTATAGGTGATACAAATACATATTTTTTTTTCACCTGTCCACTGAGTGGAGGAAAGCAAGAAATATAATTAAAGGTATAAAATTACAGGGCCTATGGACGATGGATCCAAGAGGGTTAAAGGAGAAATAAAGAAATATATTGAAAATAAATTCAAGAAAGTAATGGATTTTTCTCAAGTTAGGAAATGTTGACTTTAACAAAATGAGACATTAACAAAAAGGTTTTCAAAGGAGGTTAGGTTGGTTGTATAGGAATGTGAAAGTAGCAAAAGTCCAAGCCTTGATGGATTTAATTTTACCTTTTTCAAAAAAAAATTAGGTTTGATTTATGTGGACTTAGTTCAAGTACTCAATGAGTTTCATTACTTTGATAGATGGCCTAAAGAAAGTAATGCCTCCCTCATAGCCCTAATACCAAAATATAAATGTCTACAAAGACGAGAAGATTACAAACCTATATATTTAGTGTGTATAAAATAATAGCAAAGGTTTTATCTTTAGGGTTGAAAAAAAGTGTTACATAGGGTAATCGACAACATAGAATATGTGTTTCTGAAGCGTAGGGGAAATGTTAGATACTGTATTGGTAGCTTATGAGATTATAGAGGATGTTACGAAAAATAAAAGGAAATGTGTTTTACTTAAGGTGGATTACGAGAAAGCCTACGACTCTATTAGATGAAAATTCTTGTTTTATATGATGGAGAGGCTAGGTTTCTACAATAAATAGATTCGATGAATAAAGGATTGTCTACAATCATCATCCATCTTGATTTTCATTAATGGCAATCCTACAAAAGTTTTCATCTTTAAAAGGGTTGAGACAAGGAGATCCTCTTGCCCTTTTTTTTTTTTATTGTTGTTGGGGGCTTAGTTGGATTGGTAAGGGAGACAATAAAGAAAAGGGTATTAAAGAGAGTTAGGTAATGTATAAAAGGGTAGAGGTATGTATGCTACAGTTTGCAAATGATACTATATTTTTGCAAAATCAGAAACACAAAACATTTTGGCAATAAAAAGTATTCTTAGGTTATTCAAATTAGCTTTCGGACTTAAAGTAAAAAGTTTTTTAAAAGCATAATAAGTGGGGTATGAGTAAAGGAGCACGTAGTCAACAGATATGTACAAATGATGAATCATAATGTAATGTCTCTACCTTTCACATATCTGGGGATGTTAATTGAGGGTAATCCTAGGAAGTATCAAACATGTTACGGGTTATATATAAAATTAGGAAAAGTTTGAAATTTATCCTTTGCCGAAAGAGTATGCTTATTTAAATTTGTTATTACTGCAATGCCCCTCTTTTATATGTCCTTCTTTAAGATATCATCAAGGGTTATGAAGTAGATTATGAAAATTCAAAGACAATTCCTATGAGGTTGGGATCTGAAGGGAGAAAGATAACCGAGGTAAAATGAGATACAATATCCAAACCAAAAGAGGTGAGAGGATTAGGAATAAAAGACCTCAATTTATTTAATACTTGGAACATGGAGATGGAGACTAGGAATGGACAAAGAGGGCTTATGGAAAGAAATCCTAGAATTAAAAACAGGGATTGACATGAGCTAAACAATAGAGAAGATAGCAAAAAGGAATCTTGGTGGTGGAGGGATATCAGGAGGGTAAAAAGTGGAGATGAAAGAGGAATTTGGTTTGAGGAAAGATATAGTCTAGAAATTTGAGATTTAAAATAAGATTAACTTCTGCCATGATGTATGGACGGGGGGTGGAGAGGGAACTACCCTTTATTCAAATATATCCAAGACTGTATAACAATTCTCTAAAGAAAGATGCAAAAGTTGGGGAATTAGGAACTTGGAATAATGGTAAGTGGGAGTGGAAGTTGGAATGGAGAAGGGGATGATATGAGTGACAAGTAAACCAGGTAACCAAAATGATGACATTCCTCGGGGTATTAATTTAAATAATGACAAAGAGGATGAGTGGGAGTGGAAGGAAAATTTATCTAAAGCGAGCTTCTTCCTGCACCTCCATACCTTTTCTTATTTTCTCACATTGCCCTTCATTAAAGATTGCACTACCTCTTTTACCCTTTTGTAATACACCTCCATATATCCCTATCCTTTCAGCTCCACCTCATAATCCTAAGTTGAAGCTCATCTCCATAGGTCTTGCCACCACTGTCTGCCGCCATTATCATGTATTGTTGTTAATGGAAGAAGAAGGGGTAAGGGGGAATGACGTTGTGCACGACTTGTGGGGAGAGCTTTTTTTGCAAACAAAAATGCTTCCGGACTAGCCTATTTCGGAAGCATTATGGAGGTGTATGTTTTTGCTTCTGAAATAGCCCATTTCGGAAGCACTATGGAGATGTATTTTTTTTGCTTTTGAAATGACCATTTCGGAAGCACTATGGAGGTGTATTTTTAAATTCCGAAATGACCCATTTCGGAAGTTGTTTCTAGATCTGAAAGTCAAATTATGCTTTCGAAACAACCTAATATGGAATGTGAAATTTGGCTTTCGGAATGGGCTATTATGGAAGTCAAATTTTACACTCTGGAAATCAAAACATATACAATAACCTTCACAGGGGCAAAGGAGACTTTTCAAAATGGACAATTTGGGAAAATTGAAAAGGTATGGAGGTGCAGGAAGAAGCTCTCCTATCTAAATCATACTTAGTAAGGCAAGTTTATGACATGTTACAGGATACAATCGTGGGAGAGGAGGGTGAGGTTTTTAGTGAACATTGGACAATTAAAGCTCTTCCATTGGCCCAACACTTTGCATTGAAACTGTTGATGAATAAAGTCGCCACAAAGAATAATTTGAGTAAGACAGGAATTAATATGATATGTAGGTCATGTATCATGTGAGTTGGAGGATGAGTCCGTCAGTCATTTGTTGTTAAAGTGTAAGGCAACATAGAATGTATAGAATCAATGTCTAAAATGGTTTGAGATTAATGGAGTGCATCACTGTAAGGCTAACTATCACTTTTAGCAAATTTACATCGTATAATTATCTAAGAAACAAAAACATGGTAAGGAAATATTTGTGGATAATAGTTAGTTGGACTATTTAGAAACAAAAGAATAGTATTTTGTTTAGAAATGAAGTGGAAGATTCAACAGAAATTTAACTGTTGCATAAATTAAGTTATGGAAATGGATAATCAACAAGTACTAAAATTGAAGTTCTCTTACTTATACTCATGTCTTAATCCCATGATGTGCCTAAAATATCTGAAATAACATGAGGCTGTAAGGATATAGGTCTAGATGTTTTATTTGCTAATACTATAACTTTTTGACAACAAACTACAAGTGATCGTTTTGTTGAAGATGATAATTCTATTGGGTGGAGGCCAACAACAACATTGGCTTGAGTAAAGGATTGGATGACATCGATGCTTTAAAATTACAAACAGAAAAATGCAAATGAAATAGTTCTGCATATCATTCATTTTGTGCAAGATTGTAGTCTGATATATTCACGGGTGAACAATCTTGGGTGGACACCCTTATCAAAAATGGATAGAGCATAAAGAAATCACCTAACGAATGCCTTATTCTGGCACATGCATGCATCAAACCAGCATACTCACAATAGTCAAAGAATAAGAAGGAAGCAAGCACAAAAAATCAAGACATTAATTAAGCATATGAAACTGAACTAATATTGCAATTGGCGAACATTGTCAACACTAATCATGTGAGGGCTTATTCAGTAATAAGATTGGGAGTTGAGAATTTATATATTATTAAGGATTATTGGGTTATCAAGGAGGATGATGGTATGCTGGGCAAGCTGGTTTAGTTGGAGAACATTGATCAATCCATCATATTCAGGACCAATACAGGATCAAAGATTTTGGATAATTTAAAATCCCTTAGTGCTGATGATTATTGTAGGATAAAAGTCTAGGGGAACATTGTCTTGGCCCTACATTATTACAATTGACATTCCTAATAAATTTCTATATTTTGGTTTTATCTTTGATAACTTTCTTTTGCTTTTATTTTCTATAAAATTTTAATTTTTGTTCTTGATCGTTAATTGTGATAAATCTATCTATTAAATGACTATAAAAGTAGTGATTGACCTTATGGTATACACGAAGTTTTGTTTCTTAAATAAGATTTTGATCCGTTTTTTTATTAGATTTGAATAACTTTTTTCTCAAATAAACTTAATAGATAATTCTAATATATACATATATATATATATATATATATATATATATATATATATTTAAAAGGTTACTATTATTCTAATATACAAATTGAAGAAATTAAGAAAATGATTATTTGACCTGTTACTACTAAATCAAAAATCCAAATATTATGAGATAAGAAATTAATAATATTAAATATACTCTTAGCTTTATGGTAGAATATATAATATACAGAATTTATTCATTGATTCAATCATTATTTCCAAATGATCAAATTTTTCCTTAAAAACTTGTAGATAAGACATAAAAAAAGTATAAAATAAATAAATAATAAAAGTTTAATTTTTACCTTTTAAAGCTAATCTTAACAAAGATGAGATAAGAGATAACGAGGATGACAATTCTTATCAAAAAAAACTTTCAAAATTGAGAACTTTTAACCTAAATGAAAAGTTAAAGTACTAAATTTATTGATAACAAGCACATCAATTACATTCTTATAATGCATAACTATAATAATCAAAATCTATTAAAAATAAAAATTTATTAAAATGAATGAAAAATTCCAAAGATACTTTTCGATTACTATAAAAATATTAAGAATAGTTTTTATTCTAATAATGTTCTATTTATAACATCACCTCTGGTACAGTATGCATGGAAGTCAACATGCATTTATGCTTTTACAAAATAGAACATTATTGATATAATAAGCCAAAAACGTAATTAATCCAATATTATATTCAACGGAGTTTATCTTTTAATGTTATTTGTTTAAATTTCTTTAAGCTAGAATTATAACACGTATAGGATCGGAACAGTTGGTTACAAAATTGTATGCATCTATGCTTTCGTTTTCAATAAAAATATTAATGTTTATATTTTACATTGTTTATAATTTTTAAAATGTCAATGTTTATCTTTTATATTCTTCATAATTGTAATATTAGTCTTTTATTCCCCAACAATCTGTTATATAACTCTAATATATATGTGTGTGGGTATGTAGAAAATCTATCAAACTCAACGACATCTTGTAGATTAATTATTTCTTCGGAAAGTTCCATAGAGATTGTATGTACATTACTTCAATTCCATGAGATCTTCGGAAGATAGATTCCATGCTCATTCACGATTATGTGAAATGAGATGAGGCAACACCATCGTTATTCAATATTTTCCTAACATGACAACCCCTTATGAAATGAATGTTATCAACAAGATCACCATTATCGTACAACCAAGTCATCAGAGGCAAAATGAGATAGAAAGGAGTAAAACCAGTGAAAAGCAAAATTGTATTTACATGACGAGAACAAATCGCCAATTTACGCCTAATAAGTGGTCTATAATGTAATTGTCAGACTAGGGAGAAGTTTACAACCCTGAGTCAATAAATTTCAAAAACCGTCAATTCCAGACAGTGGATTTGGTGTTCATTGGTCACCACCAGATGATGGAGGAGGTCGGCGTACTACTGCCCGACCACGAGCCCGCCCTCGGGGAGCACCTCTTCCGCGACCTCTAGTAACATTAGGGGTAGAAACCAAACCAGCCTGTCTCATTTGAGCCCTTTCCCGTGCTCGCTCTGACAAATTTATGGTAGTTGAAGTACTACCAATAGGTGATGCCTGTTTTGGTGTCTCTTCTGTTTCAGAGGGGGCACTGGGGGTTCCTTGCCTTGCAACAGGTAAGTTCACCTTTGACGAACTACTTTCTGTAGCACTACTTGTCAAAGTAGCACCCTCACTCACAACAGGTGTCGGGTCAGCTACCGGATCACTCTCAACTGATATTGGTTCATTAACATCAATTAACTTGTCAGAACCATCAGCAGCCTCATCAACCAAATCAACCTCATCATTCTTATCGTCTCCTGAAAGCTCAGGAGAGTTAATCTCACCGGCCTCTAGAGCATCATCATCCCCTCGTGCTGGTGAACGTTCAGGGGTTGCAGCAGACTCAGATTGACCTTCCCGAGATTCTTGGTTTTCCACAATGTTAGACAAATCACTACCACCCTCTACATCTCCAGTATCTGGCAACAATTCTCCCTCTTCTCTCTCCCCAGTGGGTGCCAATGTTGAGGGCTGGTTGTCTGGGTCAGTGTGATCCCTCTGCATCTCATCAGGTTGATCCGGATTCTCATCTAAAATTCCAGTTCTTTCCCCTTGTAATTCCTCTTGACTTGCACCATCCAAGTGTTGTGGATCCTTGGATTCCTCGTCATTCCCAACAGCAATTTCACCATCTTCATTTTGGGCTTCACCTTCCTCATTTTGGCCTTGTGGCAACTCACTGCCATCAAATAATTCTTCAGTTGCTGGTTGACTGCCAGTAAATTCCATATTTGCAGCAGGTTGTTCTTCTGTACTCTCTTCTGGAGACTCCGACCCTTTTGACTTCTTCAACACAGGTGCTACTACATCAGAGCTCTTCTCTCCAGAAACAACGGATTCTTCACGTAATTCAGAAGTGGACGTAGGAGCAATACGTTTACGAGTCAACGGTTGAGATGATTGACCAAAATTACTTGTTTCTGTGTCACTGGACGGCCCAGGCTTGCCCACTGGTCCTTCGGCATCAGACATTTCTGTGTCACCTTGTGGCTCATCAGGTCTTACGAGTCTAGGCCTGACCAATTTTCTACCTGTTCGACGAGTCTCAACACTAGCTTTGGGTAATGGTAATGCAAGTCTTTTCTCACTTTCTCCAGTGGCTTTAGGCGGTAAACTGCTAGTTCCAGGAACAGCCAGAGATGTGATGCTTTGGGATTGAACTTGGACAAGAGAACCTGCCATATACAGTGTATCCATTAATATAGCTACAGGTACAAGGTTAACTTGTGCAGAGAACCAGCATGAGTAATTATTGAAAACTGAATTCTTTCTAAAATAAAATCATTATTCAAAAAACTTGATCTGGCACATCATAAATGAAACAACCTGTAGCAGCTGTTGAACCATCTGTAATTGTAGCTGAGTCTCCAAGATTACCGCGACCTCCAAGCTCACGAAATATTGAATTAGCTTCCTTTTCAAAACTTTCAACAGCAGATATGTAAGAAGCCGCAAAGTCATCAACATTGGAGCCGGATAGAAGTTGAACCACATTCGAACCCTAAAAAAATATACAAAAACAAGATAAAGTTCTGCATCAAAACAGTTGACTCAAATACAATATGAGCAAGTAATGAAGAATCAGAATATAATCATAAATATAAAATAAAAAATTTATGGAGGCTGAATCATGTTTACATGTTCAACATGAGTTAGATTTCACATAAACCACTGTTTCAAATTATTACCTCGGGAAGATTGCCAATAGCAATCTTAAGCTTTTCGACCTCATCAGATAACTTTTTCAGAGACTCCTTGTGCTTCTCAATTTCATTAACAAATTTTGTTTTCTCCTGAAAGTAAATAAATCGTAAAAAGAGTGAACAAAACACAGACATATTATGGTGGAAAAAGGGGACAAGAAACTACAGAAAAATGAGATTACTAACATTTCCTCAACCAAAGTAATATTGGTACATTATTCAGCAAGCCAGAAATATATATTTCTGTAAGTATGCAAGTGTGTGTATGCATTGACAAATACAACAAATACAGACAGCTCACGAAAATTTGATGGTCTAATACTTTAAATCGGAACTTAACAGAAACCTCGTCACTCTCCTTTCAGCTTTCATATGAAATCTCCCTTCCTCAAAATTATGATGTGACTAAAAGGAAATCCTCAGCGCATATTAACAGGTAAAGAAACAAAGGTGCATTCTTCCTATGCTATATTATAAAGAACAGTCCCATTTGCTATTGAGACCAGAAGTAACATTCTTAAACATGAATAACAGTATATATCACAAATTACGGTCTGAGACATGTATAAAAAGGAAAAAAAAAAAAAAAAAAAAAAAAAAAACACTCCTATAAATAAAAATAAACCTCGCTTTAAAAGCTGATTACAAGATTGAATTAGGTTTAAAGGATACTAAAAGCACTCCTATGAGTAAATCTCTACAAGCTAATTACAAGATTGAATTAGGTTTAAAGGATACTTTCTAAAATGATTTCAGAGCATATCCTAGCAAGACTTATAGGACGTATAGTACCATCCAATATCCAGCTGCTATCGAACCACTCAAATTATTGACCAAACATAAATATCTAATCATAGTCAAGATGTCTAGCCCTTGACATGAGAGAATGTATTAGAGATCCTACATAAATTAGAAATGACTAAATTATAATACATAAATAAGTGTAAATCTCATCTTACAAGTCAGTTTTTTAGGATTAAGTAAGACCTAAATCCACTTTTAGAAAAAGTGAATGCAAAAATAATCTAGTTAAGGTTTAGTAAGACTTTTGAGTCTACTAGACCACCCACAAATATCTAATCATACATCTAGATGTTTGGTCCTTGGCACAAGGTTGTATGTTCAAGATCTCACTTCATTTAAATATGGTTAATAGAGTATAGAAGAGAGTATAGAAGTGACTGCAAGTTTCATCTTACAAAACAATTTTGTAAGGATGAATTAAACCTAATTCCACATTATGACCAAGTAAATAAAGTGAGGGTATAAAAATTCACTTATATGAGCATATTAGTATGTACAGTAAATTAAAGCAACCAAGTTACTCAAAGGTACTAGACATAAAAGACAATTGGGGGTCGTTGAGGAAAGGAACCTGCTCAACATTGTTGTAAGAGTCCTTTATCGCCTTTTCAGTCTTTAGTCGTCTCCCTCTCTCTAGGCGACTTTCCTCCTTCTCCTTCTTTAATTCATCTCTAAGTCTCTCCAGATGTTTCTCCAGAATCTAGCAATCAGAACAAATAAGTAAAATTAAGACAAATTGGGTTGCTTATCACAGCAACGTAAAGTAAGGCAGTGAAGAAAAAACAAAAATACTGTTTCAAATGAACCTGTATTCTTGTGTCCTTTTCTTCCTTCATCGCTTGTTCACCAGTTGTATCAGATGTTGACCTTTTCCCTAATATACACCACGAAAATTTAACAACAATTTCCAACAGCTGATTAGAAACAAATATAAACACAGACAGCAAGGGAAAAGACATTGGAAAAAAAAAATATCACCTTGTTTAATTTCATCTAACTGCCTAGAAAGTTGCTGGTTCTCTTTACCCATGTCTTCCTTTTCCCTTAACAAAACATCAATCCTCTTCTGGAAAAGGATGCGAAAAAAAAGCAATGTGAAAATATTAATAATTGGAACATACAGTTATCCAAAGAGAACACTATCCACTTTTTAGAATAAGAACTTCCGTGCACCTTAAACTGAGCCAGCAGTTTCCTATGCTTCTCCGAATCAACTTTTAGGTTAGCCTGGTAAGATCATAACACAACAAATATTAATAAAGAAAACAAATCTCCAAACATCAAATATAGAGAATATCCCGCAGACCTCATTATGCATAATGTCATTAATTCTCTTTTCTCTCTCTACAAGCTCCAATCGACAGTTTGCAAGATCTTTCTCTAGACGTGAAACAGAATCCTGCTTCTCTGATATACTTTTACTCATTTCCTCAATCCGAGCATCCCTATCTCTTAATTTATCCTGATGAGATAAAATAAAGGATAACTTCAAATAGAGAAAAATAAATATAAATCTAACAACAGCCTGTGTGTGTATGACTAGACATATAAAGGAAAACTAGAAGTTTCTTGCTAACTTTAAAACTGCTCTATCTGATATTTAGCACAGTTGGTGTTCCAAATATTGTTATAATTTTTGGAAATATATGTTCTTCCAATGTTGTCAAACTCAAGGCTGATAACAGGATTGGAAATGGGCATAAAAAACATAACTTGAGAATCATAACTCAACTGGTAAGAGTTACGAGTATAAGAAAAATTATATTCATAGACCTGTGCATGCATTAGAATTAATATAGGTGATAAAATAACTCATAAAAATAAGTATTAAGAAGTAAGATCCAATACATAACACAACTAAAAATAGGTTTACAATTCATAAAATTGTACAAACACTAAACTACTAATAAATGCAGAAATGTTTAATGCAAAGTATCCAATGAAATCATTCATATTAAAAGCAGGATAGTCATCTTCCTCCACATGATCATCATTTTCATTAATATCATCATCTCCTCCACGACTTTCATCATTAGCATCCAAATCATCCATAAGTGGAGCAACACCATTACTAGCATCTGTCATCTTCTCCAATTTCAACTAAGACGTCCATTTGAAGAACCCAAAGTTGAATTTGCTTCATTCTCCTTCCCAGTCCATTCAGCATCAAAAGCACGACCATCGATGTTATAATCATTTGTTTTCCTAAACCTTCTTGTTCAATCTTGAATTAGCCAGCACAAACACTGCATCGTTTAAGGTCTTTTGCTGTAAACATTTTTTTTGTGGACCTCAATAATTGTAAAAATTAATTATGAAATCAATTTGATAAATTTAAATTCTTATCCTCTCTAAAGCACTACAATTACACTCACAACCAGATGATTTGAAGTAAAACTCAATACTCTAATGGCAAACCTTGGTAATTCTAGATGTTCATCACCACATGATTCCCAACATTGTGCTGGAGTTTTGATTGAGTGCTCATTGAGCTACTAGACTACAAAAAAAATCCATATTTGCTCTTGAAACTCTCAATTGATGTTGTTGATCTCATCAATGTCTCCCACCAACTTACCCAAACAATCATTAAGTCCGCACTTCACTACCTAATCAGCTATAAACTCAGCATTATAGTGCAATATAGGAATAAGATATGAGCCTGCAACATGCAATAGCTTATGCAACTCGTTGTCCCATCTTTTATCAATAATTTCCAAAAGGCGAGTGTAACTAAGTAAGATAAAAGTAAATAAATTCATCACCAAAGAAAGTCTATAATTTTAAAAAATAAATTTGAAAACCATATATAAGTAGAAGGTAATTAGTTATTATTACTTTTTACTAACTCCACTAAAAAGACTTTGTAACATCTCTTTAACAATATCCATTTCTTCATAAATAAATCGCATGGCTGTTTTTCATATGAATCTACCATGTGCCACACCTTAATTAAGGGAAGAGAACCCCTCACGCAATTCAAAATATTTTTCCAAAATCCCTCATACAATATCAAATTTTCCACAAGCTCTCCACTCTAGTCTTTACAAATTTACGAGATTGCCACTCCTTGGATGTGAACTTCGTAATAAGAGATCCTTTAATTTAATTTCAGCACCCCAAAATCAAATAAGAAGTGGCAAAAAGAGTATTGGTTGGTCTTATCAAATTTCTTCCTTCAATAAATTTGTATAACAAGGAAATAAAACAAGTTCTTGTCAGGTGTGGCAATGATGATGTTCAAAGGCAATGACGACACCAATGTCAAAAGGTGGGTGTGTTGTCTCTCCTTCGGTTTTATTTGTGATGGCAACTGTAGCGGAAGAAAGGGTCACAACCATAAGTCTTGGGCCTTGTTTCGGTTGGGTTGAGTCATTTTTTAGCCAACAATGGGATGTCAAACCTGAGCTTCACAAGATTGTAAGGAACAACGCAGCCCATGATCCTAAGATTCAATGAGCTTCATCAAGATCTAGCACCCATCTACTCCTGCGACTCACCGTCCATGTTGCAGTGTTTTTCATATTTGCAGGATCATTTTCAATCTCAATGCTACCTTAGATCTTAAAAATGAATTGAACAAGTTTATTTAGAATAGATTTCATAAAGTTTTTTAATAGGCAGGCCAAGCTTGATCCCCAATTATCCTAAATTATTAAACGCACCAGCTTTAGATAAGAAAGATGATGTATAAGGAACACGGAATATGTATGAAATAATCAATTGTGCTAGACAACTGCAAGGTTGAAATATGCCTAATGGATGTCCTGATGTAGTGATGGAAGTGTCATCTACTGTGAAGATTTTTAGGTAGAGGTGTGAAGATTTCCGAATTCAACATCCAATATTCAATAAAGAATCTAAATGAGATATTGAGTCCAACAATAAAACGAAACTTTCCAAACGTAAATTAGTTGAGGAATGAACTCATTTTCTCTATTTCATCTTTATTGAATTGAATCAATTCCCCTTTGTTTTCTTCATTAGTTTCAGCAACTATGTGCGCCTGTCATCCCTTCCTTGTGTTGTCTCCTTTTTTCTCCCACTCCTTGTCACGGTTCTGGGGGACCCAATCAGTGCTTGGTGGCTTGCCATGCAATTTCTTGCATTGTTCACAAGTGGCACAAGGCTTCTTGCATTAGGTACACGGCACTTCTTCACCTTTGTTCTCAATGTTGGTTATTTCCCCCTTTGTATAGTTTACCATCTTGGACGAGGCCCCACTAGCTATCATGGCTAAGTTTTCCACGACTACAGTTTCTAGCACTTCTACTTTCTTCACTTCTGATCATAGCCACTACTTCATTAATTCCTAGAACTTACTTTTCCAAGGATCTAAACTCTCCCATAATCAAAATCAGAGTTAAGCCCCACCAAAAGTTCATAAACTCTATCTTGCGCAATATATTATTTGAGCATTGCCGAATTTGCTAAGCACTTGGTCACTCCATCCACAATGATTTCAGTGGATTGGCATACTATGCAACAGTCTTGTTTCCTTGTTTTCCTGCCACAGTCCTCACTTTCACCTCATGTATTTGGGAGCATGTCTCCTATAGCATACCATATCTCAGTAGCAAAAACTTAAGAAACATGCAAATATCACTGATTTCTGGGATCATTGAGTTCCAAAGCCACGCCATGATCATAGAATCCCTTTCTTCCCACTTTTTGTACATATGGGATCTTCGTCATCAAGGGCATCATCACTCAAGTGGCTAGCTTTCCCTTCAAGACCATCTCATGTAATTTTTTCCATTCAATCCATGTGCAGTGTTAATTCTCTTAAGTTCTCCATGAGTTTGAGATTTATTATTCCCTATTTCAGTTGTTGTCTCAACATTCACCATGTCGCAGACAGGATAAATAATATTGTCACTAAAGAAATGATCTACAACAATGAAGGTTTTTCTCTAGAGTTTTGGATTATTGACGCGATGAAAATTGTCATCTAGGATCTTTGGGATGCACCATCAGAAACAGCTCTCAAGATTTGAATGCTCTGATACCATCTCAAATATTGGGGTAGAATAGAATGGTTTTATTGCAAAGAATACATCAGACATATATACAAGATTGGAAGACTAATTTAGGAAATACAATAACAGCACTTATATAATAATTAGATCCCTATGATTCAGGGTATAAGTAGATCCCTAGATTCAAGGATATTTCCGTTATGCACTTCAATTATAATCTGCTAAAAACGGAAGTAATAAAATGCAATTGCTGAAAAAATAGATTTCATATCAGTTTTTAAATAGGCAGGACCAAGCTTGACTCCCAGTTATCCTAAATTATTAAATGCACCAGCTTTAGATAACAGAGTTCATGTATAAGGAACACGAAACATTAATCAATTGTGCCAGAAAACTGCAAGGTTGCAAGATGCCTGAATACTCATTTAAATGAACAATTTATGCTAATAAAAAAACCTGAAGTTCTCTAGCAAGTTTCTTCACTCGATCATAATCCTCAACATCAACATTTTTACTCCTTTCAAGCAACTGAAGAAAAAATGAAAAATAAAATTAGAAGAAAACTACAGAACAAGGGCAGTAATACAAAGTAATAATTTATTTTTCAATCTTTCAAAAGAATATACCTCCAAAACCTTGTTATTGAGATTATCTTTTTCCAATTTTAGTGTTTCAATTTCCTTCTTACAGCCTTCAAGCTCAATTGCTCTTTCCCTCAGGACATTCTCAAGGTTATCTGTATCAGCTCTAGCCTTTTGTGCTATTTCACGCAATTTCTAAGAAATCGAAAGCTGCAAGTATCAGTAACAGGAAAACACTACACAATACAACAGATGTTACCAAAGTACATTTTAACTAACATAAACTGCCTTGTGCTATTATGACACTAGACAAAAAACTTTTTTTCCTAGCAGGTCAGAAAGCATAGCATTATGAACTTCATGTGTAGGAGTAACAAAATAAGACAATGTAATTGGCATAGCTGGATACCTGACACTCCTCAAAATTGTGTTTATTTTCCTCCCTGAGCTGCATGTTACTCTCACGAAGTAAGTTCATTTCTCTGACCTGCAAAACATTATAAAGAAGCAGCAAATTATTTGATTGATTGAACAATAACACCACTAGGAAACAAGTTGAAAACCATAAACCGATTATGTCATCAAGAAGCAAGGCAAGATAATATAGAAAAGTAGATTTTGATGGTAGAATTCTCAACCTGAAGCTGCAGCGATTTGAACTCCTCTTCAGTAAACAAAAATGATTTCGATTTTGCACGCTCAGATTCTAGTGATGCATGTGCAGACTCTGCTGCCTTCAAAGCACTCTCAAGCTACACAGAACCGTGAGATGCCAGAAGATTATATAATTAAATACACAAAATATCCAACAAAATCCCAACCCCTACACAAATCCTTACAAAACCAAGCACAATTATCACCAGTTCAAATTAGCAAGAGAAACAGTGATTCGATGATAATTAATTGAGTTACAGATATCAATAGGGATAATTATATGATGATTGAAAGATAGAAGGTATTGCTGGTGTTAAACAACTGATGCAATTTTGAAAAATATATTAGGTAACAACAAATAATATAAATATACGAATAAATTAAGTTTTATTTCGATTACTTGATGAATAATTTGTCCTTCATCTTCTAATATTTAGTTAAGATGAGTATTTACTAAAATAACCCTGATGACCACACATCATACAAGAAACATAAGAAATAAGTACATAATTTTACCTGTGACTGTAACCGCAGCTTCTCTTGTTTTAACAATGAAACTTCTGTTTCTGCCTGTAAAAGTTCAAAAACATTATAAGATAACCAGGAAATGAACATACGACTAGAAAAGTGTTTAGCAAGGCATGGATATTTACTATTTCTTTTGATCGTCTGAGATAATTAATCACATTTTGAAGGCCAGCATCACCAAAGGCATCTGCACTACTACTTCCAGATGAAATACCAGCAGCATTACGCTCCTTCTCAGCCCATCGAATATGAAAAGCCTCAAGTTGACTGTGTAATATTTTATTCTGAAAAAAATAGAAAATTTACGTGGTGAGAATGATAACATTAGTATGTAAAATATAAGTAGAAAATCAATGCAAGCAAAAGATAAGTCATGCAGAGTTCAGACTTCTACACAATAAAAATCCTCAATGCATTTCCCACCATGGAAAATAGAACAAAAATTATGTACCTACTTCACCGAAAAAAAAAATGCAATTGAACAAATTTAAGTATAATTAAGTCAAGGAAAATTGGTGGGGTGAATTACAAAGGAAAAGACAAAAAAAGGAAGTAACATTGTCCGATCCCAGAGAAACTGAAACAATATTTATGCCAGATGCATATTTATAGAATAACATAACAATATTAACAATCCATTTCCCAGATGAATGAAATTAGAGACCAAAAGAATTTGACAGTAAGGAAACAATCATGTAGCATCATTCAATATAAATTTGCTATGTAAGCATCTATGATACACGATAAACAGTTTAATGCAAATGGTTTCCCTTTGTACTGAAGCACACAATAGTCCAGAGATATTCTCAATCACCTGTTCATTGATTTCATTGTATTTCTTTTCAGCATCATTCCTAGACTTCTCTAATTGTGCCTTCTCCTCTTCCCACCTAGCCTTCAGTTCATTCTGTCCAACATAGGAATTGTAATTTAGAAGTTACCAGATTTATATTCATAATATGAAAAGCAACCACAAAAAATTATACAGAGCCAAACAATTGGTATAAATCCCGAACTACAACATAAAGAACAAGGGAAAACAGGTAAAATAAGATGGAGCAACTATGGCATCTTTCCGACAATCCCCTTCCGCCTAGGCACCAGCACAGAGCATAGAAAAAACAACTGCCAAACAATAGATGATCTAGGGATAGGGTCTATTATCTTAGAATTTGGGCCCATGATCTAATTCAACAGCAAAAAAGTGGGGTGTATGTATGATCAGGACTACCCAAGCATCAAAAGCTCTATTAAATCAGATATCAAGTTGATGCAGAACTAAACTACCACCCTGAGAAAAGGAAGCTACAAAAGTGACTGCAACTAATGCAACTTTCCAACAACAACTAAGACTTATCATTTGAATCATTTTTTTCAATCAGTATCTAAAACTATAAAAACTCAGGAAAGGATCATAGTGACACCATTCTCCAGTAGCTGTGTTTTAAAATTTCATTGCCATGTTTGTAAAAATATGCCCTTGTTATGTTTTCTGTGTTTTGCCCCGTTGATACCAAGTTCTCAATTATGTTGTAATGTTATTTTGGCATGTTTAGATCTCTACTATCGTGATTTCTTTTCCTAATTGGCTAATATTGAGTTAACATCCCTTAGAATTTGGGCATAGGGTTTAATGCAATTGTACAAAACTAGCTTGTCATGTGGGGACTACCCAAGCTTTATAAGTTCTTGTTATAATTATAGAAATAAGGAATAAATCATATACAATGAGGAATATCTAAATTATATATGTATTATAATGAATGTTTCTATTTATGCTCGTGTCATATCTATATTATTACAGCATATCAAATCTTCTTTATTTATTGTATTGATTTTGTTTTCTCAATAGAGCATATCAATTCTCCTTTACATATTATACAGATTCTGTTTTCTCAATAAAAATAAAGCATTCGTATTGTATCAGAAACACAGGCTTGAGCCCAGGATCTCTCTCATTCTAATAGTTTAACTGTTTTATTCAAGTCATATCCCCATTTCGCATGTAACTACGACCACCCTTGAGGCTACAATTAATGCAGTCCCTGAAGAGGCCACAACTAATACAAGCTAGGGGTGACTGCAATTATGTAGGCCTTTCCAGCACTATTCTTCACACTAGCAGTAACTACCCTGAAGCATAGGAAATAAACTAATCTTAGAATGAGTAAGACTAATCCAAAAGTGAGAATAGCCATGCATTATAGTCTTTGGTCATTAATTCGAGGCTGCCATTAGTGCAGACCCTATAGAGGCCACAACAAAGGTCGGCTAGGGATGACCTCAATCAATGTACATTTAACAATATCAATTTAATCGTTTTTCTCCCTCTATCTAAAATTGTATGACTATGACAATGTATCATAGCAACACCATTCTCCATGACCTGAGGTATATTTCATTGCCACATTACTAATAATATGAAATTGTTCTGCTTTCAGTAACTTTTCCCCTAATTGCAAAGGCCTCTTTGTGATGTATCCTGATACTGTCGAGTTTAGATCACCCTTGTTTTGTCACCACTGTTGAAGTTCAGTCATTTTGCTGCACTTATGCCTATCTTTGTCTAGATCTCTGCTGAAACCCCAAGTTCAGACATTTTGTTGACTCCTCCAGCAATTTAGTCTTTCTTTCACTCTACAACATCCACTGCCTCACATAGATTTTGGATGTTCACCATGTTAAGCTTTATATTGTTTGCTTATTGCCTATCAGTGTTGACCTAGTTCCCCTTTGAACTTCTCATTCAAAAATTACATTTGTGGTGACAGCTGCCTCATATCATGCTTGTTAAGTCCCTCTCCTTTGATTGTTTGGGAGCCGTGCATGATGTGTCATTGTATCAACTACCCTTAGTTTCCTGTGCCTCTCTAGTTAATTGGTAGTTGTGCTCAATTTCAAAATTGTTGTCGCCCTTATATATACATATGCATAAGGATTTTTTATTACTATATAAGAAAAAGGTTTATTTGTAATAAACCTAAAGCTTAATAAGTTTTAACATAAGGGAGTGTTAGAATATATGGAAATATATTATCATATCTTTAGGATTAATTTTCCTATTTCCTCTTTCTCTTATCATGATTTGTTTCTCTAATTATCTAGGATTATTAGTACAAATAAGGGTTAGTAGAACAGGTTACACACATATAGCAAATGAAACAATAAATTTTAATGCCTTAGTCAATATCAATTCAGTGTTTCACTATCTTCAATATCTTTCTCCACCAATATCTAAGACAATAATTTCAAAACTAAGAAGTACACAAGAACATCAAACAACCAACTAATCTTCCATTTTTGGGTACATTTGCGGAACCTCAAATAACAATATACAACTCATGGGAAAAATCACTAATATACAAGATACTAAGGTCTACAAACACCTCAGTAACGAAAAAATATAAGCAGAAAGAAAAAATGAAAAGCATTGTAGCTAAAATATATTGTAGGTCGAATATGAAGTATTGAAAAATAAATACTTGATAAAACTAAATTATGGATTGAATAAGAAATAGTTTACATTTTCAACTTTCTGAGTATTGGTTAGTTTCCGTAATTCAGATGCCTCCTGCTGCAGCAAGGATAGTGCTTCAGATGTTTTTGTCAACTCCTGAATTGTTTCGGACTGGAGAACAACCTGAAAAATAAGAAACATCTATCGATTAAAACCAATGAAAAGAAATCAAAATATTCTTATCTTCAACAGTTTCTGAAATTGCTCAGAATATATATACTCACGTCCTCAAAGATTAACAATTCTGGCAACAACAGAAAAAATTTAGCCCAGAAAGAAAAGGTGATAGGAAGACAAAAATATACGCTCAACAAAGACAAAACAATAGGATTTAATCCCAGACCATGGAAGGGATCAGCCAATCCCAAAAGTGAAATGACAGAACAGCCATTATTTTAATTTTATTATAAATAAAATAAAATTTTCTATTCATTCAACTTATTATTATATATTTTATTTCAACTAAAAAAACAATTTTTGGTCAATGAACACCAAAGATAACAAAACTAAAACCAACATCAGCATAAATATCTTGTAGCAAAATCATCATGCAAACCAAGTAAACATATTTCACGTACCTGTCTTTCATAATTAGATTGAGCTGCCCGCCATTTCTGATGCTCCTTGTCCAGGTTTTCCTTTAAACCCGATATCTGAATTTCCAATGCTGAAATCTGAGAACTACACAGGAAAAAAGTAAGAAATGTGAAACCAAACTAACATTATATTAAACACTGCTGCATTATGATATAACTTACGATTTGGTTAAAATTTCTTCTTTCAGATTTGTGATTTCAGCCATAGCAGATGTAAGAGCCTCTTCCTTTCCCACAGTTTCAGATGCAACTTCTTTGTATTTCAAACTAGATTCATTTTCAATCTCTAGCATCTTCTCTCTAAGTGAATTAAGTTCAGACTCTAGAATTTTCTTTGCATCTTCAGCCTATTTTTTGTCAAGAAGACAAACAATATACAGGAAGTACAATATCAAATTGACTGGAAAAAATATGTCAAGATTCAATAGGCATAATTACCTCTGATTTAAACTTCTCATGTGCCATTTCAATCTGTTTCAGTGCATCTTCATTCACCTCAGCAATGCTCTTATACTTCAGTGTAAAGTTCAAACACAGGTGTTAGTTTAATTATGAAATAACAATAATTTGATAAGAAAATAATAATAACCTGAAGCATGTGAACTTTGTTGGCATGTGCTTCCTCTTTTAACTTTTCTATTTCCTCCTTTGCCTTTTGCAATTCAGTAACAACCTAGATTAAGTTGGGGATAGATTTGTCAAGCACAATCACTAGTCTAGTTTGAAAAAATATAATTATTGCAAAGTAAATGAAACAAAAAAAACAAAGTAGATTTTCTTGCACAAATTGTTTGAGCTACTAGAGATAATGTAACACTCTAGCTGTTGTGGCTGTTAGTTATAGCTAAGAACATTGTTTAGCTTCTTTCTCTGGTAAATATTGATTACCAGTGCACAGTCCCCACACAAGGTCTTGCTTTACCTTGCTTTACCCATACTGTTTACTGAACTGAATACTATGCATTGTTCAATAATCTTAATCATATTTTTCATAACATATTGCGCAAGAAATGCCTACAAACACGGTGAAATTGATGTATATAAAAATGTGCCCACCTCATCACTTGACAAAGTGGAAGGTCCACTCTCTCCACCCATTTCCACAAGCTGCATATAATAATACAATAAGTTAGAATTAAAAGATAAATACTGTGATTGCAGGGAAGCAAACATACTAAAATTGGACTTTGGCTTAATGGACAAACAATTTAATATCCCAGAGGTTATATGACACATCATGAATACATCAGTAATTAACAAGATACTTGGTTAAGTGGCATGCAGATACTTTGCTACAGTGTAAACTTTCCTCTAATTTTCGCTTGCTTCTCTCAGATTCTTAGTCATTCTTCATTTCTATCACATCTAAGAAATTTCTTGGTTCAATAAAAAAAAAAGACCAACCCCTAAAAACTTGCAATGCTCACAAAAAATTTTAAATTTTGAAGTTAGAAATGATTTTCATTGAAAAATTCTACAAACTAAACCATAAGAAGTGTAAACCATAAAACAAACCATCAGCAACACAATTCATAAATTGACAAAACAAATCAAAGAAGCAAACCTTGTCATCTGTGGAACCCAATTTTCTTTGCAGACTGGAGAGTTTTGCCTGTGCATAAAACTTGAAGTTAATCTCTCTACATTTGTGAAGACTTTAAGAATAAAGTGTCAAAAAAGAGCAGACAAAAACCCATACCTCAGCAACAGCAGCCCTCGATTCAGCAGATGCAACTGCCCGCAAAGCATTAGCTAACTCTTTGTTCATATCCTCCACCTGTCTCAGAGAATTTTTTATGGTCTGGTCCCGATCTAGTGTGAATCTCCGCACATTTTCTCGCTCTTCATTTAGCTCTTGCCTGGCTTCAGCCCATTCCTTCTGAATAAAGAAAATTTATGATAAACATGTCGAAAAATCATTAAACGTGCATTTTTTTAAATATGAAATTATGATTAACCAATTAATATGAAGTATTTATAAGGAAACAAGAAAACAAACCTCCAATTTCCTTATATATTCTTCTTGTTTAACTCTCTCTGCAGCTCTCGCTTCCTATGTTTTACAAATAAAAAATATCATATTGATAGAAAGTTTTATAGAAACATGAAAGTAACACTTGAGAATGATTATAACCTACCTCTCTAACTTCCTCAGTACTTTGTATGGTACCCAAACTAGCCTGCAATAGCAAGTGTAAGAATATGCAAATTTAAGAAATATAACAAATAAAAACAATGCATACCTGCAAACGTTGCACTCTTTCAGACAAACTGCGAACCTCGTCAGAAGCTCTCTTTTCAGCATTTGATATGATTTCCTTTTCTTGTTTCAAAACTGACATCTGAAATTATGTTATGGAATGTGTCCACGAAACAAAGGTATATATGAGTTCAAAAGTTTATATATTTTAAAACAGCCCAATAATTAGCCTGAATAAGATATTGACCTCTATAGTAAGTTTCCTAGAAAGCTCCTCAGCAGCAATCAATGACTCAGAGCTTTCACGCAACTTTCGTTGGTAGTCAACAACCAGCTGAGAAAACTCTACATTTCTTTCCAAAATGGCTTTTGCTTCGGCTTTCTAAAATGTCATTCGAAACTCCATTAATACGTACAAAAACATACATTCAAGAACAATGCACTTAACATTATCGACAAGTACATGCCTGATGCTCAAATTCTTTCATAAAGCTATCAAGTCTTTCTCTAGAAAAATTTGCTTCAAGTGCCATCTTCTCACGTTCTGATCGTAATAAAATAATCTCACTCCTGAAGACACAATTTCAGATTTTGAAACCATACATATATGCTAAACAGAAAGTGCATAGGAATCTGTGTGTAAATCATTTACTTTTCTATATACTGTTTCTCTAATCAGCATTAAGATTACTAGGTTATAATTGCTTTGAAATAAAACTAAAAAAATTAAATGGGAATTATAGTAGTGACTAAGCAAAAACATTAATTGTTACAGTGATTGAGAATAAATAACATGAAATTAGAAAAATCATTGTTGCATAACTCAAAGTAAACCAAAACCTTTTGAGAGAGTTCCGTTCCGAGAACTAAATTCAAACTATTTCTTCATGGTAAGAAGATTAAAAATTATAAAGGTGTGAGGCAGCCCTGTCACACACCCACATTGCGGAAGAACCCTTTATAGAAATGTATAGCATGCTGCATTTTAGTGGTCTACAAACCTTTTACTGTTGTATTCAGTAGCATATAATGAGGTTGATCATTCTAATCTTCTCATTTCAGCCAATTAGAGATACTAAATTAATACATAACCAGATTAGAAAAGGCAGAGTAGTAGTATTTAACCAGATATTCAGAACCACTGAAAGCAATTGTGTTTTTCAAAAACAATATGATTTTCTATGCCATATTGTTCTGAAGATAATGTTATAGCAAATTCGCAACCTTACCTAGACTTTGCTAAATCATCCTCAAGGCATCTCACACGCTCAGCAGCTTTTTCCAGGGACCTCTTAGCAGCCTCCTGTGATAATGAAAACACCCCAAAATACAAGTTTTAATTTTAGAACCTTTCATGACAATTCACCAAATAACTAATGCGTACTGAAGAATTAGTTATTTACATGATGTCAGAGCAGATAAAAAATAACGGGTCACAACTCAATAACGTCAAGCAGATAGGAGATTATAAGTAATCACCTGTGAACTTTCAATCGAAGTCTTAAGGTTGTTTCTTCCAACTTCTGCAAGAGCTGAAAAACCACAATCGATAAAATATAAGAGGCCAACACTTTATACGCAGACATTTGTCTGAAAATAATCAAACAACGACCAAAAGCTAAGCTAGAATCTATCTTCCATTGTTCAAGTGATCATGGAAACTTTGGCCAAGAAACCAAAGCTCAATTGACTCAGACCAAGATAAGTAATTTTAGTCATTAAACTTCTCTTAAGTAATTATGGGCGACCCAAAATAGGAGTGGACAGGTTCAGAAGCATCCATTTAGACCAGAAAAAAAAAAAAAGACAAGGGTAAAAAAGGAAACCCACAAGGTGTTAAAGGACAATTGTACTCAAACCAATTGTCCAATGAGGAAAATAGGGTTGGAACAGGGACAAAAAGAAGTCAATGACAGCAATGGAGGGGTTGCAAAGTAGTTATGATGGCCAAAAGGCAGCACATTGACAGTACATGTCTAGGTGTGTTGTCTTCAAAAGTTCGGTGTGGTGGTGGCATGAATACGACAACTTTAGCAAAGACTAATGGATCACAAGAGCAAGTAATATTAAAATAAGTGCAGTTAGGGGGAAGGAATGGAATATATCAAACAAGATCACCCTATCAAAACGGCAAACCAAACAAAATGCATTCTTGCTTAAGTTTGGTTTTCAATAAGATATCATGGTTGTTCAAACATTGAAGGCTATGAAAAAGCCTCAACCCCTAAAATCTGTAAACGGATCAGGTAGAATAACTCTATCTTTTCCCAGCGCTTTTATGCCCAGGTAGCTTATGATGGTACATCTAATTACATAGATGTGGCCTCTCAACCTCACTGAAATTAGATTATTTTTAAAAATGTCTTCTATGGTGCGTGTCTCAACCTCATAAAGCACCAGTTTTCATTAAAAACTGATTACACAATAGGGGCGAACACTAAAAGGAAATGCCAAAAAATAAATATTTATGAAACCTGCACGTGCTTCTGAAGAGTGGTTTTGAGATAAGTGGAGGTTATGCTCCTCCTCATACAACCTTTTGTACATGGCAACCTACAAGAAATAGACATCGCAAGTATAAACTTAGAAGACCTGAATAGTGTAGTAACAAGGTATTAACTGATTTTCAACACATAAAATTAACCAAACAATACAATTTCTCATAAGAACAAAAATCAAGGTAAAAAGTATGACAATTATCAAAGAGGTGGAACATTACAAGTGAGCATTCTGACCAATAGTTATAACTTCAGTCATTACAGTTAGCATTCTATTTATAGTGGTTTAATCCCACTGGGAACTATAAGGCTACTTCCTCATATCTAAAACAAAACAATCCATCCCCATCCCCATCCCCTCCTCCCCTGTTTGCAGACTATGAACTATAAAAATAAACATTCTACAGACATACAGATGCATGAAGCGCCTCAATCATTTGCCCTTGCTCTTCCGCTCTCTGCAGAACAGCTGCAACTTTAGAAGCAGCTTCTTCAGTATGTTTTCTGAGTTCCATATCAAGCTTCTCCTACAATTTAACAGGACAAGAACAACCAAATAATGTGATTGAGGGTCTTAGCAGGAATAAGTATAAAGGATAGCAAAAGATCTATTTTTCAACTAACCTTGAATTCCACCTCCTGATTTTCAATCTGGCCAGAAAGACTACGTACAAGGCTTCTAAGTTGGACATTCTGCTCAACTAGTCCATTAATGTCCTTAAAGGTCAACTGCAACCCAAATTTCATTTGAACACGTGCACCAAATGAAACAACCAAGTTCAACAAGAGACAAATTAAATCCAAAAGCAGCTTACGAGGTGCTCTGATATGACATGCTCAGCTTCAGTCTCTGTACTTGTCCTTGAAGCAATATTTGAAGAATCATCAACATCCTTATACCCCATTGAGCCACAACGAAGTTGAATATCTCGACATTCCTTTAAAAGTACTGTCACCTGTAAAGAATCAATTATCAAATAATAATCTATAATACAAGGAACCTTGATCAAAGCCATGAAAACAATCATGACCTTGATGATTATAATGAAGACAAAATAGGTCCAAAAGAGAATTTTTTGCTAAAACTATTGCTTCTTAACAAGCTAAAAGGTGAGATTCAAAATAAGCACCAAAAATATCACTTGCTTGAGGCATTTTAGAGTTATAGACAGCATAGCATACTTCTGTTAACATAAGATGTTATGCTTCCGTTGTTTCTGTTATATAATTTGTTATTGCTATATACCTTTTACTTACAGTCAGAGTTAGTTTGTAAGCAGTTCCATAAATACCCCCTCATTTTCCCTCACTTTCTTCACTTTCTAATAAAGATTAAACTATTTGCATTGCACAATAACAATACAAAATACAAACTAATCTCAACAAATAACTCTATGAAATACATATTTCATATTACAATCATACATAAAATAGTGGCCTACATAGGTGTTACGTTGAGGATACACCAGAAGTCAATTTTGCCCCTGAAACCAGGTTGTAATTGGTGGCATATTTGTAAAGGCCCATGACAAATAAATGTGATGCATTTTGAGTTCATTCTCACTTAATTCTTGTCTCGCACCTCTGCATTTCCCCCGTTGTACCTTTAACTTCTTCCTATGTTCTGCAATTTCTCCACACCTCTTCTATTATAGTTTAATCTGCTTCAGCCTTCTTCCAGTGAGCTTTCTAACATTCAGAACTTGGCTCTTCATCTCGAGAACTAACCCATAATTTTCATTCAAGTTCAAAAGCACTTCTATGTTTATTCCTTGTTTGGTTCAGTGTATAAATGATCTTAATTTTATTAATTTCTTTTAGTTTTTAACATATATATGTTATGTAATAAAAACCTACTCAATGTTCATATAGCAATCATCCACTATCTGCTATCACACTATAGAATTTTTTTAGGTGGCCACTGCATGCTGCTATTGACTATTACAATGATACAGCTAGAAAAAAGAATAGTGTTCTTCTTTGCTACCTGTTTTCGAAGGTCGTCATTTTCTTTCAGGACAAGATTATAATCACGTTCATGCCTTTTCAGATCAGCCTGCGCGAGATACACCTAAGCAAATCCACAAGAAAAAAAAAAACGACATAGATAATAAAACTGTATTTTATGTTTTGAAACCTTCAGCTCCTGAATGGATTTCTCATAGTTGGAATTTTCATTCAGGGAGTTTTGCAACTTTTGGCTCATCAAGGAGTATGCCTCAGCCATCTTTTCATGTTCCTCTGCAAGCACAGCATATATCTATTTCAGTGAAAAACTACAGCATCAATGATAAACAGATATAAACAATGACATGCTAGCATAGCTCTTCCCTCACAGTGAAATCAGGCACAAGTGAATCCTCCTAGATAAGTTACCGTTATGAAACATGAAAATACACCAGCCAGTTTAAAATTCAAAATAAATAATCAAATCCTTGTGTATTTTCCCAAACAGTGTATAATGAAATCTTTAGGAATGAAGACCAGCACCACCATCAAAATGATAATAAATAGGAGGAAGCACAAAAATAGAAACCACTGAATATTATTGGTACATTTCATAATTTCATATTAGACATCTAATCCGAGAAAGAATGCAGTAAAACTGAGATGCAGATCTACATTTTTCTGTTTTCTAGTTTAACTTTTTCTGAGGATCAACAAGGAGAGCAACGTTGAATTCGGATTTTACACATTTAATCCTTCAGAAAAACATACCTCTTTCATCTATAATTGCTTCTGCTTTCTCCTCTAACTCATATAGAACCTGAAAAGGTTAATAAAATAGCTTTGCATCATATTTAACATAATAGACACAGAAAACATGGATGAGTATTGAAAATATTACAGTTAGTGATATGTGATAGTATAAACAAATGCCTTCAAAAAACTTCTTACTAAAATGAATATAATTTTTCATTTATAAAGATAACCTTTGAACTCGGGCACACCAGCACACAGTTGTGTTGCAGGGTAGAGTTGTAGTAAATCAATTTTCCAAATCAAATCACAGTGCATCCAGAAGCATAACTAAACCAAAATGCACCACAAAGCAGATAAATGCCAAGAACAAAATTATACTCCAGGTATCTCAATCATTCATCAAAACATTTTTAGCCAACCAAAGCAAAAGAAATAATAGTCAGTTGACACCATCTCAGTGCTCCAAAAATCAAGTATCATTACTCATTAGCTTGGTCCTCCACATATAAACAAATACACAAAAATGGTCATTTCATGCCAATTCTTTTCATCAACTTTTGAGGTTATACATAAAAAAGAGGCACCACATCAATCATACCCGTTGCAGTACTGCCTCTGACTCCTTCCTTCCCAATTGTTCATGCCTCAATGCGTCAACAGCCTCTTGGTATTTTGAATACATTTTGGCCAACTTCAACAAATAGATGTATATGGTAAGGTATAATTGTGTAATTCAAATGATAATGTGACCAGCATTAAAAGATAAATTTTAATAACTCACACTCCACCCATCTCGAAGAAGTGAAGCAGCCAATGCAGTTCCAGAAACTCCAAAAGGAATTTTTGGGACTAGTAAACTATTTTCCTCCACCATGCTATCGGCTTCAATTGATTCCATCCACCTTTAAAAACAAAACAACTAAGTAAGAAAAATAATTCTGGGACCGAATAATGGGCTTTATGTTATCTCTTTTAATTGTCAGGTATAAGTATGTTTCCATAACTCAATACATGAAAAGGATTAGAATAAAATTAAATTACATATACTGATTTTTCACAAAAATGACAACAATAATAATCTATCTACTACTGCTTCCACTGAGAATATTAATCAATTGAAAATTAAAACTGATTACATATTACAATCATTAGTGTCACCGTTTCGCGGACTTGAGAGCTTGTATTAGTAAAGTATCTAAGACCACATAATAACTACTAGTATAAAAAGGATATTATTTTAACATTTCATGACAAAATTTAGCTGTCATATTTTCAGTTTACAGTTTCAGGCCACCTTTCTTTCATTTTATTCCTCCTTACATGAACCTGATAACCTGTAATCTTTAACATGGTACCATATCATTCACCTTGAAGGGTCACTCACATCAACTGTTTTGAGTTCCACATTGCTCTATATATTACTCCCTTTAGTTATTCATATAAGACACATTTAACAGAATTAAGCAGACCAATAAAACTAATTAATTCAATCGACTTTATTGAAATTAAAAAAAAAATGTCACCAATGTACCAAATTTACCCTCATTACCAATCTTTTTGTCAATATTCATTTATAAAAAAACACACATACTCAAAATATTTAATACGGGCAAATACTAAAAGAAATTTAATAAGCATAGAAACTATGAAATGTCTTTTAAAAAGGACCATCAATCATTTCTAGAATATGTCATATAATGAGAACAGTATTACTTTTGATATCTTTGGAAGTTGAACCCTTGTTATATCTCTATCCTTTAAAAGTAAGGAATTTATGTGTTGAGTTTCATATCACATTTTTAATTTACCATTGATGGTCATCTTTCTGTTTTATTCATTCCTAACCCCAACTGTATTATACTCCTAGCTTAAATAGTTCAGTACTCACTTTGGAGAGTGAGACTCTAACTCTCCCCACTCCCTCAAATTCAATTAACACATTCTATATTCTCTGTTCCCTCAATAATGCATTGAAATACTATAATAAAGTGTTTCCATTTATGTAAATAAAGATTCGTATATAAATAAGTATTCAGGTTGCGCATTTTTTCAAGGGTTAAAATGATAATTTTTAACAAAAACACTTAAACTTCTGTAATTTCTATTCATCATCACATCCCCCCATCCAAAAAAAACAAAAAGCCATTCCCTTCGGCGTAAAGATACAACAAAAGATGCAACAATTAATAAAGTAATACGATTTTGACTCTGCCATCCAACTCCAACACCTCAGCCCAATCACATACCAACACTATGAAGTACAAACAAAGTCTGACAATGCTCGTTGTTGTCAATAGTGGATACTGTGACAACATTTTAGTTACACATAATACATCCATGGCCAAGTAACTTAGGTAGTATAACATCTTAAGAAGTGTAAAAGACAGAGTTTTGCATATTTTAGCCCTTTTCAACAATCAGTCAAATGGGTACTAGATTTTAGGTAAAAAAGACAGGCATATAACAATGCTGCATCTTGGGGCTTGACATTTTCAACAGCTTATACCAAGAAGGACAAAAGTAGAACAGTGAATTTTGAGTAAAATCAAAATTCAAAAGAACAAAAAGTAGTAAAGAACATACGATCCAGTAGTGAAACTGCTAAGAGGAAGATTATTCAGTTCATTGGTCTTCTTCCTTGCCTCACTTTCAGCTTCACACTTCTCAAGCTTTTCTTTTAAATCAGTGACCTCCTACAAGCACCCAAATAGACAAATATGGCTATTAGTACATTCAAGCACATAATCTATTTTGAATAAATATCCACCCTCAAACAAAATAATACCACTGGCAACCCAATGTCGCCCAAGTAGTTATTAAGTTCAGGCATTACCTGTAGTAACCTAAAACACTTAGCAGCTTAAAGACCCATACTACATTTTTTTTCAGTACCAAGCTTATTATTTGCGTCAGAAGGGAAAGCAAACAAACACTGAAGATTAACACAACTTGGGTAAAAACAAATACCTTTTCAACCTGTTTTCTGGCAGATAATTCATTCTCGAGTTTCCCTTTATAATGATCCTCAACTTGCTTTAAGTCTGACTGTTACACGCAAGTAATATTTAAAAATGTCATGTATTATAATTTATAATTTGACTAATTCTGTCCAAACATAAAAAATAGAGCAATAGCAAACAAAATTGACCTCCAACGCTTTTATCACACCCTCTAGGTCTGTTGCCTTTTTTGACAATTCCTCGGAACTCTCTTTATATAGCTCATTAAGCTTATTAACCTGAAAAGGGACATTTCAAATTCAAAATACATAATAGAAGAGACAAATCAAAAATTGTTGCTTAATATCTTGAACAAAACATCATTGTTCATGAAGTGTCAACACAGTTTCACTTTCCACAGGAAATACGTCTGCTCCATAAAATACGAATTGCTTGAGTTACTTTTTCACTTATCTTTTAGGTCTTTTCAAACATACAAGATAATTGACAGCATCATTCCATTCCAAGAAATTTCAAGTATTCAACTGTCTCCCCTAGGTATATTTCATAGTATTTAAGGATCCCTTGTCCTCGTCATAGCTTTATACCATCTCTCGCGTCTCAATTTATTTTTCAATCAACATATACTATAGATCATTAAACATTAGGCATCCTTCAAATACAATGCCTCCAAAAAATAGACAATACTTGGATTATGAGGTGTTCATTCAATTCCACGTGACTAAACATGTAAACAACATGTTCATATAATTCCCTTTCAGACAATCTAACACTCCAAGGCTCATGCAGTCCCTCATTAATCATCCGCACAGTAAATTTGCCCCAAGACAATTTATAGATGTGGACAATATCCTTGGTATTGAAGCAAAGCACTTTAGTGATGGGTCTTTGCTCCAAACTAAGTCCAAATACACTAGAGAAGGCTAATTTGGTGGACAGCAAGCGTATTTTGTTGATATAAGAAGGAGAAATTAGTTAAGGTATTTGCAATAATAATGGGTTAGTTAGTTACTTTGTTAGTTAGAAGAGTAGCTAGATATAAATAGGATAAATAGGAGAGAACCCTCAACACCAATGGTTTCCCCTTCACAATGGGTTTCTCCTTTCACAAAGAGCCAAAGCTCAATTACAGTAACAACAAATCTCAGTTCCACCAATTCTTCTTCCCCTATTTGTATCTAACTACCTTTCAAACTAACTAACCAATTATTCTAACTATCTTATCTAATTTCCCCTTTTCCTCAATCCTAACACATTTCCTCCGCCATCATTGGAAGCTTAAAGCTGTCAAGACAGAAGGCAGACTACTTATTGTACATCATACACTTACAAAGCCGGATCCATGTTTAGCTGGGGGATTGGGGAGGGGGGTATATTACAGTGTTTGCATAAGGTATTATTCTGGGCACAATTGCTTCGCATAGTTTTCAGCTATAGTTAAATAGGACTGTTGGAATTCAGTTACAACTAAACCCTCAATATCTCTCATATAAATCAGTTGTATCCTATCAGTTCAATCAATTGTATCCTATAATACAATCACTATTTTCATTCTCAAAAAACTATCACTGTTTTCTAAATCTTATAAAGGGAGGTTGGATTTATGAATGCCTCAAATGCTACTTATTCTGTGATTGTGACTGGTGAACCAATGTGTAGGTTTCAAGGACAGGCAGAGAAGGGCAAGGAGAACAGCATTGCCGTTACTTGACTTTAGATTTAGTGGTTGCAAAGCCAACAGTTAATGGCAAAAAACATCATGACAGCTAAACCTCAAAAGCACTATACTAGAAATAATGAAACCTTCAAAATTTACTAAGTTAGATTATAATTGTGCTTGCCTTCCCCTCCTTAAGGATTATATTTGCTATGGCAAGTGATTATGGAAGGATACATTTTAGCCACGTCCTAAAAGTCTTAAATAATGTTTGTTTCCAGTTAAAATTGCCAAATGTATATTCTCACATAAAACAAGAAATGGCCGTTTCTCAACTAAGCTTTTGAATTCATTATCTCTGTTCAAACTGATACAAAAAAAAAGAAAAGAAAAAAAGAAAAGTTTGACTCCATCATTGTAATGCCAACACCTATTTATATTTAATCAAAAGTTCCTTCCTTTCCATCAATTTCTCATTTCCAATTGATTCCACTAATATGCCACAAGTGTTAAGTCAAAAGCAATGAACCTATATCCAATGCTTAAACGTATACTAAGCCATGTCAAAAAAGAGTGTATGGAATGTTTTTTGGAGGAGAGCATTGATCATGCATGTCAAAGGTCTTCATAAAACTCACAGTGGAGAGTTCAGCAGATAATTGTTCTTCATTGGCTGCTGCAGCATCTTTAGCCGAAATTAATTCCTAAAAAGGTAAAATAAAATCCATCAAAGCACGGTTCCACATAAAAGAACTAATCACATTTCGAGATAATGCTCCATGTTAAACCTCCTGCACAGATTTAAGCTTCATTTCAAGCTCCCTCACTCTATCCTTATTCCACTGTAGAGATTGAGAACATTCGTTGAATTGTCTCTCCATCTGAATGCATTGACAAAAACCCGAATATCATTAATGCACAGAGAATAAATAAATTCAAAAAGAAAAGAAGTCATTTTTTCAACTACACTATCAAACTAGCTTACATCTGTAAGCTTGGAAGATATATCAGCTTCCAAATCTGCGTTCTTTCTGCGTAGCTCAAAAACACTGTTAACTTTACCAGTCAACTCCTCGTTAAGCCAAGAATTCTGTTTCTCGATAATCTCCTTCTCCTGCTTACACACATACACATTACACAGTTATCATGAAAAAAACATTCAAGTTTTAAAACCAGGTAAAACAAGAAAAAGTCTAGTCCATCATAAGAGCAATAGATATCCATACACATTTTTTTCTGTTTTGGAAACAGTAAAACAGAGCAGCACAATCGAAAATTTCCAAGTTGTTTACCATTATATATAATAAGCCACAACTATGTTTAATTCAGAAATAAGTCATTTAAAAAAGTCAGGCGGTGAAGGAATCCAGTACCACCAGTAATCTGCTCAAGTAAAAGTAGAAAGGCAAATCAAAGGAAACATGTTACAATAAATAACAGCAAGCACGGAAGAAAAAACCTGTTCAAGGCGACTACAAGTAGCCCGGCACCGGGCTAATTCTGCCTCAACTTCACTCAATCTAGCCTCCTTATGAGCAGCATTTTCACTTAAACGGACCTTCAAAAACACCATTGAAACACACAACACATCAACACCGTTACAAGAAAACAAATCACGTAAGCAACAAAACCACCCAAGGTTTTAAATTATAGTTATATTGCCGTTTTGCCATGACCCTTAGTATTTATGCGGCTAATATGGCCACAATTGAGGTGGCAGGCACTCCAAAACCTCAACATTGCAACCGCAAATGGCGAACTACTTTTAAAAACTAGCACAAGAAACCAAAAGGCAGAGAAACTCACAATCTTATCAAGATAGCTCTTCATGGTTGCATTCTTCTCACTAAGCTCCAAATCCTTCTGCTCGTTCAACTCAATCAACTGCCTCTTTGACTTGTGCAACTCCCCCACCTCCATCCTCAACCGCTCTATCTCCCTATCTTTCTCAACCTAATAAACCCAAAAAAAAAAAAGCATCAAATCAAAGCAAGTACAACAACGACATTAATAACTTAACAAAAGCAAAACAAAGTGGAGAAATATTTCGTTTCGGAACGATCCGAACAGATTGCAATTGAATTTGGTGGTTCTTCGATTGCGCCTCGGCGAGTTCGTGGAGGCGCTGATCGAGGGAAGCTTGGAGGTCGGCGACGTGGGACTCCAACTTGGAGAACTCGGCGGCGAGGGAGAGGTATTTCTGCTCGATGAGGGAACAGTTCTGCTCGGCGTTGATGTCTGCGGCGTCGGCCTTGGCGCGGACGGTGTCGAGCTCCTGGAGGAGGCCGCGGATGAACGCGTCGGCCTTCGCGGCCACGGCGGCGCCGTCACCGGAGCACCGCGAGAACTCCTCGTCGGAGAGGAAGAGAGGCATCGCGTGTGCCCTAATCGGAGAGTTCGAAAGGGACAGTGGAAATGAGAGAAAACGAAAGAAAGAAAGACAGTAAATGGGAAAGAGAAAAGAAAGGAAAAGAGGGAAGTGATAAATTTGAAGAGGAAACGAAGAGATTGGTAAGTTCAAGAGAAAAGCGAAAATCGAACTTTATGGATTGAGCTTCAGGCCCAGTGTGAGTAGTTGTTGCATTCTGCACTGTATAGTTTAAACCTGCACCCTATAGAATTATAAATTCTTAATTTACCCTTGTAGACATAAGTTATAATTTCTGGCTATCAATGTGTTTTTGTTAGAGCATTTGGATAGTAGGTGAACGGTTGTGTTTGGTTTTGCAAGCTTTAGTTCTAGAATGTACATTTTGATGAATTTCTAAATTATCTAATCCGAAGTATTAAAAGCTAAATTTATGTATTTTGAAACCTAAAATCTTAAATGCAAAATATATATTTTAGAATGTACAATATATAATATATATATTTCTCATTTTGGATTATGTCTTTCTAAATACATATTTCTATTTCCGATTATATTCTATATATATATATTGAAATACATATTTTAGAATACATATTTTAGATTATATTTTGAAATACATATTTTGTATTTTGAATTGGACAGTTGGAATACATATTTTGTATTTCAAATTATATAATATGGAATTCAAAATTATGGATTTTTAACATTTATTTTAATTTTTTTAATATTTATACAAAAATTGATGTATTTACTAGTGGTTACTAAATATAAAGATGGAATCTCAACTCTAGAGCGAAATGTCCAATGAAGTAGTAAGTTGTTTAAAATAGATGAGTCTAACATAATAAAGTTTGTGACATCTGAAGATAAATTGGTTGGAGGAGATTGTGTTTAGTCATTTATGAGGTAATTATAATTGCATTCATTTATGTAAAAATGTGTGACATGAGATATATTTCAGTTGTAATGTATTTGTGTAAGTATTTGATACGTGAGATGACTTATTTTAGTGCATAAGGTGACCATTGCACTAGGTTTTTGTAGTTGTCACTTTGAGGATGACAAAGTAAATAGATAATAGGAAATAAGATGAATGTGTTATTAGGTTGTGAAAAGGGTGGTAAGTACAGGAAATACAAAAAAGTTTTTGGAAGTCGCCGTAAATGGTACAAGAAAATGTTATTATCCTTTAATTTGCGGGACAAACCAGCTCGCAATGGAGAAAGTTGGATGTTGAAGGTAAATATGTGAGAGTCAAATCTACCACGCTTGCTATTTGAATTAATATATCACAGAAGACCCTGTCTATCGACCTCTCATCTAGATTGCCTAAGTCATATAAAAGTAACCAAAAATCAGCACCTCCTATTATCTATACTTGTACATAAATCCAATTATCTAGAAGTAATTAAAAACTTCTATGGAAAATGATATTTTAACACTGTTTTTATATATACCTCCATTTGACACCGTGACATGACAAAAAAAAGAATATTTTAAATAGTTATGGGATCCACATAATTATGAAACTCTTTTAAAATGTATGACAGTCGCATCGAAGTGGTTTCCTATGTTGTGGAAGTAATTCCAGTAAATTATGAAGCTCTTTTAAAATGTATGACACTCACATCTAGATAATTTTCTCTGTTTTGGTATGTGGTTTGCTGAGAAAGACTTTTAAACTCATATTACAAATATGGAAAGTAGGAATCCTATGCGTTTATGTTGCTCTTGTTTTGAAAAAATATAACTCTCATTTTAAAATGTATGACAGTCGCGTCCAGGTGGTTTTTCTTGTTTTGATACGTGATTTATTGATAAGTACTCTTGAACTCGTCTAACAGATATGGAAAGTAAGAACCTCATGCGTTCATGTATCCTCTCATTTTGAATACAGTCATAATGTTATGTAAAGAAGCATGTCCTTCCATTTGTGATCCAATAAAGTTAAAGTATAAGTACTTCAAGGAAATTATGAAGCTTCCTTAAAATGTATGACACCCACGTTTAGGTAGTTTCTTCTATTTTGGTATGTGGTTTGCTAAGAAAGACTTTTGAACTCATGTAACAAATATGGAAAGTAGAAACCTCATGGTTCATGTTGCTCTCATGTTGAAAAAAAATACAACTCTAATATTGTGTAAAGAAGTATGTTTTTCCATTTGTGATCAAACAAGATTAAAGTAAAAGTACTTTCAAAAAATTATGAAGCTCTTCTAAAAGCGTCAAAGTGGTTTCTCCTGTTTTGATATGTAGTTTGTTGATAAGTACTTTTAAAACCCAAGTGAGAAACGGAAAGCATATATGAACGTAGCACACATAAGTGAATAAATATTTAAATGTTTTTTACCACATAACAATGTCAAATGGGCATAATGACATGTAAGGATGTCAATGTATCACGATCCAACTTATATTTATATGGAAAATGATAGTTTGACACTACTGTTCAGAAAAAACTTCTGCTTGAAACTGTTTTTTATTAATAAAATATTATATATTAATAAAATAATAATATATGTTATTGTTAAATGGGTGTGAAATGTGAACGGTGTTAAAATAACACCACCTTGCTTACACAAATAATAAACATCTCAATCAACCATCACTGAGAATTAAAATCCAGTCATAGAATCCCCTAGAAAATAATAACATAAATGCCAGTTTGGATAGACAAGTGTAAAGGTACAACTCTAGGCTATAAATACAACTTAGAATAAAAAAGAAATACATATTTACCATAGCTTTATTAAGGCTTTCAAAAGATAGGAAAGTTGTCTTTCCATCAATGTCTAAGCTACTTTTTGAACGATTGTCAAAACTAGAATATATTAAGCTTGACCATCGCAGAACTAACTCGAGATTTGGAGAAGCAGTGTGTAAGAATCCATAGTCTCTTTGTCATAAGAAAAGGATATCTGAGCTTATTAAGGTTACTATGAACAAATAAGCACAACAATAAACTAGATAAAAGAATACTACAAAAGAAATTCAAAACATACTTGACGTTACAAAAATCAACTCTCATTAGGAAAGTGTAATTTAAATCACTAACTATAATTAATTTGATCTAAGAATTTGCCACGAGAACTCTTTCATGGTCTAGATCACCATATATATATACTCCTAGTTAATTTTCACACTCTCAATTTACAAGAAAAAGTTAATAAAACCAGTCATATATTGAATGAAAATGAGTCGGATCATAGAAATGGGCCATGATCATTGATAAAACAATAATTGCAACACTATGAAAAATATGAAAGAAGAGGCACAAAGAGTTTCATATCACATTCAAGGAGTAAAATAGATCCCTTCGGTAATGAAATGAATATTATGAATCAATTTAACTGAGATCAATGACTCATTGAGTTAATATACACAAGTTGAGAATATAAAAAAAATAACAGCAAAAGATAATAAAAACTACTTCTAACAGACTAACAGTTTAAACTGAATAACAACTAGATGGAATAATTAATTTAGTTATGTCAACATAATAACTAATTCAGTTATACCAATGGAAAAACTAATTCAATTATACCAATAGACTTGTAAAACTAATTTTGTTAATACTCTCCCTCAAGCTGAACTATAGATATTTTTGAGGTTCAGCTTGGATAGTGATATAGAAAATGGTCCAGGTTGTAGTGCATTGCTTAAAATATAAGTTGTTTGATGATGGGTTGAGATGAGGAGTAGATGTAGAAGCTTGGCAAGAACTTTTTCCCGAACTATATGATAATCCATCTCAATGTGTCTAGTTCTCTCGTGGAAAGTCAGATTGTTTGCAATGTGAATTGCTGACCAATTATCACAAAAAAGAGTAATTGGTTGAGTCAATGGTATGTGCATATCGATGAACGAGTAACTTAGCCATTGGGCTTCACACGTTGCAGTTGTCAATGACCTGTATTTTGCTTCTGAAGAGTTTCTTGCCACAATGTGTTACTTTTTAGATTTCCCTGAAATCAATGCTTTACCATAGAAGAAGCAGTACCTAGTTGTTAACCGTCTTGTGTCTAAGAAAGAACCCCAATCAGCATCAGCAAAGGCAGTAAGTTTATGATTTGATGTGCTAGGAAAACATAAGCCAAGTGTTGAAGAAGACTTGACATCTTTGAGGACTCGAAGGGCTGCATTATGATGTTCAATCACAGGTTTATCTAGAAATTGGCTCAACAAACCAACAGAGTAGGATATATCTGGAGTAGTGTTAGTTAAATACACCAATCTTCCAATCAGTCTTCGATAGGCAGTTAGCCCTAGAAACAAATCACTTCCTTGCTTTTGTAATTTGATGTTTGGATCCAATAGACAAGAAATTGGTTTTGCATCAAGCAATCCTGTGTCTTTATGAAGTTTCAAGGCATATTTCCTTTGAAATAAGAGTATTGGGTTGTGTATGTTTAAACGAGTCTGATATAGGATATTGAGCCTGGGATGATTGGGTTGTGTAATCTGCAATGGCTGAGTTGCAATAGTAATCCTACAAGTAAGAAGGCTTTCGCCTATGTCTAATTGATCTTCTACTTTCCAACTGATCACTAGCAGATGAAATAATGTCATGAGATGTATTTGTATTTGGTAATACAATTTGATCATGAATTGTATTTGCATGCTAGAATTCTATCTCGGAAATAGATGCAGGGATGTTTTGTGCATGTTGTGTGTGTGAGGCAGTGGATGACATAGGAACTGGTTCCATAATGCTTAAAATTTTGTGTGATCAACAATATAAGGAGCAAATAGAGTAGTCCCAGATTGACTGACAAGAGACACCCAACGAGTTGGGGTGCTGGGTCGAGCACGATAGTAGTGAAGGAATGACTGAGGAGATGGGATAAGATCAAACATCTCACAAAGAAGCCGGAAAGACTGAAGATACCTCCAAGAATTAGGATGCAGTTGGGTGGGAGCGACATTCAAAATAGGCAACACCCCTATGGTAAACTCGTCGAGAGGGAGACGAACGTGAACATCAGTGAAAAAGGATGAATACATGAAGAAAAAGTCAAACTCACTATCCTCTCGACCAAAGCAAACACGGTCATTAACCGAGCACTTCTCCGTTGACACAAATCCCCTCTCAACCTCAGGAACAACCATGGGGACGCTTGCCACACAATACTCTAAAGACGTAAACCAACGATACTTAGAGGACTGCGTTAAAACCTGATCACTTACCCAATAATACCCGACTCTAAGAGGTGGATCACCCAACGAGGAGTCACCCGAAGACTCCTCGACCGCGTTAGGATCATCAGTCCTCACCACCAAAACACCAGAAGGTGTAGAATCCTTGTAAGGGCTGACCACCTCCTTGAGCATACTAAAAGAAGGCTTGGAAATAGAAGAAGACCGACAAGTAGAAGAAGATTGAGAAGTGGAAGAAGACCGAGAAGTAGAGCACGAAGACAAGGAAGACATGATTACCTTAAGCCCGAAGAGAACACAACACACTCAAGCTCCTAGCAAAAATAAGGATGTTGGACCTCAGAGGAAGAAAGCGATGAGATATGCAAAATGAACCTATAACCTTAATTTGTAGAAACTCCCAAGGCCACAGCCAACGACTCTCCACTTCTCAACCATCCTATTTCGTGGATCCCAAGAGCAGAGACACATCAATCCCATCAAAGAAGGACCAAGGCCCAAACTTAACCTGATCTTTGAGTAGGGGAGGTACTGTGTCAACCTAAAAATAGAGGGAAATCCCCAAAATCAGCACCACTGGGACACCACAAAGCCTGGTCGACAACCTTCATTGAGGCACAATACAACCATTGGAGTGCATCGTCAAAGACTCCCACTTCTCAAAACTTTTGATAGTCTGAAGACTACAAGAGTCTGGGAGACTACAAGAGTCTGGGAGACTAGTGTACTACACGACCACTAGAGCAAGGATGGTCGACAACTCCCACAATAGTCTGGGAAGCTAGTACACTATAACGACCACCAGAGCGAGTGTGGCCGACAACTCTCACTTCTTGAAACTCTTGATAGTCTGAAGACTACAAGAGTCCAGGAGACTAGTGTACTATATGGATACCTGGAGGTGTGGTCGACAACTCCCACAACAATTTGGTAAGTTAGAAAGTACTACTCAGCCACCAGGAGGTGTGGTTGACAACTCCTACTTCTCAAAACTCTTGACAGTCTGAATACTACAAGAGTATGGGAAACCAGTGTACTATACAGCCATCGAAGCAAGTGTGGCCGACAACTCCCACAATAGTTTGGGAAGCTAGTGCACTATACGGCCACCAGAGCAAGGATGATCGACAACTCTCACTTCTCGAGTCTCTTGATAGTCTGAAGACTACAAGAGTCTGGGAGACTAGTGTACTATACGGCCACCAGGAGGTGTGGTCGATAACTCTCAAAATAGTTTGGGAAACTAGTGCACTATAACGGCCACCAAAGTTAGTGTGGCCGAAAACTCTCACTTCTCGAAACTCTTGATAGTCCGAAGTCTACAAGAGTCTGGGAGACTAGTGTACTATACGACCACCAGAGCAAGGATAACCGACAACTCTCACACTAGTTTGGGAGACTAGTGTACTATACGTTCAGTAGAGCAAGTGTGGTTGACAACTCTCACAATAGTCTGGGAAGCTGGTGCACTATACAACCACCAGAGCAAGTGTGGCCGACAACGTCCACTTGGCCTTCAGAATAATAAGTTCCCAACCAAACCAAAGAGATGCTTACTACAAAATACATATAGGCCGACAAGTATAGGACGACAAGTGCCCAGTGAGCCCCTGATAGAATAGTTTCCCATCTTCCTTACATTGGGAACAAGCATATGCCTTATGACACAGGAACAAATCCCAATAAATGTCATACTCCCTACTGAAGAGAGGGAGGGTGAGTAAGCTATCCCATCTTTCTTACATTGGAAACAAGCATCTGCCTTCTGACACAGGAACAAATTCCAATAAACGGTGCACCCCCTCCTGAAGAGAGGGAGGGTGAGTAAGCTACCCCATCTCCCTTACATTGGAAACAAACATCTTCCTTCTGACATAGGAACAAATCTCAATAAAAAGTGCATTCCCTACTAAAGAGAGGGAGGTAGAGTAAGTTGCACGTCTACTATGACATGGTGTGCTGAAGATAAGCAATCTCAGTAATAGGGGAGACTACACGTCTTCCACTGACCCAACATGCAAAAGAAGGACATATCCTCTGACACAAAAATTGCACACCTTCCTCTACTTAAGAAGCAATGATTACACATATTGGTATAAATAGTGAACAGGAAAAGGAAGGAGTGGACGATTTTTCCTTAACTTTAGAGACTAGAGACCAGAAACCAGAATTTCACCAAAGACCATTGTAATTGACTCGTTGTAGCTTTGTTCTCAGCCTCTAGGTTCTATAAGAACATTTATTGTTCTTGCCCTCAAGCTCTGTAAGAACATAAACTATGTTCAATATGGAACATAAACTATGTTCAATATGGAAATTTATAACGAACTTAGTTGGTCTAAACTAAGTTAAACAAAAAAAGTATGTCAAAAAATTAATAATTACGCAAGCCTATAGTTATTCATCATTTACATTCTAAATGACCGATCCTACCTTATGCCGTTACTTGATTAATTAACAAAAAATAACATGTCTCGTATTGACGAATGGACAAAAAAATACTATATGTTCGATTTCAACCAATACACAAAAATTCATAAATTATATAATGCATACAATATATAATGCATACTATATACCTAATTTCAAACTTAAGATGAGCTATGCAAGACGTCTAACTTTAACTTATAAATAACACGAGAACTTAAGATAATAAAAGGGTGGTATTAAAAGAAAACCATATGAATGAAATCAAAATACATATAAAAAAATTTGATACTCTATTAGAACTTTAACCGAATGATTATGAATGCGAGAAAAGCTTCTCAAAGACGCTTGCCTTCCTTAACCTTATAGATTGTGTCCGCTTATAAATAGAAGAAGAGTTAGATTACTACTCAGATTTGGACTTACCACTAGAACTAGATTTTTGGATGATGCTTACATGTTTTTTTTTTTTTATTAAATGTTAATCACTTTTTCAAAAAATTGAGAATTGGTCTTTTTTGTTTCTTTTCTCTAGAGTTACAAGATTGTTGTAGAGAAATGAGATTTTTCCAATAATTAAATTCATCCTGGGAGATTTTTCCAAATTATAACTTAAAAGGTTCGTTACAATTCTAAAAACATATGAATGCTTTGAGTTAAAGTCAAAACATACTTTTAACAAGAACAATTTCAAATTTAGTAGAATTTAATTTTTACGGAGTTATATATAAGGATTTTTCATATCTTTTATTTTTATTAAAGAAATTCGTCTAAACATTATTTATTAAGATACCATTGAGTAATTTCTATTTTTAAATAATTAATTTTTGAAATTAAGTGAAATTCACCAGAATGAAATTAAAATACTTTTATTAAATTTTATAATTTTTTTAAAACTAATATTTTACTTTTAAAAATTATTGATTAGCTTTTAAAAGCAAATTTTATTTTTATTGGTATTCATCTCCCCATTAATATCATTAATAATATTATTATTATTATTATTATTATTATTATTATTATTATTATTATTATTATTATTATTATTATTATTATAGGTATTATTACTAGTTAAATTTTTATTTTTATTTTGTCATTATTATTGTCTTCAATGAAACTTCTAACATCATACGTGTTCCTGCAAGAGACTGGCAGGCTCCAACAACAACAATATCTTTTGTAATTGCTCCTCGGTCGCTCCTTTGTACGCTGCTTGACACTGCTCCGATTGCTCCACTATCCACCGTCCCGAATGGAGGATCCTACAGGTACTTTGACGCTCAAGTCAGTCTAAGGTTAGAGTGTGCAGGGGATATAGGTCAGAGTTTAGAAATACCTTATTAATGGTGAATGAACTCATATTTATAGGCATTATAATGGGCCTGGAGTGTTCAGGTCCATTGGGCTTGGGCCTAGAGTAAGACCTAGTCTGTTATGATTTCCTATGATTTTGTTAATATTCATTGTACTCACCTTGTACCTACCTTTTGTGTATCTCGCAAATGGGGTTGCCACGTGTCAGGTGGTTAGTTTGCCTTGCTCGTTCCTGCGAAACAGTACAAGTCATGTCATCTCGGGGTACTGACCGATATGTTACCGGTCAGTCCGGGATGCTCATCTCGGTCGGTAAGGTATAGACTTCGTAAAGGGTATAGGTCGTGCAAATATAATTGGTTTGTGTGCTTGCTCGATCGTATAGTACATAGGCCTCCCAAGTCCTTTAGGGCACGGAGTGGCCGAAAAGGATTTAGTAATGCGACCTACATGGTCGTCCGTAATTGAGTGTTGAGGTTGGGCGCCTTTGGCCAACCGTTGAAAGGCTCGTTGACGCAGATTCCCACACATTTTCTCAGTTTGCGTGTTCCTTGTTTCTTGTGCGGGATGTGACAGGTCAACTGATCTGGGATGTTAAGGGCTTCTTGATTATGCGGTTGATAAGCGGTAGAGTCACCTCTAGGCTTTGGCTATAAATAGCCTTCGACCCCGCTGCATTTCACGTCGTTTTCACATACTTAGCCGATAAGCTTCGCCAAGTCTACGACCATCCACTTCTTCTCTCAAGGTAATCATGACTTCTTATTCTATGCATTCTTATTCTACTTCTCAGTCTTTTGGTGGGCGAGACGCCTCCATCGGCCATAGAGATATGGCCGAGCAGGAGATTGGTCCTACTGGGGGACTTCAAGTAGTTCTAGTATTAGTGGCTCGACTTCAATTGGTTTAATATCTCGTAATGATGCTATTGGAGACAAGTGGAATCTACTCTCCATATAATCTTTAAAAGATATAAATATTTTAGTGGGAAGGTTCAAATAATTTATATATTATATGTTTAACTGTCACTTACATTGAGAAAAAAATGTTACTAAATCTGCCAAGCAATTGAAATTTTATCTTTAAAATAAGAAATGTTTTCAATAGGACAATTTTATTATAAGCTGTTAGTGAAGAATATAAAAAAAAACAACAATTATAAGGGTCCAAACAATTCCCACTATTAATCATTTTAGTTGCTTATTTACTCTGATCCACTTATATTTTTAATTCCTTTATATATAAGCATACAATCAAACCATCCAAAGACTTACTTACTCAGAACAAGTCGTATACAGAAAGGCTTATTTTGGTGAAAAATTTTATGGTATCTTGTAAGTTCATATTTTTTTAACCGTGTTATAATATGAAATATCCAAAATCTTATTGTTGACTATTATTTTCATGAAACTTAGGTTATATTGATTTTTGGAGGTTGTTTTCTCTTTTAATGAGTTTCTAAAAAGAAATGTAACTTATATAAAGATGTTTAATAACTATAAAAAAAATCTTAGGATCTACTAATTATCAATAAAAAATTCAATAAAATTATTCAGAATTTTGAACAAAAATAAAGAAACATTATATTTAAAATTGGTGAAATATAAAAATTTTAAAAATTAGATAATATTAATTAAGTCAATACTTTAAACTAGATAGAGAAAAATATCATATTACTAAAATTTATACTTAAAAGTTAAAATAGTGGATAGTGAATTTTTTCCTACCGTATTTGAGATTATTTTAATAATTGAATATTTACTCTATTTTTTTTATTTTTTAAAATAAATTAAGGTTTAATTTTATTCTTAACAAGTCACAATTGTTGTATTAGTGACTCTTCATAGTTTATTGTGTGTTACAGTTAAAATTTGCTATTATATAACTCACCTTGCTTCCCCACAGTGGTTTATATATGTGCCTTTTAGTTTATACTTAAAATCAATGAAATTGCAAATACCCTCTTTTTTTTAAGGACAAGAAAGTGGCCTTTCACTTCCACTTACTGATTTTTATTATATTACAAATTTGGCTATTAAGTTTTCATGTGACTAGTGGCCACTTTGATTGTAAAATATTTATGTTAAAACCAAGGATTCGTTTAGCATGTTATATGGCCGAATATAGAATATAAGATTAGTTTACTTTATATCTTTAGGCAAGATATAAAGTTTTAAAAACCAGACTAGTAATTAATTCAGTTGAAAGTTTGTTGATTTGGTACACATTTAAAAAATAAAAGTATATTAAAACTACTATTTATAAAATAATCTAAAAAATAAATTTTTATATGATAAAGTACTAATTTATAAAATAATAAATAAAGTTAAAGATAATGTGATTTTATAGTATAAATTTAAAAACATTTAGCGAAATAATTACTATTGAAATTAAATTTTTAATAACAACATAAATACATAATCAAAAGCATAACTTTATAAATAAATTTAAAAGATGATATATATACATAATGAAAAATAAAAAAGAAATTAAAGTTCATATCAGATTAATGGAGTTAGTGTTTTGACCTGACTAGATGAAGTCGGATTAGCACAAGTTAAATGTTTCAAATATTAATTCGGTTTGGTCTACCAATCAGTTTTGATTTTGGTCTTTCAAAAATATTGGTAATAAAATTTTAGTTCCTCAACAATTTTTTTTGTGTGTTTTTTTTTTGTCTTTACAAAATATTTAAAAATTTGATTTTGGGTAGTAATTTCTTTAAAATATTTTAAATGAGTGATTTACATGGTAAAAGGTGTAATAAACATTTTGGATAAAATATGTTTTCTGTATCTCAAACTTCTTTTGTCTTTTTTATCCTATAAAACTATAATGTTTTAAATTTGATTAGATGATAATAAACCTTCCTCTTAAGTTCCAACTTGAAAATTATATTATATTAGTTATTGCTTTAGTACTCTATATCATTATAATTAGTTAATAAAACACTTTTATATTTTATTATCAATATTTTAGAGAGATCAAAACTATATTTTTAGTTATAAGTGTAAAGTATGTATAAGTAAATGTTTTCAGTTTAAAAGGTGATGCAACATAAATCAAATTAAGAGGAGAAATGAGACGCATACATAATAAATTTTGATTTATGTTAGGAAGGTATACAATGAAAGTAATTTATCCTTTTGTAGATACTGGGAAAAAGAAAAAATCAAAATCCTTTGTGGACAGTGAGAAAAAGAAAAAACCAAAACAAGAAAGAAACTCACACATAATTTGTGTCCACTTGAAGTGTAAAAAAACGTATTATGACAAATTTAATGTTGCCAGTGATATTAATTATCCACCAATATTGTGGGTGATAATAATTATTTCATAGTGAAGATTAAATAAGATAATTTATAATTAAATTAAATTATAATATTTAGATCTAATAATTAATATTAAAGTAAAGATTAAAAATAATTAAGTCGATTGAGTTATATGTAAGTTATATAAGATAAATATAAGATGACAATAACTAATGTGACAACTTAAAAAGAAAAAATCTCACATTATATAATATTGTTTAAATTTAATGAATTATATAAATTACTGAAGATAAATATGAGATGGTAATAACTAATGTCACAGGTTAAAAAAGAATCTCATATTAAATAATATTGATTAAACTCCGGTCTTTAATTGAGTCAAATAACTACACGTGATTTATATAATTAACTTTATCCAATGAGAAACGAAGTTAGTGTAAAAGCAAAATGATAATAAAAATATCATAATTTTGTATTTTATTATAGTAAAAAATCAATAAAATTATATATGGCATAACAGGTATTTTTGGACATGCTTATTTATAAATGTTTTTGGATTTGTTCTAGTATAACTTTCTTAAATTCTTGTTTTTAATTTAATTATAAACTAATTTTATAGTTTATAAAGAAACCCATCTCATTTCTTCTTTTCTTTTACCTTATATAATTGTTCATTGAAAAATTCATCCACATATATCTAATAATTTGTAACTAAATCACTGTAAGATAATTCTTTAGGAAGCTTTATTAACTCCTATTAAATTAGTTTGTTATAGCATGTACCAAAAAATTGGCTTCATACACTCCTTTTCTTTGAATTTGTTGTACTTTAATTCTCACAATTTAATAAACGTAAAACCGAAATCGAAGAATCTTGCCGCTCGGTGCCGTCCACACAACTAGACAAGAACAAGACACTAGTGAATACAATTAAAAAGTCACCGTAGAATGTAACTCACAATATTGCACGAATCAAAATGTGTTCTTTCATTTAACTGTAAAAATAACTCTTCACTCAAAGAAAAAACTACAAAACTCTCCAAGTACAACTCAAAAACTATAAATAGAAGCACTTCAAGGTACTCTTCTCCATCATCCATTAACAATCCATTTCCCACTTTCTTGGTCTATCAATCCTTTTCCTCTTTCAAGTTCACAAACATGCACCCTTTTGCGATCACATTAATACTAATCTTCTCATTTTGTAGTGTGTTATTGGTAGATGCTAGCAAAACCCTAATGGGGTTTAGCATTGATCTCATCCCACGCCACTCTCCCATGTCCCCTTTGTACAACTCCCAAATGACCCAAACCGAGCTAGTGAAAAGTGCTGCCTTGCGATCCATTGCTCGAGCCAAACTTTTTGACTTCATAGGTCAAAATGAATTATCATCACCTTTACCATCACCACCATCATCATATTCACCACCATCACCATCATCATATTCACCACCACCATCATCATCATATGCACCACCATCATCATCATCATCATCGGCTGAAAGTGTGATAACTCATGTTCCTGACCATGGGGAATACCTCATGAGATTCTCCTTAGGCACCCCACAAGTTGAAAGGCTTGCAATTTTTGACACGGGTAGTGATCTCTCTTGGGTGCAATGCTCCCCTTGTAAAACATGTTCCCCCCAAGATGCCCCTTTGTATGATCCAACTCAATCTTCCACGTACGTGGATGTTGCATGTGATTCAGAGGCATGCACAATAATCCCCCAAAACCAAAGTGATTGTGGGAATTCTAGGCAATGCATTTACCTTAAACAATATGGTGGTCAGCGTTCATTCACCATTGGGAAAATGGGCTCTGACACCTTTAGTTTTGGGCCAACGGGTATGAGCCAAGGTGCAACCTTTCCCCAATCCCTTTTTGGATGTGTCTTTTATAGCAATTTATCCTTTCATATGAGCAGCAAGGCCAATGGCATTGTGGGCCTTGGCCCTGGCCCATTGTCACTTGCCTCACAGCTTGGTGACCGAATTGGCCACAAATTTTCCTATTGCCTGGTTCCTTTTAGTTCAACCTCCACTGGTAAATTGAAATTTGGGAACCATCCAAGGCCAGCACCAACAAATGGGGTTGTGTCCACTCCCCTCATAATCAACCCTTATATGCCCTCATATTATTTCCTCAACCTAGAGGGTATATCAATTGGTCAAAAAAAGGTGTTGACTGGTCAAACTGGTGGCAACATAATCATCGATTCCGTGCCAATACTCACACATCTTGAACAAAGAATTTATGCCGATTTCATGAGTTCAGTTAAGGAAGTTTTCAATGTGCAGGCTGCAGAAGATGCTCCAACCCCATTTAAGTTTTGTGTTAGAAACCCTTCAAACATGAATTTCCCTCAATTTGTGTTCCATTTCACTGGGGCTGATATTACTCTAGACCCTAGCAACATGTTCATTGCCTTGGACAACAACTTGATTTGCATGACAGTGGTACCCTCCACTGGAATTTCCATCTTTGGAAATTGGGCACAGGTTGATTTTGAAGTGGAGTATGACCTTGGGGAGAAAAAGGTTTCTTTTGCTCCTACCAATTGCAGCAGCTATTAATTAGCCTACTTAATCTAGATTTCATTTCGATAAGAGAAAGGTTACGTGCTCTTTGTTTTATAGTCTTTTACTTGAGTAGTTATGAACTCAGCCCTTTGAGATGTAGGGTAATATGTGATGCTTCTACTTATGTCTACTAGTCTCAATTGAATTTTGTGTTAAGTTTGGAAATGTTTTTATTTATCAGCTCCTTTGAATCAACTAGTTCTACACATTGAAATGATAGGTTAATGATTAATATAGGACTTATTGTGTAAGAGTTAATTTTTAGAATGCAACAAACTAAGCTAATATTCGGTTAATTTTGGAGAGAATATCCTCTCCAATTTTTTCTCAATAACAAATCTTCATAAATTTTGAACATGATTATTTTTATACTTATGGAAGAAGAAAAATGTTAAGAAATGAAAATCAATTCTCTCTCTAACTTTACACACAAATTCAGAAACTGTTGGGATCAATGAAACAGAGATAACATGTAAACACTTTTTCTTTTTCTTTTTCTGTTGGCTATGTATTAATTAAAAATATGTAAACACCTCTTTTTTTTTATTTTAATTTTTCATGTTGGCTAATTCATTAAAAATATGTATTTCAATTAAAATTTAAAAGTCCAAAATAACTGCTAATCCTACTTCTTGGTCTTTAATACTTTTGTTTGACATTTTTTAATGTTAATTCCACTTCTTGTATTTCAATTGGTATTATTAGTTATTATAAAAATAATAATTAATATCGTTAATGACCTTTAACTCGTTTTTTTTAACAGCACATTTAACTTATATAATGTAAATATTTTTCTTCTACCATGGATTATCTCATATTCAAAGTATTTTTCCAGATTCTAAATCACATAAAAGACTAATAAGCATTGCAATTGCTTCATATCTCTGACAAAAAGCTCATAAAAAGGCGTTTACTATTTTTCTTATATTTTCATTTCCCTCTGCATTCCAATACCCAAGTCTAAATTACAAATATATAGCTAAATTTAAATATTAACTAACATAAAATTAAATATAATTTTCAAAATTATTATTATAAAAATAAATAAATTCATTCGTATGCTCTCATTAAATTGATAGAAAAAAATAAATGAAATGAGGAAAAAGTATTGTTCAACGTTTGGATGTTACATTTCCTGGCCATTGGAAGAGTAACAACAATCACTTTACTGTCGAAATAAGAGATTTGATGGTTCAATCAGGCTGCACAATCAGAATAAGTTCAACTTAATAATTGAACCAGGGTCATTCACAACAATTCTTTTATATATTTGATTTCAAATTTAGGTTTCTCTTCCGAATTTTGTCTCCAATAATTGCAAAAAATTGAAAAGTTCAACTCAATAATTTCACAAGAAGAACAAAAGGACCCAATGAAAGTTTTAGTTGAACATCAAGCAAATATCCTGAAAACCGTCCTTGGATATATTTCATGGCAAGCATTTCTGGTAGGAATTAGGATAATGGACACGAGATTGAACCACTTAATATCACGAGCCAAAGCAATTTTCTCAAAGTCAAACATTGAAAGGAATCAGGATAGTGGACTCGAGATGGAACCACATAATATCACGAGCCATAGCAATTTGCTCAAAGTCAAACATTGAAGTGTATACAAAATTCTAGTTAGTTATAGTGTATACATTATTCTAGCTGAATCTGACCAGACTTCTTCAATTGATATTGGCTAGCTCACTCTAATGACTTTAACGTGATCACTCATGACTTGATCATGAAAAATTCAAAAAATCTTAATAAGAAAATCCCACCTATTTTCTTACGTCCAAATAATATAGGAGTTTGTTTTAATCAAGAGTTTAAAAGATTCTTTAAAGTTACAACATTTAGTATTTGAGTTTTACATGGGAGATCCTATTTAGTTTTGTTATATTTTTTAAATTAGAAGTTTATCTTCCATTATTTTCCTCTATCATTTAGTGTCTTCATTCTATTGATTATTATGTTAATTAGGTTATTCTTAGAAGGAGTAGTTTCATTAAGGTTGTGTTAATAATTTAAAATCATTTTAGAGGTTTTGTTAATAATTCAAAATCATTTCAATTGGGCCGTTAGAACCTATGGATTTGGAGTTACTACGTCACTTTAGCTAGGTCGAGTGCGAACGATGTTGGCCTGACATTTTTGTGTATTTAAAAAGGTCTCTATTAGAGTCAAATACTTTAGAGATTACGCTTCACTCTATCTGAGAGTCAGAAAAATGTAGCATTGGGATGACAACTAGGGTTTGTAGGGTTCCAATTTCTCCTCATTTTATATCTATCTTCCTCCATTGTTCATTCTTCTCATCTTGACTAGGGTTTGATGTAATCAATTGAATTCTCATGTAATCAATATTGGGTTTATATATATTTCTTTCTTTCAATGTTAGTATTTTGTTTATGCACTCAATGTCTGTCGTGTTGATTCATGACTTGATCGTTGATTATTAGGATATTAGGAAATTTCATTTGAAATCTAGAACTGAATCAAAATATCAAATGAAAGCTTGTGACTAGGAGTAAAACATGATTTATTTTTTGTCTTAAAACCCTTGTGACGATTGCAAGTTTTATTTATATAATTGATAAAGAAATTAACGATTAATAGATAAGCTTGGGCTGACATTCACCCAAGGAATTAAAATTTTGATATTATTATGGGTTGACATTGACATTTGTTTGGAAATAAGGTAAGTGATTTTATGCATGAGAGCAAGGTTTGATGAACTTTAATCCTAATAATTGCATTCCATATCCTATCCATTTTTTTTCACATTCCAAGTGCTCGTAAAAATACAAAAAATATTTTAATTGTTTTTGCATAATATTATTTTATTATTTATCAATTCAAATATTGAGAATAATTTTTAGTCTAAATTTGTTATCAATTGAAAATATTGTTGTGTATTGCACAAGTCTATATTGGATTGAGCGCTTACCACTAGGCCAAAAACTATAGTCAATAGTCAGTGTAAAACTCTTTTTATGTAAGAACGCAGTAGCCCAAGTGCCACGATTCGATTGTGACTTGGCCTACCTAACCTCTGTCACGAGACAATTGATGTCACCCACAACAATCTCTCTTCAGCAATTGTCCCACTGAGAATCAAACTCGTGACCTTAACTTTGCCAATTGTTGGATCGAGCACTTACCATTAGGTCAAAAGTTATAGCCAATAGTCAATGCATAACTCTTTTTACTTAAGAGTGTAGTAGCCTAAGCGTTACAATTCGATTGTACTTGACCTACCTAGCCTCCTCCACGGGATAATTGATGTCACCCGTAATAGTGTATTGGGAGAGAACGATATGTTTATTACTTGCTACATGTGTGACTCGTGTATTTGCCATCATAGCAAAAAAAATGATAACAATTCAGTTTTTCTATCAAAGACTTTTTCCTTGTTTTGACCATTGGGACATTCATTTTTGATATGTCATCATTTACCACAATCAAAACAAGTAAAATTTGAAGAATTAGATTCAGGTTTCCTGAAACCATACCACTTATGTGTAAGATTTATGTCTTTAGTTCTTTTCTTCAAACAATTTCCAAACTTTCTGGTTAGCAGATTTAAAGTCTCAGAACCATTGTACCCATGTGATTCTTCCTCACTTATTTCCTTCTTCTGAACAACAGATTTAAGTGTTAAGAATATCAAAGACATTTGATGAAGTCAAGCAATTGGACAAAGGCAAAGCAAAACATGGAAGTTGAACATGAAGACTTAGGGCTTGTCTCAATAGGTGTGAGTGAGTGTGATTGACGGTGAAGGTAAATCTATGCAAATCTTAGAAGAAACTACTTGGCACAATTTAAAACATACTTGAAATCAAGTAACAAAACTAAACAAAAGCTTTTGAGAACAATTATTTTTGAAAATTCATTTTTCAGCAAAAAATAAACCGATTCCATTTTGAAGAAATCAACTTATTCGCATTCTGCGCATAACTAAGTTAACTCTTTTTCTTAAAAACAATTTAGGTATTTAATTTTTTAAATATCTGGGCTTTTTAGAGCGATTGACGAACGAAATAAAGAAGAGAATTACGAACAAGATTGACAAGAATTATGTGAGAAATAAAATTTCTTGGTTTTTCAAAGTTTATTGGAGAATCAAAAAGTCTTGAATTTGGATTGTGCCATTGGTGTTTTTTAAGGACTTACGCTGGATCTCCTTGAATAAAAATCAGGGGGTTTCTATAACTCAATTCTTGAACCTGTTTTATTCAAGTATTGCGATTTTGGTTTGTATAATTGTAATCCTTGATTCAATTGTGTATTGGTGATGCTATAGGGTTTAACATTGTTGTATTCTAAATATTTTGGGCTGCAGGGTGTTAGTTCAGTTATTCAAAGGTGATTTGTGATCTTGCAGGGGTAAGAAGTGTTCTTGATGGTAATTGTGTACAATTGAGTGTTGTTAGCGGAAATTTTCTTGCTAGGGTGTCGCAACCGGATCACGAAGGGGCGATCAAAAAGTTATTTTTAAAAAATAATTAAATAGAGATTGGAGTCGCCACCATAGTTTATTATTGAAAACCATAGAAAAACCAAAAATAAAAATATCTACGAACCATATTCAAAGATTAGGGAGTCGGTTACGTGTGGGGAAGGTATTAGCACCCCACAACGCCCGTCCTAAGATGGTATCCTTAATCAAATGAATAAAAATAAGTGTGGTTTTAAAAAATATCATTTTTCCCAAATAATAATAATAATAATAATGAGACTAAAGACAAAACAAACAAATATATAAAAAATAAAACAAACAAGAAAACATGCTTATAAAAATCATAACAATAAATAATAATTAGGCGGATAAAAATAGCAAACAAAAATAAAACAAAAAAGCATATAAATATTTTATTTATTTGGGCCCGACAAGGCTTGACCTTGGTCCTACGTATATCTATACATGATAAAAAATCAGGGTACACGTAGTTCTATTTTGAAAACTTGTTGGATGACGTTTGATATATTTTTTTTAGCTTATGAATATTTTCTTTTATTTTTGGCGATTTTATTTTATATGGTTTTTTAATCATTTTTTATTTTATTATTTTTTCTTGATAATTATTTATTTAAAGGAAACTCGGGACAAGACAATTTTTTTATATTTAAAAATGTTTATTAAAAAAACTATTTTTATTTTAATTTGAGAAAGGAACTGATTTTTATTATCTTAAAGAAATTATTTTTATACTTAAAAAAACACATCTTTTTTTAATTTTTATTCATTATTTTCGAAGAAAAAGAATAACTATTTTTCATATAAAAAAACTTTTTCTTTTATTTTATTTTTAAATTGTCTTTATATTTTATTTTCGAAAAAACGTGTTTCTATTACTTTATTTTCGTAAAAAAATATTTTTATATATATTATCGAAAAGACATGTTTTTACATTTATCTCATTTTTATTATTTTTGAAGATGTTTTATCTTTATTATTTTTGGACTGTTTTGAAACTTTTCCCCTTTTTTTGTTTTAAAAATTTATATTTTTGATATTTTTTCAAGAACTATTAATTTATTAAATTTTAGAAAGCATTTAGTTCATTCTTCAAAAATTGGAAAATGTTTTATAATTTATTATTATTATTATTTATTTTTTAAAATCAAAGAGACAAGGGATGAACTTCAAGATATCATAAGATCCTCCAAAAGCACGTTCCCTTCTTCTCTGAACTCTTAATTCAGGACCATTTTTAGTATCTCCAGTATTCCTCAGTGTTTTTTTTTTTCGCGTGTCTTTTTTGTGTGTCTTTTTCGCGTGGGTACCCACTTGCTTACTATGCATATTTATACTAATTATAGTCAGCCCACTCTTAATTCAAATTTTAAATCCCTTAATTTCTAATTATTTCTACTTAATTATAATTTGTGAACTGCCCTTTTGATTCAAATTCAAATCTATTAATTCTTAATTATCCCCACTTATGACACCAACTGACTGTTAGATTCCAAGGACGAACCCAGACTGAAAAATGGGCAGAATTGTACCATTATAGCTATTATGGCATCATAACCTCCTATACATATAATCAAATTCGAAAATAAATGAATATGAGAAATAAATGGGGAATATTGGAGGTAATGTGGCTCAAACATTTTATTATTATTATTTTTTAATTCGTTTTTTCTTTATTGTTTTTTTTTTCATTTTTACATTTATTGAAATCAACCTAAATAACACAACAATAAAAATAAACAATTAAACCTTTTTTTATTTATTTTATTTTAATATTATTATTATTTTGAAATATATATTTATTATCATTATTTTTTCTACTTTTCGAAAAATAAACAAATTATCTAATTATTATTTTAGAGCATTAACCAAATGGAGCCTGTAAAATAAAAAGGATGAACATAAAAATTCAAAAAGAAAATGCATCAATTATTAGACAATCAGTATTTAATTGAAAATCATCAGCATTTAATCACTATTAAGTATAAAATCGTTTGCAATTAATTAGAGATCAACTATTCAAATTTCTAGCCTTTCTAACAAATTTTTTAAATTTATTTTCAATTAATTTTCATATCATTAATGGGCATAAGAAAAGGCAAGCAAAAAGAGAGGATGTGACATGACAACACTTTAATGACAATTTTATTTTTTTTAACAAATTTTTAATAGACTAATTTTGTTTACTTTTTTTCCTTTTTTACTAATTTTATTTTAACTTTATTCATAAAATAGAATAAAACCAAAACTATTTTTTTATTTAAATAATAACACACATTTTTATTTTTATTTTATATTATTTTATATTTTGAAATAATTTTATTTGCCCGGACGAAATTGGGTGTTGACATAGGGTTGCAAGAAAGACTAGATGTAGCCCTTGAGGAAGGGTGAACCAATATAATTACCTTGTGTGTTCTTCTCTCACTCTTCTCTTGCATTTGTTTTTGCATTGTATCATTTATCTGGATTTTAAGCTTCTGTATTTGAATATATGCAAATCTATTTTCTGCATTTTTAAATCACTATGTGCCGTTTAATTCTACTTTACATGACTTTAATAGCTTCTTTGACAAAACTGCTATAAATTGAAAGTTCAACTGTTTCAGAAAAGTCTTGCAAGTATGAAAATATTATTTATTTGAGTTGCTTATTTCAATTCTGGTTTTTCAGAGATTTATGCATGTGCATACATAGCCTTATAGTTTTGAATATCTGGATATATTCTTTTGCCTAACTTTCACTTGACTAGTTCTGAAAATCTTTAAATTGTTTTGTTGCATAAGTAGATATTGATTCCTTGCTTGTATAACTTAGATTCATCTTGACTTTGATACTGTGACCGCATCTGAATTTACTAGCATTGGGATATAAGTTCTTTTCTGAATAATTGCATATTGGTTATTGTTTGATATATATCCTTCATTTGATCTTGCAATTGAGTTTGATTTCCTTGCATACTTGATTCTAATTTCCTTATATTTTAAGTGTTTGCTATTTTCATAATTGTGATTGTTGTGAAACTTGTATATTACAAACTGCTGAAATAACCTTGATAGCATAACTACAATATTGTTCATTGCCTTATATGCGAGTGCCTAGTTTGTCATTTGAGTTGCTTTAATTCTTAAATTGAATCTCAAATTGCACATTCTATTTATATGTATTGAATATAACTAATTTCTATCTCTGTGTATTGACTATGTAGTGCCTATTATATATCATTGTGTGAAAATATGATTTTCTCAATTCTGTCAAAAAGTAAACCAGATTATTCACATTGATATTGATTCATTTTCTGCACTACACCTTGAGTCATTGATTTTAGAGATTCTTGGAAACTCTCATTCTGCGAAAAACATTTTTAGTGCTTTCTAAAATAAAAATTTTTGTAAAGTTCAATTCACCCACTCTTGAACTCAGCCTAAAAGTATTTCCATTAAGTGCTATGCTTTTAGTCTTCTTGTCATTGCTTTCTTGCTCATTCAACATATTCATCTCAAGCTCGTGCTCCCTCAATTTGCCAACAAAGATGCATATGTCATAGTAGAGAGATCCTTAGACTTGGAAATCGTTGTCAACTTAGGCAACCAATTGTTATCAAGGAATTTTAGAATTTTAATGTTGATTCCTCCTTGTAAAACACTTTTTCTAAACCATTCAAGTGATTTACAATGTGTGTAGATCATTTTTGCAAATTTGTAGTAGTCCCTCCTTGCTTCATCCTAAAAAGTTCATATTATTGAATCAAGTCATGCTTCCTAACCCTCTTCACATCAATGGTTCCCTCATGTATAACCTCAAGAGTATCCCACATTTCTTTCACATAACTGCATTGTGAAATCCTAAAAAACACATCAAGATTTAGTGAGGAAGTAATTATATTTTTAGCCATACAATCATATTAAGCCTTCTTGTTCTCAATTTCAAACCAATCAGACCAGGGTTTTTCGACAAATTCATTATTAACCATATGTTTTGGAACAAAAGGTCCATTTATTATAGCATCCCAAATCTCTCTATTAATTTACTCAATAAAGATTTTTATTATAACTTTCCAAAATTGATAGTTATCACCTTCCAACTTGGTGGTCTATTAATTAATGCACCTTCAACAAAAGACAACTTATTATCAACTATTTTTCCTATAAACAACTTTCATAATTTTTTTTTTCTTCAGAAAAATAGGATAAATTCTTGAGTATCTTTTCAATAACTAATTCTAAATATCAATTGTTAAAATTAAAGACCGAATTACAAAGGAGGTGAATTGAATTAACAAAAATTTAATAAAGAACTTTTAGAATGTATCAAAATTTGGTTAATTTCTTTTTTAAGATGTTAAAATTTAGAACAAGTACAAAAAACAGATGAAAATTCTAAAAAAAAGTTAATAATAAGAGTGGAAATAAGAGATGCACAACAATTTTATACTATTTCACTCATATATAAGAGCTACATCCAGTTACTTGACTACACAAGTGAACCTCATACTGAATCAAAAATATTACACTATAAAAATTGTACAAGAAAATACTAAGAACACCATTCTTGAACCCTACAAGGAAAGACATAACACCGATAATACATTACTTCTAAGCTGAGTTTGGAAACTCCATCCAAAATGAAAACCCCTTACAAGAAATAAAAAATTACATTTGTAATAATATCACCTGATCCATCATAAATACAAGATAAAGAGAAAATTTTAGATAAATAGACGTAACCAAGACAATTGGTCTCTGGAACACCAAAACAAAATTCCAAGAAAATGTCTTTACTTAGTACAAATTCTCTCTCATGTTGGAAAATATACGAAACTTAGCTTCTCAAAATTCATTTTAAATGAGAGATATTTATAAAATATATTTATCAGTTTTAATTGATTAAAACTAATTTTCAATATATTAATTTCACTTACAACTGAAAATAATGAATTAGTTTGTACTTTTAACTTGTGAAAAAAAAACTAATCATATTTACTAAAAGCAGATAACAATTTTGAAAGAGTCCTCCAAAACTACTCAAAACATTTAAGTAATTTTAACATATTAATTTAATAAAATAATCTATTAAAATATTCATTACAACCATATTAAAATTTAGTAATAAATATTTCAATGAATTAAAAGACTGTTCAATAAGTTAAAATTATCTTCTTATCAAAATAAATTCCAAACAATTTTTTTAAACAACTTTTTTTTAAGTGAATAAAATCAAACAACTTGAAAAGTAAAAAAATAAAAATAAAACACACACTGATATATCTAAGTCTTAAAACTTCTTTTCTTGAAACTTCACTGATTAAATTCATTAAATACATCATCTTCAACTCCAAGAGAAACCACACAATACATCATCTTCAACTCCAAGAGAAACCACACAATATTATTAGCTATGCCAATTTGCTAGTCAAACAATGTAAACGTCTACTAAATTCTAGCTACGCCGTAGCGCAATTCATGGACAATGCTTTGGAAGAAACTTTGAACACTAGTAATCATTATAATACTAATGATATAATATTGCCCTCGTCAAATCATTTAGCAGCATCTCCAAAGCAAAAGGATAAAATAAAAAATAACTAGACAAATTCTTCTTCATGGTCTTTTTGAGTTTCGATGCGCTATATCGTTTAATATACAAACTTTTGCTGCAGTTGCTATCAATTTGGCCATTGCTTGAGCATGAAGATTGGGAATTCGTGAATTGTGTAAACATAATTTATTAATAAAAGTTGTATTTTTTTTTAGTGGAAAACGTTATTTATGTTAGTTCTTAAAGATGAATGCATTTGACCAAGTTTACTTACATTATCTGGATCTTAATTTATATGAAAATAATATGGGTGATTTATTTACTGGATGTCTTATTTAATTAAAGTCATTAGAATAAATATTTTGCTAACTTATTTGGTAGTCTATTCACTTATGCCTCAAACTCAAGGCATGTGATGGTGGGTATTTTGCTGATCCTTAGACGTTTAGGAATGGATTGTGTGGTGGCAGACCTCTTACAAACCTTTGTACCCGTAAGCTAAGACTCTTAGCGAATCTTTCAAAATATGGAATCTAAAGATCTTGATGATTTCTTCCATAATTGAGAGTTGAATTCTATATTAAAAAGTTTTGGTAGATTTTTTCAATTCTGCATCTGCATCTGATAGCTTATGGCTAGGCACAATTTTGATATAATTGACGAGTTGTCAAAATCTTTTTCAAAATTCTTAGTTTAAAAAACTCTTCTTACTAAATTAGTTTAGATTTTATAATATGCAATATACAAGAGATGGAAGATAAGAAGGATTTATACTAAGACTTTTTACATTGATTCGTTTGTAAATACATACTATATCTAGTTATTGACCAATTTAGTCAAGTTTCACTATGTAAATTGCGAAGATATAATTTAGTATTATTTGAACCTCAATCACTCATACCTAAAACAACTCAAGTATTATTTGAATATGCAACCACGGTTAGCTAAAAACTTAGTATTGTTTAGAATACAACCACTCATAGCTAGACAAACCGAATATTGTTTAGACCTCAACAATTCTGATGTGAAAATTGTAGAAGGTTGAATGGATCTTGATCAACCAATAAGATATAAGAAACTTAAAACTCAGGGAAGAACATGTTTCAATGACAGAAGCGTGGAAAACAAGGAAGATGACTTGAGACATTTATGGTTTTGAAAGGAAAAACAAGACCAAGTTAGTAAATGAAAGTAAAAGTGGATCAAGACTAGAGATGGAAGTAAGAACACACCACTTTCAATGGAAAATCAAAGGATAAGTGCATGGAGATTCCCCACTTGAGAAATTTTCTCAAGATAAGAACCAAAGTAGGAGAAGAGAACTCTTGAGACTCTCAAATATGAACTCATAAGAAAGTTTTCATTCAATATTCAAATGTGTCTTTACAAAGAGCCAATGCCTCCTTATACAGGCAATGAAACTCGAGCAAGAAGAGGAAAATATAAGAAAGTTGAGTTAACTTTGTTAATCCGAGAGTCAATTCTCTTAAACATGCTTAACACATGATAGTTCCCTAAAATTGGGAAGTGCACATGGGTAGTTCCTTGAATTAAGGAAAAACTCATGATAAGTCTCCCAAGAGTCACATGAATGGTGCCAACTACACTCTAAAAGTCACAAAATGACTCTTGATAATTGAAAGAGTTCAACTACCCATGTGCATTTGAAAGTGACATACGAAAGTTAGAAGCTCTCCAAAAGACATTTCTAAACTGTCTAAATTCGGCCAAACTCTCTAAAGTTCATTTGAATTCTAGAATACTCCAAGGAAACAAGGAATATACTAAAATATAAGGAATCTACAAATCTAGTTTTGAGTCTCCCTCTTGTAACTCTTTCTTAGAATCTTATCTTTATTTTTTCTTTTCTATTTCTTCTTGTCACGGTTCTTGTACTTGTTCCTCTTATCTCCTCTTCTTTATGTTCAACAAGTTCTTCCTCATCCTTATTTATATCATACTTATGTGTAACTAACTGACTACTATTTAGAATGTTGACACTCCTAGTTATGACTGAGTGCTCTTTGGACCACATCCACTCCTGTCCAAGATTGAGTATCCTTTGGAGTGAAGCCACTCTTAGCTAAATATGAGTATTGTTTGGAAAACAACCACTCTTGGCTAAGGGTTTGGTGAATAAATGGAATGCTATAAAAGATCACATAGGTTTGCTCACTAGCTAGGGAAAACACATCTTTCAACGAATACAAGAATTAAAACACTTTAATAGTTTGTCGTTCAAATATGAACAATATTGTTGTGAAGTTTTGGGTGCTAAAAGCTTTGAGGAACGAAATTGACATTATTTTTGCAATTCTTGGTTACTTGTTCTTTTATCTTAAACTTGAAAGATATCTTTAAATACAAAGTTGAGAAGAGAAAAATTGTAAATCCTTTTCTACTCGTTGAGAGGCTTCACTTTAAGTTTCCATTTTCAAGGTTTTGTCTATTCTTGCATGAACATAGTCATGCATTACATGCCTCACAACCAACACTAAATGTTTATCTTTTCTTTAAAATAACATCCTACTAGCTGTCATGACTTATTAGGTCTTAATGAGAAAGCTTACAACCAATTTGGAGTGAAGCACAGGATCGTACGAGGCAGATAGCCTTTCTAGAGTTGACATGGGGCATGTTAGAATGTGCATTGGCTTAAAACAAATTTAGTGCAAACTTTAAGAGATCTTTGACATTGACTTGTGTTTTTGCGAGATCTTTTTGGCAGACGTGAAGATGAGAACATTCTTTGCAACACAGAATAGGCTCATAAAGATTTTTCTTAGGTACAACATTTACTAAAGTATTGTGTGCATGCATAATGTCTTATGAGACTTTTTCTTATCAAATGAGGAAAATGCATGTGTTATATCGTTTGTCAGATGAAAGACACTACGTCTCATAGGATTTTTCCTTTATAAAACTTGCATATTACAGATGAAGCATTTTCATGATTTATGCTTTGCTATTTAACAACACTTAATCAAAATTTTAAGATGTATTGGATCATATTCTAACAATCTCCTTCTTTTCTATGATGCTTAAAACAATACAGTTTAAAACATGATAATTTTAACGAGCATAATAGAAGTTTTCACAAATAAATTTCAAAATACCATGCATAAAAAGGTAACACATTTTAGCATAAATTTGATGACATTTCAAACTTTGTCTATGAACAAGACTTGATTATGTTGATTACATTAGGAAGATATAATCTTATTTTACTCTATTACGATAATTGTACAAAAAACACTGTAAGAAATTCTCGATTTACTTACGAATTATTACATATGAACTTTTGGATTTAAGAATTAGAGTATCTACTGAGGGTCTATTGTCAATTTGCTACTGAGAGCATCTAGATTTTTGGGTTGTGCGAAACCATTGTGTAATTCTTCACCATTGTGAAGTAAACCTTGCGAGCTTTCATTGTTCTCTCTTTTGAGATTGTTTCTTTCAATCTTGAGTGGTCTTGATCTTAGGGGGATATTGGGATTGGTATAACCTAGAGAGGTTTGTGTACTCGGTGTAACCTAGAGAGGTTTGTGTACTTGATGTAAACGTTTATGATAAAGTTTGTTCAAGGGAAAAATGAACGTAACCAAAGAGATTAAGGTGAACCAGTATAAAACTGTTTCATTTGTGCTTATATATTCTTGGCTTGGATGATCTTGATTGTTAATTTTGTTTGCAATGAAATGAGTTCATACTCCATTCAACATCCCTTCTGAAACCAACTGTTTCTACAATATACAAAAAAAAAAAAATAAAGGAAAACAAGAAATAAAATGAAAATAAAAAATAAAAAATGAGTCTAGAAGAATTATAAAGGTAAAATTGTTATGTATTGGAACACAAATTCCTGTCAATGGTGCCAAAAAACTTGTTAGCTTGTTTTGCTATGATGACAAATGCACCATTCGCAATATAACAAGTAATAAAAATATCGTTCTTCCTAAAGGATTGTGCAATATAATATAGTAATTACAATTATAATAAATTCAGATTCAAGTAGAATTCCATAATGTCAACCATCGATAATACTCAATCCCAATTCCTCAGTAGATGAGCCTAAGATTATCTATTAACTTTCTATTTCTTGATCAATTATATAAATAAATCCTGCAATATCCACAAGGGTATCTATTCCTATACACAAGCTTTCATATGATATTTTAATTTAGTTCCAAGTTACAAAAGATATTTTCAATACTTTTAAGAATCATTGATTAAGTCATTCATCTGAATGGCAAGCAATAACTGTAGAATTAAAATATTGGTTTATTGAAAGAAAAGTCATAAATATGAAAAACAGAATGATTACATAAGTGTTTAGAAAGGTTTAACTTAACTCCAACAACAGAAAATTTAGCTCCTCATAAACTTGATAATACTATACCTTACAAAAGAGTAGGGGAATACGATAAAAATTAACAAGAAATCCTAAAAATGCCTTCTAAGAGTGATTTCCGATCTCAAATAGCCAAATATGCCTAACCCTAGTGTAAGAAACCATTAAATTGAATTCCAATTTCGATGTTCGCGCCTGGTTCAAGTTAGCTACACTGGGTGCCACTGGGTTCTGTTGTAGATCCGAGCTCTGAAGGCTAACCTGCGCTAGGCACATTTCTCTGACCTTGCTCTTGGGTGCTCTTGTGTTGGGCTCAGGTTTGTTGAGCCAGACTTGACTTCTTTTGCTCAAAATTTGCTCCTTTGTCTTACTTCTTCAAGGTTTCAATCCTCATTGTTCTAATCCAATGTTTTTTTTGCTCAATTTCAATAAAAATACCATGAATCAACAATCAAATCTTTTTTTTTGACTCTCATAATTAATTATTAAAAAAATCAAATAAAATTGAGAATTAAGCAAATTTTAAGTGTGGAGAGAGTTGATTTTTGTCATAAAATAAGCCAATAATATAATGTAAATCAACTCTATTAATGCAAAGTTTTTATTTTTTTCTAGATTCGGAATATAGTTTCTATTTCCATGTTGTTGATTTCCTTAGTCTTTTCTTAGGTGACTTTGGTGATTTCCTTTGTCCTTTCCTCCATTTCCCCCTCATGATCCTTGGCCTTTTCCAACATTGTCATTTTGCTTAAAGCGAGCAAGAGAGCCATGACATATATAGTCTTTAATTATATGTCAGACTCACTTGCATTCTGTAATGGTGTGATCAATGTTTTAAAGGTATCTATACCTATTTTTGGGGTCAACATGTATGTGGGAGAGGAGAGAAAGGAAAATTGGTAAAAATTCAAAATTGAATGTTTCTTGCAAAATGACATCTTTGCTAGCCTTGAGAATGATAAATATATCTCCCCAATGTGTTGACACTTTTTATTTAGATTTGATGATATAAGAAAAGATGATTCAAAAGTTAAGAAGGATGACATGCTATTCTTTCTTTCTTATTTTCTTTCTTCGATTTTTTTTTCTTTTACAAGTATATACTTTGACACTTCCTCTTAAAATTCGTTAATGTCTTTTGGTTCATTGTAGCCATATCAACATTGTATGCATGGAGACAATGGGATGAAGATCAAATGTAATGAGCAAAATCGTTGCAAACCGATACATGGATTGTTTGAGAGGATCACTTTTTCCTTGTTTTACGTTATCTAAGGACACAAAGTTAGCCATGAGTGGTCGACTAATGGTGACTAAATTTGTGAACTTTGGTGAATGTTTTTATGAATGAATTTATAATTTTTCGTGGTAATTTATAATATTAGTAAAAAACGAATACTTTGAACAAGTATAAAAAAATTGTATAATGAACTACGGGGTAATTCAAGAAAAAGGTTGATTAGAGTCATGTATGCCTTTAGTTTTCCACTTGGATTGGTCAATCCATTGTATCTTTTAATTAATGTCCAGGAACTTCCACTTGGGTAGAAGGTTGACAACTAGAATCTTAGGACTAAAGGAACAATAATCATAAACATTTTTACTTACAAGGGTAATGATTGAGCTTCCACGACATGGGAAGCAAAAGCTAACCCTTGTTACTTGATTCTTTTTCTTTTACAATGAGTACTTAAAGTTGGCCATTTGACATGCTCAATAGGGTGTTTTTGAGGGTTATGAATCAATATGTCTAATTGCTCACATAGAACTTGTAGTTCATTGTGTTGTTGGTCACATAGCCTTTAGAGCTTATTGTTATATTTTTATATAGGTAAACCTGATGTTGTTGTTTAACAAGCTAATCATCTTTGGTAAGCTAAAATCAGAGATTTTCTTGACTCTATTGTTTCATGGTTGTTATTATGTTACACATTATTTCATTGTTCTTTTCAAAAGGCTTTCCATATGAGTTTTAATGTTGTTTATTATTTGAGGAAGAAAGGATGATATTTTAACTTCTAGAAGGAGTATAAACATTATGGCTTGGGAAAATTTTACTTTAGCCCCACAAATGTTCTTTCCAAAAGTTAGAGTGTTGTTTAAACGAGTCGTGGAAGGGAAAAAGTCCCCTCTTCAAGCTAATGAACTCCCTAACGACAAGTTTTAGTTGCGATTCTCAAGTACTAAATAAAAATCTACATATAGAAGACTCTCTAATGCTCAAGTCAATACTTATATTTATAGAGTTTTAAGTTTTGTTTAATAATATTAAATTTACACTTATTATAGCCTATAATAAAACACTCCCTTTGATTAATACTTATATTTATATTTATAGGCTTTTAAGTTTACTTTAATAATATTATGCAAAAAAAAATATATATATATTTCATTTCTTGTATGTGATCTTTTATATATCATTAAACTAATCCAAAATACTAAACTATTAAACTCATTTTCAATAAGCCTAATAATAAAAACATTCATCTTATCCGAGTATTTTTTATTTTAATAGGTTTATAAATATAACAAATCAAAATAAATCTTTAAATATATTATTAAATTTATATAGTATATTAAAATAATAATTTAAGGTATAAATTAAGAGATGGTTTTATGTATTTATATATTACTGTAAATTTTAAATTTTATTTGTGTGTGACTTATATTTCTCATGGAGAAAAGGACATTTGACAATAATTTTTTTCTTAGCGGTAGTTAACAAGGTAAAATTGTGCGTAATATATATCGTGAGAGAAAATGACATGTAAAATAGGTTTCGTTAATCTTTTTGTCTCTCTACTAGTGTGGTAGCTTTTTCTTTTATTCCTTGTACCAAAATATTGTTACATTAGGTAATTATATAAGCAAACTTTAGGTTTTGTTGATAGTTTACTAATGTAAGCCTCTCACAAAAATAGACGAGTAATGATTAAAACATAAAATAGTTAATTGTGTAATGATTAATTAAAAATAGAATCTTTAGATATAGCGAAAAGATAAAAAATTTATACAAATTAGGAATGTCAAACGCGTTTAAGTAATCCAACTCATTAAAAAAATGGATTAGATTGAAGTTGTTTGTAAGATTGAAAAACTTAACCTAATAATCTGCAGTGAAATTAGGTTGGTGGACTCTCCCAAAATTCTATAAAAATATATTGATAAATACAACTCATGAATGAAGCCTCCAATAAACAAGACTATAAAAATTAAATAAGTTACTGCTGTATTTATCTATAATAAATAGAATACAAATAGATTATATTTGTAGTAAAATGAACTATTTAAGTATTTTAATTTAAAATTTATAAGAAAATACATCTTCGGACAGATCAACTCAATCTAATCTGTCATTGTTCCATTGAATTGGTTAATTGAATTTAGTGCAGTTATGTAGATGGTTGAGTTTAATGATGAACTCAACTCAATTTTTTTAAGTGAGTTAAATAGAATGTTGCTTTAAATTCAACTTGTTTTATTGCACCTAATACATGCACATAGATAAAAAAAATATTAAACCCAATATTATAGTGTAATTTGTACTTTTATTCATCAATTTCATAAAGAGACACTAGTTAACAATTTTCTTATAATAAAAACGGAAAGAAAACTCACTATTTAGAATTTCCCAAATTAGGTAATAATGTCTGTTTATTTTTTTTTTCTTTAAATTCTTATGCCGTTACTGTTTTTATTTCGTTTACATCAATTATCCTATTGTTTTTTTGCCTATTCCTGTCTCTATTCCTTTTGTATAAAAATGATTTACAATCTTTTGTGTAAGCAAAATGATTAACAACTTTATGCACAACAACATTTCTTCATGAAATTTGATTTACCTTTAGTTATTTTCCTAAATTATTGATACTCGTTATGAATTGATGGACAACAACATTTGCTATTATCTAGTATGAACTCTTATTTACTGTCACAGGAGCTAAGTAGCCTGAAACTCTACACAAAGCTAAAAGTGTTTGATTTTTTGTTACAATAAATTCACCTGGGAGTTAGTAAAAGGTGAGAAAGAACAATGAAGATCAGCAACGTAGTATAACACTTCTGAAAATACAGAGAATGTTAAGGGCATGGGCCTATAATTTTCTGCAGAATCTGCATATCATCCTAGCATAGGCTAGAAAACAATGAGGCAAAACCTATCTGCATTTGGATTGATGAAATGCATGAATAGTATATTTCTTAATCTGTTCTTCATGTATCTGTTGTGAAGATAGAGAGATAATAGTCAACCATGTATTTACGCTTATTAACTACTGAAAATTGATTAGTTGGTACAATGTTCGTTGGCATGGTTCACGAAGTTGCTTGCATCTTGCAATAAAGGGATACTTGGTGAATACTTTAGTGGATTCTTCTTGTTTTAGAGTTTTTGGTATTGTCAACTACCTCACATTAATTGGCCATTTATTCTTTATTCAATGCTCTTTTGTCTAAGAAGTTACACTAGCCTTGATGTTAGGACCAATCTCTTAACACGCCACTAATAATAACACTCTCATGCATTTGCCAAGTCCTTCCATGCATGTGTACCATGTTAAATGCCTGGTAGCAATGAGTTTCGCTATCTCTGAAGTACTACCAAATAGGAGAGAATGAAAGCAACAAAAAAGGTGATAGAAGGTGAGTGAGCACATGGGGGAGATAGTAAGATACTTATCTTATTTGGTTAACGTTTTGAAAAGTATATTAGTGATGAAATAGTACAGAAGCACATGGGAAATGAATTGAAGGCCACTCAAAACATCCACACCAACTCCAAAATATATTGGGGTATAATTTATATCAGCCAAGCCAAAAAGTTAGAGAATACAGTAAAGATAACAACCCCATAAACAAAGCAAGAGAAGAAAAAGGGAGGGGAGGGTGGTCCTACACTCCCCTCTTACAAGTATCACACACAGGCTGTTAAAGGGAACCAAATAATGCAAAGTCTGATGGGTCACATGGTCTAGAAAGCAAACTGACACCACACATGCCCTTGCCTCCCAGTTGCACATGCACATGGTGACTGTTCCCTAAGCCTCCTCCCACTACTAAATAACACCATCCTAAACCTTTTTTCTTAATCACTTTTTTTTTCCATTAATTATGCAAAGAAAAGCACACCCAAACTATCATTAAAAGTTCTCACAACATCTCGCAAATCAGAAAACCTTTTTGTCCTATCTAATATTATACACAAGATTAACCGAAAAGTAAACTATTGTTAGCCACATTATTATATATGCAGGATCTTCAGCAGCATACATAATAACTCTTAATTTATGTCTTGAGCTCTTCAGGGTCAATCTCTTTTTCCTTATTTCTCAGTTGAATTTGGCTCTATTGGGAGGACTCTATGGTACAATGGGGGCGAGCTGCCAATAGGGTGCACTGCAAGTGCCTCTGGCATGTAATTAAGTGGTCATTGGTTAGGCCAGCTGCCTGCATGAATGAATGAACCACTGTAGGACCAACGAACCTGAACCCCCTCCGGACCATGTCTTTGCTTATGCTCTCTGATTTTGAGGTCTTCACTGGGATCTTATGGCCAAACTTGTATTGAGTGGAGATAGGTTTATGATTCACAAACCCCCAAATGTACTTGTCAAATGATCCAAAGTCTTTCTTAATCTGCAACACCCCAATTTAAAAAGCAAATATTAGCAAATAGTTACCTAGATATAATTAATGCAACATTGATATTAGTACCAGCTAAAATCAACAGTAAACAATAATTGTTACGTATTGTTAACAAACATCAACTAAAATTTTGTAATTTATGAAAAGATTGATGGGGAAAGCATTGTGTGAATCAACTCGGGTGGGGCCAGTATTAAAACGTGTAATCTATTGGAAATTTCTTGTCATTAGGTACATTAAAGAGATAATAATAAGATGTAGCTGAAGAATTCATCTTAGCATTAATACTCTTTAACTATTCTGTTGTTTCATAATAGAATATTCAGTTAAGCCAGCTCAAACTACAATTTTTGGGGACATGAGACGAAAAGAAGAGAGACTAAGTTAAAAAGAGAGATGAAAAGGGTACAGCTTTTGAGTTTGCTCACCTCTAAAATTTGGTTAGCATTATCAACAACTCCTCGGACTCTGCTTATGTCAATGCCATATTCAGAACTAATAGACATCATTTGCTTATCAGTTAAGTTGGCCACAGTTTCTGCGTCAAATTCTGAAAATGCAGCTCTGCACATAATTTAAAAATATTAGTTTCCTCCACCCCCAACAAAGTTCATAAAATAATAAATATGAATGCCTTTTAACAGAATTCAACCTGAAATCTTGGCGTTTCTTCAAGGTTGAGGTCCAATCAGATCCAACTTGAGCACCGCTTAAGACTAAAAGTTCAAATAACATCCTGAATGAAGAACAGTGACTTTGTCAGTCATCATTGTCAGTTTCTGCATATCTGTGTTTGTTGTGACACTGATGTGTTTGAGACAGAAAAAGAAAGAAGTGGTGACTTACTTGTCATCATGAACTGGAACTCCCCATTCCTCGTCGTGATAAGCAATATAGATGGGATCTATTCATCAAAAGAAACACCGAGATAAAGCAACACATTTTACATTCATTCAAGTAATATGAATTTGTGTTACAATATGGAGAAAAAAATTTAAGTATGCCTTTCAACTATGATTAGAGTTGTTTCCCAGTAAATTTGTTGATATTTGATAAAAACTTTTATTATATGTATACAAAAATCCAATTCTAATAAAGAACAATTCACTACAAATTACCAGAATTGGCTGTGATAAAGCTGCATCTCTTCCCCTCATCAGTTGGCTTTGATGTAAGGCTAGTGGTTGAAGGATCAAGAGGAACAACTCTTTCAAACTTAGCAGACTTTGATCTTCCATAATGGGCAATCTTCATTTTCCTTTGCGCCTGTTGCAGTGCCATCTGTTCCCTTCTCACAGCAGCTATGCTCCCTGGGGAGTCAGTGATCAAAGAGGAGGAGTAGCTGAATGAAGCCTCTGTAGAGGCTGGAGCACAGGACCCTTCCTTGAAGCTCTTGGACTTCTTTCTCTCCAAAGTTGGAGCTTTAGAGGAGCTTTTTGGGATGGCAATCTTTTCATAACTAGTGTTCAGTCCATTGTTATCATTCCCTCTCTTCACTGCAGGAAGCCTTGGAGACTTTGACTTTGGAGAAACTGGGGGTGTCAATGAGGTCTTGCTAGGAAGAGGAGGTGATGGTGGAGAAAGTGACTTTGGTGGTTGCACTTTCTTGATTGAATTCCTCCTCTCAAGGTTTGGAACACGGTTGCAAGTTGGTTGAAGGACTGGCCTTCCATTGATTCTAGCCACTGAAGGCATGACAGTGGTGGTAGCAGCAGCAGCAACAACCTCTATGCCTACAGTGACTTTGGCCTTAGAGCTGCACATTTTGGTGGCTTGTTATGATATGAGTTTAACTTGAAAAAGGGGTGTGTTGATGAACAAAGAAGAGGGACTATGTAATGGCAATGAGAAAGGCAAAATAAGAGGAAATGAAGGGTGTGATGAGGAAGTGAATTAGGAGAAGGAAGGGAGGGTTATGGGGTTTTATAAATGGTGGGGAAGGTAGGGACAGGTTGAGGGGAAGTTGTAACATGGGGAGGTGGGGATCTGCCATACAACCTCTTGTGAGGGGCATTACTTTTTGCAAACTAAACCACGAGGGATGAATGTGACACGCGCTTCTAACTTTGCCACTTGGCAATGTCTCAAGCTAATAATATGTTATTATTGGTATTACTGTATCAAAAATTCTAACTTATATAAGGTTTTAATTGGGAGAGAATCAGGGAAGCTTGTTGGAGGATTTGTTGGGTGGGATATTGTGCTGTGCCTGAATCATATAGTGTATGTATCAACCATGTTAAAAAATTTCTTACATGTAACTTTACTTCCCCATGCAATGTTGTATATATATGCAGCATATATGTGCCTTCCTAAGGGTCTTTTATCAGTGTTGGAGTGATGCATAAGAAAGGTCAAAATTCAAGGAAAAGGACCAATCATTGGGCCCATTCCTTTTATCTGTATGGAATCTGTCTTTTATTTTATATTTTTTTTATGTTTATCACCCTGTGAGTGTGAGAATGAGAGAGTGCAAACGGATTGTGTTAGAAAAAAGTACATAGGTGAGATCCTTTGTAAGCAACATTAGAAAGTGAGGATTGAGAGCAAAGAAAGATTGTTGTGGGATTGAATTTAAGGGTGGTGTTGTAGCACAAATATGAGAGATATATTGAGGGCAAGTCAGAAACTCTTTTGTGAGACTTTTGTTATGACACTCAATTGAAATCGTTTGTCTAGTTTTTTGTTCTTATATTCCTGTCCACCTTCTGATTGAAGGATTTTTCTGGTAAATTTAGTTTCATATGCCTTTCACGAAAGTGGGATAATAATAACTACTTAAAGAGAATTGTCTTTCATGTGCTACAAGACATACATGAAATAAATCCAATTTGCTTATATTAATTTTTAGAAGCAAATCATACGAGAATATGGTTGGTTTAACAACACTCGATAAACCTTCCAATCAGTTATGAATTATTTGCTTTATCATTATTTTAAACAATTTATTTTGGTTTTCTTCGATGACGTATTTATTTATAATTTTTCTCTCATATCTTATATAAAACATTTACATGTCTTTTTTAAGGTACTTTTACTAATAATCTTTTTGTTAAGTTATCTAAAGTGTATTGTTTGCTATTTTTTTAATATGTCATTTACTTACAGTAGAAATCTATATATAATTCAAAATTATCTATTGATTATATATTTGATAAAAATCCGTATGTAATAATGACATAGGTTATTTACATGGATTTTTACATGCGGATTTTTTAATATATAATTATATTCAGATTTACCTACAAAATAAATTTGTATAAAAATATAAAATATTTAAAAATATATATATTTATTAATATTATTATTATTATTATTATTATTCACTTTGCGATCAACATACTAAAATAATAATAATATTATTATTAACATTAATCATAATATTAATAATCATATTAATATTAATATTAATATTAATAAATATAATATCAAAGTAATATTAATAACAATATTAATAATATAATATTAACATATACTAATACTATTATTCTTAATAACATTAATATTAATATTAAAAATAAATAAATTATTAGTAATATTAACTTTGCGATCATATACAATTCATAATCACTACATCAATATTAACTTTGTGATCATGTATTCATTATTATTCTTATTATGACTCTTGTCATTATTATTTTTGTCAATATTAGTAATATAATATTAATAATACTAAAATAATAATAATATTATTAACATTAATAATAATATTAATAATTATATTAATATTAATATTAATTATCATTATAATATTAATAAAAATAATATCAAAGTAATATTAATAATAATATTAATAATATAATATTAACAAATACTAATACTATTATTCTTAATAACATTAATATTAATATTAAAAATAATTAAATTATTAGTAATATTAACTTTGCGATCATATACAAGTCATAACCACTACACCAACATTAATTTTGCAATCATATATTCATTATTGTTATTATTATTCTTATTATGACTCTTGTCATTATTATTTTTGTCAATATTCATAATATAATATTAATAATACTAAAATAACAATAATATTATTATTAACATTAATCATAATATTAATAATCATATTAATATAAAAATTAATATTAATTATAATAATAATAGTAATAAATATAATATCAAAGTAATATTAATAACAATATTAATAATATAATATTAACAAATACTAATACTATTATTCTTAATAACATTAATATTAATATTAAAAATAATTAAATTATTAGTAATATTATATTATTATTATTTCTAATGATATTAATAATAATAATTAAAAATTAATATTAAATATAATAATAATATTTTTAGTCATATAAGTTAATAATAATAATAATAATATCATAAATAACAATATGAGTATTAATATTAATAATAATATTGATTATAATAATAATGTTAATAATAATTGTAGAATAATAATAATAAATATAATATCTAAAGTAATATTAATAATATTAAAATTAATGTTATTAACAATTATAATATTAGTATTAAAATAATAATAATATTAATAATTATATTATTATTATTAATCATATTAATAAATAATAATAACATTAACATGAATAATATAATAATAAGAAGAATCAAAGTAATAAAAATAATATTAAATATAATATTAATAATATTATTAATTATATAAGTTAATAATAATAACAATAATATATTTTTACAAATTTAAAAATATTATTAATTTTTATTAATAATAATAATGTTTATGTAACTAATAATAATAATAATTAGAAATAATATTAAAAGTAATAATAATAATTATTATAATTTTAATAAAATTAATTATTAATATTATCTAGGAAAAAATCTATAGATACTTAGATACAGATTTGGATCTGTATGTAAAATCTATATGTAATAAATGCGTATATAAAATTCATATGTACTATATTCGTATGTAAAAATGTAAAATCCGTAGGTAATTACATACAGATTTAGAGTCATATATAATTACATATGGATTTGGATCCGTAGGTGATAAGTCCAAATGTAATAAATTTGTATATAATAAATTTGTATGTATTGTTAAATTTACATACGGATAAAAATCTGTATGTAATAATCCGTATATAAATCAAGATTTTTTTGTAGTGTTATGACATGACCTTAGTACACTTTTCTCATTAACTATGAAAACAGGTCAAAAATAAAAGGAGTGTTAAATTTTGTTTTAATTTTTTCACAAAAAAATTACAAAGTTTCATATGATAAATACTAATAGACGAAGTTTAACCTTATTTCTCATAAGAGATGCGTTTGACAAAGCTTGTCAGACCCAACTTCAAGAGGACAAGAGTACTAACATTTTTGTGAAGCTTACCTTCTGAAGTCAGACATAGATTAATAACATGCAATATAGAAGCTAAGAGATAGAATGATTTACACAGAGCATTTTTTTACTAGTTTGTCTAAAACACACATACTACTTCTAATTCTTGATTAACCCAATCAATTTTGACTAAGATAGACTACCGTTGCAAGATACAAGTATTATTTAGACCCAACCACTTCTAGCTAAACAATATGTTTTCTTCAGATACAACCATTCCTTGTTAAACACACAAGTATTGTTTAGACATAGACACATGCACTTTTAGTTAAATTTCAAGTATTATTTGGACACAACCACTTCGGGTTAAGCTACAAGTATTGTTTTGACACTACCACTTCTAGTTGGTCATGACTATTCTTTGGACCCAACGACTCCTGGCTAAATCACTTTGATTACAAAGGATGTGATCTATGAAATCATAGGTTTCGCTCACTAAAAGAGATTAACATCTTTAAACAAATATAAGATAGTGACCAATTTTCTAGTTGGCCATGAACACAAACAATTTTCTTCTTGACACATAGAAGCTTAAGATTGCTTGAAGAGCTTTAAGCATTTTTTTTCACAAATTTTGTTATAAACATCATGTCAACCTTTATTCTTGGAAGAAAACTTCTTTATATAGAGGTGTGAAGAAAAAAGTTGTGCAAAACCCTTTTGAGCCATTACAAGGTTTGTGAGCCTTTCATGTCCCTTGGCTTTCATCTAACCATGTTCAAGCAGGTAGATGTACTAAATGCTCTTCATGCAACATTAAATGCATATGACTTCTATACACAATATCTTTAATACATGGCAAGGCTTATCAACTTCTTTCCTCTTTAGTGTAAAGTGCATGGCTTGACACAGTTGGCTGAATTCACAACATTGAATTTTTTTATACCCTAGACAATCTAATCATCGAAGCCCCTTTAGTCCATGGAATACCAACAAATCATTTATGAGCTTTGACAATAACAAACACTTTACGTGACTTATTTATTTAAATGCCAATATATTATCTAAAGATTCTAATGTGTATTTTTTGATAGCAGTAGGGTTTATAAACTATCCAATGATACCACTAAGTCTCTCGACAAACGATAATAGACTTTTTGTGTTCTCTTACCCAAACAACTCTCTTTGTACTATACATTATGATATGTTATTTGTTAGCTTTTCAAAGAGAAATGGTAAGCAAATTCGACATCTGAGTTTTTTTTATATACTGCTTTTCAAATCTATTCCTACTTAATATATGATAAACTTCGTGTTTTTGTGAGTGGATGGTCTTTGGTTAGACCATCTAGTCTTTGAGTAGATGATCACTGTCTAGTCCTTGAGTAGATTCTCACCATCTAGTCCTTATGTAGACTATCATTATCTAGCCATTGAGTAGACGACCATTGTCTAGTCCTTAAGTAAACAGTACTCTCTTAGATTGTCTAGTCTCTGAGAAGACGGTTCTTTGTTAGACTATCTAGTCTATATGAGCAAACGATTCTATATTAGACTGTCTAGTCTTTGTGTATATGGTCCTTCGCTAAACCATCTAGTCTTTGTTTTTGTTTTAGTTAGACAGTTTGGTCTGTTTGTTTGTTAGTTTCATTTTTTTTTCATTTTCGTTTCTCGCTGCCATATATATCCTCACCTTGCTTCCTTTGGCGACACACGAAATAATATTTGTTGTTCTCTTTTTCTTCTTCCTTAGCTCTTGCTTTCTTCTCTTTTTTTCTCTCTTTATTTCTTGTTACTTTGGGCTTTCTTCTATTTGGTGTGCCATCACCATCGATTTTTGCTTCTCTATTTACTCCATTGCCATCAAGTTTTGTTTTTTTATTATGGTATCATAGCTCTTTTTTTTAAGAGATTTTTTCACCCTCTGATATTTTATTCTTTGTTTCTATTTTTATTCTTCTTCAGGTCTTATTATTTTTCTTTCCTTTTCATGTTTTAGTATGACTGAGGAACTACTCATGCAAAGTTTTCTCTACCTTCATCCAAATGAAAATCTAGCAAAGTTTTCAATCTAATCTCCTTACTTTGGTGCCTTGTTGCTTAACATGTTGTTTTTGATAAACTATATTCCTACCTTTTTGCTAAATAACGTTTGTCCATATGAAAAAGTTAATGGTAGACTTTGTGATCACTCTGATTTACATGTTTTCGAATTCTTGTTTTATTCTATTGCTTTTATTGCGCATAGAACAAAAGTTGATAGTCACATTGTTCATGGAATTTTTCTTAAGATTTAGGGTTTAGGATTTTATTTTCTTACACCTTAAAGGTTTTATTTTCTTAAACCTTAAGAATCATATAATTGGCATCTTCTCCAAAAATTATTTTTCATAACATTCTAATCATAACAAGGATCCAAATAATCTTTGTCTCCCCATTCCTCAACATTATGCTCAAACTTATGATGATATTAATACGCAACACGCTACTCATGATACTATTGTACATAATTTTGATGATGTTGTGTCTACTAATAACTAAAATGAGATTTTGGATACACCACCTAGGAAATTTAATTGAAACAAAACACCACTTGCATATCTTAAAGAATTTCAAACAACCAACTTCACTAATAACTTTGTAAGTACAAAGTATCCCGTTCAATCTTTCTTAAGTTAAAATTCTTAATTTGCTGGTATCAAACACACTATAATGTTTATTTTTTTCAAATGTTGAACTATGAAATTATGAGTAATATGCCAAAGATACTTGTAGGATATAAGCTATAAAGTTGGAATTAGTTGCACTTGAAGGTAATCAAACTTGGACTATAACTGAACTACCACCTAGGAAGACGGTTATTTCATGCTGCTAGGTTTATCAAGTTAAACAACACTCTGAACATTATCATGTTGGGCTTGTAACTAAAGGCTATAGTCAACTTGAAGGATTAGATTTTTTTGGATACTTTTGCATATGTAGCAAAACTTACTACCTTACATATTCTTCTGGCTCTTGTTGCTGGATCATAAAACAACTTAATGTCAACAATGCCTTCTTGCATAGAGATTTACATGAGGAAGTGTACATGAAGCTTCTTCCTAGCATTTCTATCACCAATAAAGATTTGTTTGCAAACTACATAGATTTCTAGATGGTTTAAATCAAGCAGGACTTCAGTGGTATGCCAAACTCTTCCAATTTTTAATTTCTCATTGTTATAATTTTTCTTCTGTTGATCATTCACTATTTTTGAAACATGATTGCAATTCCACCACTGCTCTGCTGGTTTATGTGGACGATATTGTTTTGATTGGAAATTATCTTAAGGTAATGAACAATATTACTTCTCTTCTTCATGAGCACTTTGGTATCAAGAATCTGGGAGATTTAACCTATTTTATTGGGCTTGAGGTAGCTCGCAACAACACTAGTATTTTATCTTGGCTAGAGAAAATACACTCTGAACCTTCTTGAAGAGATTGGAATGTTAGGTTGTGCTCTCATATCCACTCCCATGGTTCACACTACTCATCTAACTACTAACAAGGGTATCAAGGTCAACGAAGAATATGGCTCTTCCTATGGAAGTTTCATATGACACTTAATCTATCTTAGCACGTCTTGATATTGCTTTCTTTGTTAATCATCTTAGACAATTCGTTTCAGCCCTTATCAGCGAACATCAATAGGTTGTTTTTCATGTTTCCAAATATTTTAAGGCTACTCCTAGTGTTGTGTATCTCTCTCCATAACAATAATACCATTTAAACCATAGCTTACATTGACTCCGATTGGGCCACTTATCCACAAACTAGAAAACCTATTATTAAATCTTCCATTTATTTGGGTAAATCTCTCATCTCATGGAAATCGAGAAAACAACAAATTGTTTCCAAAAGCTCCTTCAAGGAAGAGTATGTGTCCTTCCTCTGCTACTACATGTGAAATCCAATGAATTTCTTACTTCCTTAAAGATATCTGAGTTTCTTATTTTCAATCAGCTCTTCTATACTGTGACAATCAATCTACTATCCAAATCTCCAACAATCAAGTCTTTCATAAAAGAAAAAACACAAAAATTTATTGTCATGTTGTTCAAAATAGGTTACTCAAGCTACTACCTATATCTTCCTCTGTTCAAGCTGCTGACATAGTCACCAAGCCTCTTCCTCAATCGGCTTTCACAAACCTTTATTCCAAGTTAGGAATGAAGAATATGTATTCTCATCTTGAGAGGGGTTGATAAACTCTATGTTTCTTGTGTTGTTTTTGTGAGTAAATGGTCTTTGGTTAAAACATTTAGCTCTTGAGTAGATAGTCACCGTCTAGTCCTTGAATTGACAATATCGTCTACTCCTTAATACAGTCACCATCTAATCCTTGAGTAGACAATGACTGTCTAGCCCTCAAAAAGACGTTCTTTGAATATCTAGTCTTTCACTAAACGATCCTTCATTAGACAATCTAATCTTTATGCCTCTTAGAGTGCCTAATTTTTTTGTTTTAGTTAAACAGGTCCGTTTGTTAGTTAGTTTCATTTTTTATTTTCTTCTTCGTTTCTCATCACTTTATATATCCTCACCTTATTTCCTTTAACAACACACAAAATAATATTAGTTGTTCTCTTTTTCTTCTTTCTAGGCTCTCGCTTTCTTCTATTTGGTTCGTCATTGCCATCGATTTTTGTTTCTCTATTTATGTCATTGCCTTCAAGTTTTGCAAAACATCAACTTCTTTGTTAGTAGAAAGAAAGGTCATAAGGCTTTACATTCCTATCACTTTTGCTTATCACTTTTCAGCTCTGTAAGCGGAACTTGGAAGAAAGCTCGTGTTTAGTTTTTTTTTTTCACATTATTGTTTGATTCGAAAGCATTAAGCAATTTCCACTCAACAGCTAAAGGCTGGATTGACATTAAAGTCAAGGTTTGGTATCAGTCACTCTTTCATGGGCAAAATCAAAACATGAATTTCTCTTTTTCAGTGACCAAAATGTCTACTTTTACCTATATTTTCTAGTCCCTAGGGCTCTTCCGTTATTTAGTTCCATAAAAAAACACTTCCTAAAATTCATAATATTGTGATAGATACATGTGTATTTTGTTAAAGATTGTTTCATTAACGTACAAGTAGTCATATGAGATGATGTTTAATTCATTTCCATTATTAAAATGTTTATTTACATTTTCGTATATCTAAAATCATTCTTATATAAAATCTGTATTTAAATAAGTTTTCGGTTCTAATATATTATCTATTTTGTTTTTTATATTTTTCTAAATTAAGTATTAATAAATTATAAAAAATTGATTTAAATTTTTCAAAATAAATTATATTTTTCCAAATGCATGATGGACACCTCGTAATATTAAGTACCAACTATAGGAACATCACTCCTTGGGTGATGTGATAAGGATTGCCTATTAGGCGACGTACACGACAATCCCGGAACATTAATTTCATTAGTCTGTTGAGATTTATAGTATCACGAAATTTGAGCTTACGTACTAAGTAAAAAATCATAGCCCTTAAGTGATGCACTTATCAGCGAGAGGTCGCCTAGGGCGATGACTATGTTGATCCTAAACTGTCATCTTTGTTAAGTTTAACAATGGCAGAAACAACAACTGTGTTATCTAAACTCTTGATGTTCAAGCACCGACTGAATCTTAGTATTTTAGATACCTTTTTCTGGTATCCAAATCTTTCTAATTAATTTTCTAGTATTTAACTCACTCAACAAACACGAAGAGAAAAAGATCTCAATAAATAGAACATGTTCTAGATAAGAAAGGATACTTGAACTTACTAGCTTAAAGTTACTACTTTGAACCAGAACAAATTGGCACCTGTGAGGTAGGTAAAACTTTCCTATCTCCACAAGACATAATCACTAAATTTTCCTACTTTACAAGATAATTATTTGAAATCATCATGAGAAACCAAAGACTAGCAGTCCAACCTAAAGAAGATGGTTACCAAGAGAGTGTTGCAGTGGGAGCAACAAGGAGAGCAGAGGAAGCACACACAAAAAAGTTGTGAAGTTATTAGAAACTGATCATATTCGGGAGATTCAATACCCGAAATGGTTAGCAAAACGGAAAGTGGAAGATGTGTTCTGATTTCACTGATTTGAATAAGTCTTGTCTGAAGGATTCTTATCCTTTGCCCAATAAATACAGTGATAGATAATGCATCGAGGTGTGGGCTTCGTAGCTTCATGGAAGCGTAGTTGGCATACAACTAGATACAGATGCATCCTATGGATGAGGACAAGAACGCATTCATGGTTGAAGCTGTAAATTATTGCTATAAAGTTATCGTATGCAACAATGAAAAACATTTGGTCTGACTTGAAAGAGATGTTGAAAACTATCGATAAGAATCCTAAGAGATGTGTGTTCAGCGTAAAGGCGAAGATTTTCTTAGGTTTTTCTCTTACCAAACAGGGAATAGAGGCGAAGCTTGATAAATCTTTGGTTATCATCATGAGGAGCCTACTATTGTGAAAGAAGTCCAACATTTGAGTAGCGAAATGGCATCCTATTCTCGTTTCCTTTCAAAAGGAGGAGAGAAGGGTTTTCATTTTGTTTTCAACGTCTTTGAAAAAATTATCATTTTGTGTGGACTGAGCAATGTGAGAAGACTTTTCTGAAGTTTAAAGAATACTTATCTAATCTTCTAATACTTAGCAAACCAGTGTTGAACAAAACACAACTGTTGTATCTCACAATGACTAATCAAGAAATAAGCTTGATGCTTGTGCAAGAAGGTGAGGCAAGACAAAGACAATCTACTTAGTAAACAAGGTATTAGTATGCTAGTACCAATATTTGATTTTATATTAACGCTTCACTTTCTGTTTAATTACATTCGTCGTAACAGTACACAACATTATCAAAAATAATATTTACCTTTTATCTTTTATTTCTTTAAAAATATTATAAATTCATTACTTATTTTTTTTCAATTTAAAAACTAATACTTCACATTAAACGGTATATGTTAGATTAAGTTCTCTAATATGTTTCGTATTTTATATAAAATTTTAAAAATCATAATTATTGTTAAAAATATGTTTATTTAATTTTTTTAATTAAAAATATTGTAAACTTTTATCTGTTCACTCATTTTTACTTATTTTAAAGTACTCTTCTATTATCGAGATATTAACAAAAGGTGATATTTTATTTTTTGTACTCGAGATAAGGCGAGTAACATAATTCAAATTAGATAGTATGAACTAATATCTTTAAACATATTCTTCATTTTTAATTCTTAATTAAAAATTAAAATATATCATTCTAATCAAAATATTTTCTTGACAATAATATCTTTAACTGTCAGAGAACTGCTGCAAATTTTATACTCAAGATTTTCTGAAGTTCAAAGTTGAAAAAGTTAAATCAAAATTTTGGAAATCTCTCCCAACTAATATTATATAAAAAGATATTATGAAGTTTAATACAATTACACAAACCTTCTCTCTTTCACTATTTTATATTAACTTAATTATTAAGAAAACTACATGAATATCCCTATATTTCATTATTTCTTTAATTGTTTGAAAAATATTACCCTATATATCTATATTACTGCAAATAATTCAAATATTAAGAATATTTGCATGATTTGTGAAATATTAAGTATAAATAATGTTATTTATTTTTAATATATTTACTTATTAATTTATTGATTTAAGTGAAATTAGTTCCTTAAACAAAATATTATATTTAAATCTTACAAATAAAAAATATATAATAAAAAAAATGTAGTAAAAGTGACTCTCTAATAGAAATTAATTACTATAATTATCATAAATTATAATTAAATAAAGGACAATTTAACATAATTAACAATAACATGTTTAAAATAAAATTATTTTCTTTAATATTTTTTCTATTATTTTCTTTATTAAATTAGTTTTTTATTTAACACTTTATCCAAAATATTTTAATTTTTTTCAATTCAATTTTAACAATTATCACCAAATTTGTATTTTTCTTTTGATTTAATTTATTTTTCAATTAAATATATATTTTTTAACTTATTTTTTCTTTATCAAATTAAATGAGTCAGGCTCACACAAACTGGAAGAAAATAATATTTAATTATGAGTTGGCTAATTGACGTATTTATGAAAAATACTAGATAAAAATATCTAATAGGCGTAAATACTCTATTTATGTCGTCTATTTAACCGTTGTTAATTTTGTACGATTATTCTATCCTTTTCTTGTTTAATTTCTTACAACTATTCTGTACTTTTCTTGTATACAAGAATGTTGACTGTAATAGTTTCCTAATGAAAGATCAAATCTTTCACAATTTATGAATTTTAAAAGAGTTTTCTAAAATAAATAAAAAAAAATGTGCGGAGGTAGATATTCTCGTATCCGAATTTTTTTGCTCTAATTTTTAAGTATTATTTTTAAGATTTAATAGTTTTTTTCTTATATTATAATAAAAATTTGTTCAATTTCATCTAATTTTAATTTGGTTTATTTCTTAAACGAGTTAATAAGTCTTTTTGTTTTTCAAATTGATGATAATTATACATATTATAATAATGACATTCAACTATAGGCCACGCTAATTTTCAAAGTTAACTTGTTGGCAAAAGTGATACATAGCACAAACAACTAAAGTTATATGTCATTGTAATTGTAGTGATATCAACACCATAAATTTCGTAGAAGATATTACATTTAATCATCCTCTAAAAAAAAGTTGGACCAAATTAAGAATATTATATTTCAAATAATGGGATGAAATTTAAAAGAAATTAATAGGTTTAATAGTTGTTTTGAGGAGAGAAAAAAAAAACTATTAAAATCTATTTTTAATCACTTTTGCAACCTATCTATTCCGTGATACTCAAATTTATAAATATGCTAATTGTTAAGTATATCATGACCAAATACAGTTATAAAGTTAAAATTTTAGTAATTGTTTACCATTGAATATATGTTTTTTAAATACTTAGTCTTGTTCCTGATAGACCCAAAAACTTAAATATATATTAATATAAAAGAAAGTATTTACTTTATATTTAATTATTTGAGTGTTAGAATCCTGCAAGAAAGTATTGAAATTAGTGCTGCATTCACTGTAAGGAGACACTATTAGACGCTTAACCAGACTAGGTTTTGATTAATCAACCACTAATGACAAACAGTCTTGGGAATAGATACCTGCCCATGTTCTATGCCCTCATTTTCAAATTTCTTATCAGTGATTGACATGAGTTTGAATGGGACCTATAAATTGATTAATTTCAATTAGACTGAAAAGAAAAATTCAGGTTCATTTAGATTATCGGTTGAATTCGAGTTTTAAAAGTATAATTCAATATCATCAGTTTTAGATTTGAATGTATAAAGTCAAACCCAAAAGGATTCATATTATTATAGGATTTTTTTTTCATTTTTTATGCTTTTTAATATAACTTTTATATTGTATAATTTTATAAACCCGATTTTTTGCAGCAATCAGTGACTTTCTTTCAATTTTTATGATTTTATTTCTAATTTATTAAATGATTCAATGAATAGAGATATGAACCAATTCAAATGTGATTGAATTAGCTCAGCTCGGTTTTATTTTTTCAAATAAATTATTAATCTTTCTATTATTTTTTTTTGGACAGACATTTATGGTGTTTTTAAGGTTAGAGGTAGAGATTGAATTGCAGAAAATTGAGGTTTCTATTATTGTTATGTTTTTTATTTTGGGTTGGAGTACCTGAAGTATTTTTATTTACATTATTTTTTATTATTAATAAAAAAATCTCTTTATTATTTGAATAAGTATACAAGTAGTTATTATTTGTTTTAATCTTTCATATTTTTATTTTAAAAATAAGGTATTTGATAAAATTGTTATAATTTTTTATTCAACACTAAACTGCTTGTTATTACTTCTATTTGAAATTAACTCGATATTGAGAGTAAACAAATAAAAACTTACTTAAAATTACATTAAGTTGACTTTAATGTATTCACCTAAAACTTACTTCTATTTAATAGTTTTTGAAAATTCTAAGTCGCAGTTAAATTATGTTTACTCTTACAAAGTATATCTTTATTGCATAATTTTTAGTCTCTTAGTTTTAATGTAATATATATCGACATTACTGAATTTTTTTAGAATAATTTTGTTAATCTGCTAAAAAAATAATGAATAATAATAAAAAGGTTTTCAAATAATTTATTTTCGTACTGATGGTTTTAAATGTACTTTAGGTGAGCTTGCCTTTTTCTAAAATTATATTAGATGGTGCCTTCAACTTTCCTTATATGGAATTTACCATTGGGAGGTGTAGACCATCTAACTAGATAATGGGTGAAGTGTCCAACAACACTTCATTTTTGTTTTCGTCATGTTATTAGTTAATTAAATTTTTGTTTTCAATTTTAACTAATTTTGTACTTTTCATTTCTCATAAGCGTGTGAGCGTGTTTCTGTGTTTATTTCCTTCGCACTCCCTATTTGTTTTTAGTTTCAATATCGGAATTTTGGTTCGATTACTTACTCTCCCATTGTTAGATGAACAAGAATATTCTCATCCAAGATTGATAAATTCAAAGGAAAAAATAATTTTAATTTTTTGTGATCAAAATAAGAGCGCTATTTAATAAGAAAGGAGTGTGAACATTGTTTTATGTGACATATATTAAGAAGTTCATGTTGGAATAATAAAAAGAAAAGACACTTCAATTATTATTATTTTTTTCACTATTAGACAAAATTCTTCATGAAGTTGTTGAATGACATACTTTGTTTAGATTGTAATGTTTATGTATGGTATAATGTTTATGTTAAGGATGAATTTGAATTAAATTGAATGAAAGTTTATGTATAATATAATGTAATATCAATGTTTGTGAATGATGTGGTGTGTGATTGAGACATAGTATCTTTAGGAAAAGAGATATCCGTGTTGAGATTATTAGGATGTGCATTATTTAGGGATTTAGTCTATTTAAGGAGGTATCTTGACTCTACTGATACACTAGATTCATATAGATGAAGATTACTAGTTAGTGAAGAGTCGAAGGAGGTTTATATAACCATGTCTGAGGTTTGAAATATGAGATGATTGGAATAGGACATACAGATTAATCCTGTGCATATGGGAATTGTATCTGAGGTTTCAAATAGGAACTGATCATATCCGATGTTTGAAATATGAGCTGATCAGAACAGATGAATGGTATATGACAGGTGCACACCTCTAAGTCTAACTCAAAACACAAGTCTTCTGGAAATAGATAGTCCAATGTCTTTGTATGTGAGATGAATTATGAAAGATTTATTGTTTAGTTCAAATAGAAATTTAATTTATGAAAATATATTTTTTAAAACTCTCTAGCTTGCCCTTATTTTTGTGTGGTGTTTGTTTTACTTCTAAATCTGTGATGATCGTGTATTGCATACGAGCAGAGGATTTGATAGGTGGGGTGGTATGAGTTCCAGTAAATTGATCGAGAAGCTTTATTTTATTTTATTTTTGTAATTTTATGAAGATGTTTTTAGAAGATATTTTTAGTAAACCTTATGTGGAGAAGTATATTTTGAAATACATGATAAATGTATAGACTTTTATATTCAGGTTTGTTATATAGTTTTTATGCAATAAAATTCCTATTATATAAAAAATATGAGATGTTATATTTGATATCAGAGCAGTTAGTCCTTAGGATGACCTGAGGGTAGTGGGTTTATTATGTTTCTTCTGCGTGTAGATTTTTGTAATTTAGTTTTAAGAAATAGGCAAAATGTTTCTATTTGGATGTTTGAGCACAATCTTTGAAATTTTGATTTGTATTTGAGTTGAGTTGATTGTAATAAATGAGGATGAAATTAAGAAAGAAAATAATCTTGATGAAGTGGTGAGGGTGTACACTAATGACTAAATTAAGATATATTTCTATCAAAGTATCTTTAAAGGTTATGTTTTGATTGATTAATTATATTTTTATGTGAAATTTGATTTTAGATATAAGTTTTAGTGTAATGTATAGTGTTTCTTTATGTTAGGTAATTGATGTAATTTATAGACACAACTTTTAGGATATTTTTTTGAGTTGTTGTTTGCTATATTATAGGATTTATTATGTGATATGCCAAGTTTAGTGGTTAAATCATTATAGAAACCTTTCTTTCTTTCTTTCTTATTATGTCAATGTTTGAGGACAAAAATTTGTGTTGTTGGGGAGAATATAATATCCTAGAAAATAGCTCCAGAATAAAAATCAACCTAGAATTTAGTTTTACAAATAAATACAATAATACCTGAATATTTTTTTAACAAAAAAGTTGTTCAAGTAAATAAAAACTAGTTATTCAGTTTTTATAATAACAACCACTAACTCTCTTTAAACAGATATTCTTTTTTCTTTTTATAAAAACTATCAACTCTCTCTCTCTCAAAAGTTGTTCTTCCCCTTTTCTTTGCAATCTCTCTAAAATTTTGTTTTCCTTTCTTATCAAACTAATTATCAGAGGTCACCCCTAGATTCTTGGCATTGGGTAGAGCAAGAGTGTTCGATCATATTCTTGAATAGAGTTAGGGTGCCTGTGATTTTAGGTTTTTTGAAGTCCTTTGAGTATCTCTACTTTATATAGGTAAGAGAAGTTAGTTGTATATTTTTATAGATATTTGTCGCAATCGGGGTCACGACGGGGACGGCGAACAAAAATATTTAATTTAATTTTCAAAACAGAGGAGGAAAACTATGGAAAACCGAAAAACAAGATAAGGCAGTTTGCGAAAACAGATTTCAAGTTCGGGAGTCGGTTACGTGTGGGGAAGGTGTTAGCACCCCACAACGCCCGTCTTAAGACGGTACCTTTAATTAAATAAGTAACCTGAGTGTGATTTTTTAAAAATATTTATTTTCCCAAGAAAGAGATTAAGCTAAAACAAACAAAATATTTTTTTTTTATTTTAGGGAGCCCGACAAGGTTTGACCTTGCTCCTACGTATCTCCATCAGGGATGAAGAATCAAGGTTACATAGTTCTTTGAAATTGTTTGTTAGAATGTTTGATATTTTTTAATTTTGAAAATTATATATATTTTTTATTTTGAATATTTTTTTAGAGTAAACTTTAAATTTGGATACCGTAGACGTGTGCGGTCTTTTGGTATTCCAGTCAAAGTTAAAACTTTAAATTTGGATACCGTAGACGCGTGCGGTCTTTTGGTATTCCAATCAAAGTTAAAACTTCTCAAATTAAACTCTCATACGGTGCGAACGA